>Ga0082212_10005230_pt1 | contig 17765 bp, 8 predicted proteins | sample TergutNt197P3_FD_71548 | JGI IMG/M metagenome (GOLD analysis project Ga0082212, IMG submission 71548) | Neocapritermes taracua P3 segment gut microbial communities from Petit-Saut dam, French Guiana - Nt197 P3 | ecosystem: Host-associated > Arthropoda: Insects > Digestive system > Gut ... | reverse complement strand
TATTTATTAATACGCATGCGTGACGCATGCTATCCCATGTCACGCCGGCGGGACGCCCGCGATCCCATGTCAAGGACGCCCGCGATCCCATGTCAAGGACGCCCGCGATCCCATGTCAAGGACGCCCGCGATCTCATGTCTAAGACAGAGCAAAATGGGGATAGTCCAAAAGGAATTATCTTGACATGATACCAAAAAGAGATACTAATACCGACATGCTTGACGGATAGCATGAAATGGAACAAATTGCTTGTTCGGTCTTCCAGACATAATGGGCAGTCTCTGAAAACCCCGAAATCAAGGCTTGCGACCGAGACAAAAGCTGTAGGGGCGAATAATTATTCGCCCCTACAGCTTGCATTTTGTCGAGGGAGCGTAACGCAGAGTTCGGGGTTTTTAGAGGTTGCCAATGGGGTGTTGCTGCCGTGAATTCCAATGCGCTGAAAATTTTGGTTGTCGATGATGAAGCAGCCATGCGCGAAGTCCTTGAAATGCGTCTTGAAAGCTGGGGTTTTGATGTTTGCCTGGCGGAAGACGGCGCGAGCGGCGAGGGGATGGCGTTATCGCGCAATCCCGACATTGTAATCTCCGATGTTGTAATGCCGGGAATCTCCGGCATGGAGTTGCTGCGAAGCCTCAAGGCCGGCAATCCTGACCGGCCGGTTATTATGGTTACAGCACAGGCCACGGTCGATCTGGCAGTGGAAGCCATGAAGCAGGGCGCGCACGATTTTATAACCAAGCCGATAGATTACAATAAATTGAAGATGATCCTCCAGTCTGCCGGGCGTGAAATCGGCGAACGCCGCGAAGCCGGACGGCTTTCCTCGCAGATCGAACGCGGCGGCGGTTTCGGCGATTTTATAGGCGACGGCAAGGCCATGCGCGAGATATATTCGCTGATTGACAGCATAGCCCGCAGCGACGCGGCGGTTATCATCACGGGAGAAAGCGGCACGGGCAAGGAATTGGCGGCACGCACGATTCACGCCATGAGCCGCCGGGCTGGCGGCCCGTTCGTAGCCGTTAATTCGAGCGCGATTCCGGAAAATCTGATGGAAAACGAACTTTTCGGCCATGAAAAGGGCGCTTTTACCGGCGCCACGGGCGTACAGGCGGGCTGTTTCGAACTTTCAAATCACGGCACGCTCTTTCTTGATGAAATCGCCGAAATGCCTCTGCTGTTGCAGCCCAAACTGCTTCGTGTTCTTGAAGACCGCAGGGTGCGCCGCATAGGCGGCGTGAGGGAATATGACTTTGACGTGCGCGTGCTTGCCGCGACAAACCGCGAACCGCGCGGGGCAGTGGAAGAAGGAAAACTGCGCGAGGATCTGTTCTATCGCCTGAATGTTTTTACGCTTACGCTTCCGCCGCTTCGGGCGCGCGCAAGCGACGTGCCGCTGCTTGCGCAGGCATTCATAAGCCACGCGAACGCAAAACATAATTCCAATGTCCAGGCGTGCCGCGCCGAGACTCTGGATCTGCTGAAATCCTATTCATGGCCGGGCAACGTCCGCGAACTAAAAAACATCATCGAGCGGGCGGCGATTCTTGCCGGAGGCGAGTGGATAGAACCTTCGCATCTGCCTGCGTACATAAAGAGCGCGCCTCGAGAGGAAACGGCTTCCGATTTTGTCGTCAGGGAAGGGATTACAGCGGCGAACGCGGAAATGGAGCTTATTTTGAAAACGCTGCGCGCGACGAATAACAACAAGGCTGAAGCGGCAAGGCGACTGGGGCTTGACGTAAAGACAATCCGCAACAAGCTTAAAACATATAGCCCGGGTATTTCATGAAGATTACGACACGCATCAGCCTGGGGTACGGCCTGTTCCTTGCGATATTGCTGGGATTAGCGGCGTATCAGGTTTACGCCATAAAGCGCATGCAGTCGATCAACCGTACGATCGCGGAGATGGATTTTCAGAACAGTCTCGCCTGTCTTGAAGCAATGCGCAATCTTGACCTTGTGGAAGAATACGCTCGCAAGTCGTTCGCGCTCGGCGACGCGGATTATTTCAACCTGCTGCGCGAGTATCGCCAGGATTTCACCGACGATCTGCGGAATCTGAAAAACCGCGCGAAAGACGGCGGCGCGAAAGACGAAATTGACCGCCTCGCCCGGCAGTGGGACGCCCTCGGCGCGCGTCTCGCAGCGTTGGAGAATCGATTTGTTTCCGGATCGGGCGAGCTGCCGGAAAACGCCCGGCAGGATTTTGAATTACTGGGCGCGCAACTGCGCTCCGTTTATCAGGTCAATCTTGGATCAATGTCGCTCAGAGTGGAAAACGCGAGCCGCACGGGTGAGACGGCCGCGCTCGTTCTGGCTTTCACCACGCTGGCAGCCGTCGCTATTGGCGGCCTGGTGTCGTTTTTCATCTATCGGTCGATTTCGAAACCGCTCGCGCACCTGACTGAAGGAACGCGCGCCATTGCCGAAGGCAAATTTTTCTACCGTCTGGACACGTCGCGCAGGGATGAATTTTCACAGCTTGCCAGAGACTTCAATGCAATGACGCGACGGCTGGACGAGCTTGACCGCATGAAAAAAGATTTCGTGGCGCACGTTTCGCACGAATTGAAATCGCCGCTGGCGTCAATGCGGGAAACAATCGAACTTTTGCTTGATGGAATTCCGGGGCCGCTTAATGAAAAACAGCGGCGGCTTTTAGATCTCAACCGGCAGAGCGGGGCGCGGCTGACGGCGCTTATCGGCAATCTGCTTGATCTTTCACGAACGGAAGCCGGCGTGATGGAATACGAGCTGAAATCCCATGACCTTGTTGTATTGACGCGGGACGTAGTTGAGGAAACCGGGATTCAGGCACGTGACCGCGATATAAAAATCGTGACCTCGTTTCCCGAAAAACCGATCGAAGCGGAATGCGACGGCGACAGGATTATCCAGGTATTGGTTAATGTGCTGACCAACGCGGTGAAATTTTCGCCGAAATCATCTGAAATACAGGTACGTATTGAAGCAATCCACGGTTTGCCGGAAAGCATTCCCATGTCCGGCTTGGAGTCGATTGCGGGAAATGAGCGCGACGGCGGGTTTGCGCTCGTAACGGTGAGCGACGCGGGGCCTGGAATTCCGCACGCGGACAGGGAAAAGATATTTGAAAAATTCTACCAGGCGGAGCATGGGAAAAAAACGCCTGGGCAGGGCGCGGGCCTGGGGCTTGCGATCTGCCGGGCGATCATGCAGGCTCATCGCGGCGCAATCTGGGTGGAGGAAAATCCCGTCGGCGGCAGCCGATTTTGCGTCCTGTCAAGGATTGTTCCAGATGTTTTGCAGGATTGTCCCGGAATAACTCGCTAGCCAATATATTAAACGCTACCATTCCGCAAAATTCCAAAGTAAAATCAATGCTTTTTGGAAACAGCCCGTAGGAGATACATTCATTATGCCAATCACGGAAATCCTGTCACAAAACGCGGAGAAATACGGATCCGACATCGCGCTTGTCGAGGTAAACCCGGACCGGCGCGAAACGCGGCGCGTAACCTGGCGCGAATATGAGCTTATCGAGCCTGAGCACGCGCAACCTTACAGGCGTGAAATTACATGGAGCGTTTTTGACGAGAAGGCAAACCGTTTCGCAAACCTGCTGCTTTCCCGGGGCGTGCGCCGTGAGGATAAAGTAGCCGTGTTGATGATGAATTGCCTTGAGTGGCTGCCTGTGTATTTCGGAGCGCTGAAGACAGGCGCGATTGCCGTGCCGCTGAATTTCCGTTACAGCGCGGACGAAATAAAATACTGTCTTGGACTCGCGGAGGTTGACGTACTTATTTTCGGACCGGAATTTATCGGGCGTATCGAGGAGATCGCCGACAGCCTGCCGCCGCGCATCGCGCTCATCTTCTGCGGATCTGAGACATCCCCCAGTTTCGCGGAAAGTTACGCGGAACTGACCGCCGATTGTCCTTCCACGCCGCCGGATATCCCGCTTTCAGACGGCGACCTGGCCGCGATATATTTTTCGTCAGGCACCACGGGATTTCCAAAGGCAATACTGCATAACCACGAAAGCCTGATGCACGCGTGCCGCGTGGAGCAGGCGCACCACGGACAAACCAAAGACGACGTGTTCCTGTGCATACCGCCACTGTACCACACGGGCGCGAAAATGCACTGGTTCGGGAGCTTCCTCGTCGGAGGGCGCTCCGTATTGCTGAAAGGTACAGAGCCGAGATACATACTGGAAACGGCCGCGCGCGAAAAATGCACGATAGTGTGGCTGCTCGTGCCGTGGGCGCAGGATATCCTTGTCGCGATAGAGCAGGGTGTCGTTTCGTTGGCGGATTACGAGTTGAATCAATGGCGTCTGATGCACATAGGCGCGCAGCCCGTGCCGCAAAGCCTTGTGCATCGGTGGCTGAAGCTGTTTCCGCGCCACCAGTACGATACAAACTACGGATTGTCCGAGTCAATCGGCCCCGGCTGCGTACACCTCGGCGTTGAGAACGTGCATAAAGTTGGCGCGATAGGAGTACCGGGATATGGATGGGAGTGCAAGATCATCGGTGAGAGCGGCGAGGTTGTAAAAGAAGGCGAAGTTGGCGAGCTGTGCGTTAAAGGCCCCGGCAATATGCTGTGTTATTACAACGACACGCAGGCGACGGCCGAAACGATTAAAGAAGGCTGGCTGCACACGGGCGACATGGCGCGACGCGACGAGGACGGTTTTATATTCCTCGTCGACCGCAAGAAAGACGTGATTATCACCGGCGGTGAGAATATCTATCCCGTGCAGATAGAAAATTTCCTGTCGTCGCATCCGGGTATCAAGGACGTCGCTATTATAGGCGTACGCGACGACAGGCTAGGCGAGATATCTTGCGCGATTATCGAGATGAAGCCGGGCGTTGCCGCTGATGAAGACGAAATCAACAAATTTTGCCGCGAGCTGCCGCGCTATAAGCGCCCGCGCAAAATAATATTCGCGCCCGTGCCGCGCAACGCGACCGGCAAGATCGAAAAACCGAAACTGAGGCATATGTACGGGGCAGACGACGTCGTCGCCGCGCAAACAAGCAACTGATATTGAGAGGATAAAATAAATAAGGCGACCTCCGCAAACCCCGAACTCTGCGTTACGCTCCCTCGACAAAATGCTCATTTACCTTGGTTGGGGGCGAATAATTATTCGCCCCTACATTTTTGTCTCGGTCGCAAGCCTTGATTTCGGGGTTTGCGGAGGTCGCCTTAATTTTCCGGAAAATGAAATAGATTTTATAAACGGATTTATAGATTACATTAATACATTAAATATGACCTATAAAGCCGTGCCTTTTTTAGGAACAAACAGCCGGGACAAATCTACGCCCTCTAATTCCAGCAATTTTATTTTTTTCTTGATACCTCCGGAAAAGCCTGTCAAGCTGCCATTTGAACCTACAACCCGGTGACATGGAATAATAATTGATATAGGATTATGCCCAACTGCTCCACCCACGGCTTGACTTGACATACTTTCCTTATTCATTTTCACTGCCATTTTTTTGGCAATGCCGCCATAGCTTATAGTTTCGCCGTATGGGATTTCACATAAAATTTTCCATACTCCCTGACGAAACTTTCCTCCAATAGGAGCTAATTTTAATTCAGAAATATCAGGTTTTTTACCAGTAAAGTATCTGTCCAGCCATTTTTTCACATCATTAAATATTGGCATGTTGTTATTTTCTGTCATTGTTTCGGGTATGGTATCACCGAAATACTTTTGTCCTTCAATCCATAGGCCCACAAGGTTTTCGCCGCCGCCATCACACGCAAGTGTAATCATTCCTATTGGTGATTGATATTTTGTTGAGTAATACATATTGCTTCTCCTTATATCAACGTCACGGTGAACGAAAAAACGCATTATAGCAGGCAGTGGTACAATTTATAGATAAACACAATCCCCCAAATTGCTGTAAGGTTTATCGCCATGGGATCGCGGGCGTCCTCGCCGGCGTGACATGGGGCAGCGGACGTCCCGTCCGCGCTTTAATAAATAAACGCGGGCAAAGCCCGCTTCAATTGTAGGGCGCGATAAATCACGCCCGTTTTATTAATACGCATGCGAGACGCATGCTATCCCATGTCACGCCGGCGAGGACGCCTGCGATCCCATGTCTACGCCCGCGATCCCATGTCTGCGCCTGAGCTAAACAGGGATAGCCCAAATCATAAATACTCTTGACAGTATCCCTTCGCTTATACTTTCATTATTCGTTTATACACTAACAAACATTTTTGAGGCTGCCATAGATATGAGCAATGGATTCGATAAAGAAACGCTTGATATGATGCTGGAATCCCTGCGCGGGTTCACCGCCGCGCATCTGCCGGACGCCAAAGTTTTAGAACTTGACGCCACTGAGGAATTTCCGATCGAAATCATCCGGGAGATGTGCAACCCGTCTGAACTGGGCATACAACTGTTGTTTATTCCCGAAGAGTTCGAGGGAATGGGCGGCGGCGCCTTCGATGTATACAGAGTCTGCGAAGAACTGGCGCGCGTGGATCTTGGCGTGGCTACCGGAGTTCTCGCTACGTTTCTGGGAAGCGACCCTATTATTTTTGGCGGCACATACGAACAGAAGAAACTCTGGATGACGCGCATCGGGCAGGAGGGGCTGCTTATGGCTTACGGCGCGACGGAGCCCGCCGCGGGAAGCGATCTCGGCGCGCTGCGCACGGTCGCCGTTCCCGTCGAGGAAAACGGCGTCGTCAAGGGTTATAAAATCACCGGCAACAAGCAGTGGATAAGCAACGGCGGCTACGCCGATCTTTATTCAGTCCTCGCCAAAGCTCCCGGCGGCCCCAGTTGGTTCGTCGTCGAAAAAGGCGCGCCCGGACTCGGTCACGGCAAACCCGAAGATAAACACGGCATCCGGGCCAGCAATACCTCCACGGTTTCACTGGAAGACGTATATGTGGACGCCGACCGTTTGCTGGGCGGCGTGGAGGGTCAGGGGCTTTTTCAGGCGCAGCTCGTTTTCGGCTATACGCGGCTGATGGTGGCGGCCTTCGGGCTTGGAACCGGCTGGGCGGCGCTTGACCGCGCCATTCCTTATTCCAAGGACAGGATTCAGGGCGGTACGCCGCTTTCCGAAAAGCAGGGCTATACGCACAAACTGATCGTTCCAAACGCCGTTTTGCTGGAAGCCGGGCGGGCCTATATCGAAGAGACCGCCGAACGTATTGACAGCGGAGTGGACGACGGCGGAAACCGCAACACCGAGGGAGCGATCGCCAAATATCTATCCACGGAAGCGGGCAATCTGGCCGCGGACGCCGCTATTCAGGCGCTTGGCGGCTACGGCTACACGCGCGAATACATGGTTGAAAAGTATAAACGCGACGCGCGCATAACCCGTATTTATGAAGGCACTTCCGAAATCATGGAGATGACTATCTCCCGCGACCGCTGGCAGTTTCACCTGAAAACTCACGGCCAGTTCTATCACGATATGGCGCGGCAAATGGAAGAACTGCACGGAAAGAACGGAAAGATCGGCGCGCAGACGGCGGCTTACGCGCTGCACGCCCTGGCGGAAACTCTGGAAACCGCGCGAACGCAACGCCTGACGCGGCATCAGCACATTTTATTCAAACTCGGCGAACTTATCGCGCACGCGGAAGGGGCCGCCAGTCTTGCAAAAAAAGCCGCGCGCGCCAAAGAAGGAACGCTTGACGCGAAGGCTCACGGCCGTTTCAACGCGGACGCCCTTGCCGCCATGGCCCGGATTGCCGCGAGAGACGCGGGCGCGAAAGTTTTGAGCGAGAGCGCCCGCTGGATAGGTTCGCTTGTTCCCGAAACCGTTGCGGCCGACCTTGAAAAGAAATCCTTTATTCCGCAAATCCATCGCGCCCAGGCGGGCATGCTTGAAGATATGGATTACGTTGCGGATGTCCTTTACGAGAGAAATTAATGTGTAGGGGCGCGATTTATCGCGCCCCTAATACGCCCCGGGCGCGATAAATCGCGCCCCTACAAATGAAGAGGCTCATAAATAAAATGAAATCATCGGTATCGGCAGCGGAAAGAGCGGTTGCGATTGTCGGCGTCGGAGCGATTCTGCCCGACGCGCCCAACGCGCCAAAATTCTGGCAAAACATTCGGGAAGGCGTTTACAGCATCTCAGAGGTTCCGCGCGACCGCTGGAATCACTATCTGTATTACGACGCCAATCCCAAGGTTCCGGACAAGACCTATTGTAAGATCGGCGGCTGGGTCCGCGACTGGGAATGGGATCCGCTGAAATGGAAGCTTCCGATCCCGCCGCGTGTCAGCCAGTTGATGGATCTCACGCAAAAATGGGGAATCGCGACGGCGCGCGAGGCGCTGGCGGATTACGGCTGGCCCGCCCGCCCGCTCAATCAGGAACGCACAGCCGTTATTTACGGAAACGCGATGGGCGGCGACATGCACCTGTATTCCGCCGCGAGAGTCTTTTTTCCTGAATTTACCGAAGAGCTTAAAAAAGCTTCCGGCTTTGCCTCGCTGTCTCCGGACGCGCGTAAATCCATCATCGAACAGATGTACGAAGGCATAGACGGCAAAATGCCGCCTATCACCGAAGACACCATGCCGGGAGAGCTTTCAAATATCCTGGCGGGGCGTATCGCGGCGCTTTACAACTTCAACGGGCCTAATTACGTTACCGACGCGGCGTGCGCCTCCGCAATGGCAGGCATCACGGCGGCGGTCGCCGGGCTGATCGACGGCGATTACGACGCGGTTCTGACCGGCGGCATCGACGCCAATATGAGTCCGTCGACATTTGTAAAATTCTGCAAAATCGGAGCGCTCTCGCCTACCGGTTCGCGCCCCTACGCGGCGGGTGCCGACGGCTTCATAATGGGCGAAGGCGGCGCGACTTTCATTTTGAAACGCCTGGCCGACGCCGAACGCGACGGCGACAAAATTTACGCCGTCATACGCGGCATCGGCGGATCGAGTGACGGAAAAGGGAAGGGCATTACCGCGCCAAATCCGGCCGGGCAGAAATTCTGCGTCCGCCGCGCCTGGGAAAAAGCCGGTGTCCGGCCCGCGCCCGGAGTTTTGATCGAAGGACACGGCACATCAACGCCCGTCGGCGACGCCGCCGAACTTCAGGCTTTAAGCGAATCGTTTCAGGAATTCGGCCTGCCTGCGGCTTCAATAGCTCTTGGTTCGGTAAAATCCAACATCGGGCATCTCAAAGGCGGCGCGGGCGCGGCAGGAATTTTGAAAGCGACTTTTGCCCTGCATGAAAAACTGCTGCCGCCAAGCCTCAATTTCGACGAGCCAAATCCGAATGTTGATTTCGCCCGCATACCCTTTTACGTCAATACCGAATTGCGCCCCTGGGATATAGCGCCGGGCGAGGCGCGCCGCGCCGCTGTCAGCGCCTTCGGCTTTGGCGGCACGAATTTCCATATCGTGCTTGAGGAATACATTCCCGGCAGAATCGCCTCGGAATCACGCTCAACCATAACCGTTCCGGATATAAAAGGCGCCGCCGATTCCGCCGCAAACCCGAAAGCCCCGCTGCGCGGCGCGCTTGTAGTTGGAGCGGCTTCGGAAACGGAATTGAAGGCAAGGCTCGAAGCGGCGCGGAAAGACGCCGAAGCCGGAATAGCCCCCGCTCCGTCCGCGCCGGCGGAATCCGATCTTCGCGCTGCTGTGCGCGTGGCTGTAGACTACGGAGACGCCGCCGAACTTGCCGACAAAATTGCCCGCGCGATCAAGGCTCTGGAAGAAAACCAGGCGGCACGCTGGAAGGCGCTTCGCCCCAAGGGAATTTTCTTCGGCAAAGGGCCTGCGCCCAAGGTGGCGTTTTTATTTACCGGCCAGGGTTCGCAGTACGTCAATATGGTGCAGGAACTGCGCCGGACGGAGCCGATTGTCGCAGGCGTGTTCAATGAAGCCGACCGCGTAATGGAACCTCTGATTGGAAAACCTCTGACCGAGTGCATCTACCTTGACAAGTCTGATGAAGCGGCGCTTGCAGAGGCGGAAGACGGACTCAAGCAGACGGCTATTACGCAACCTGCCGTGCTGGCTACGGAAACCGCCCTCGCGCGGCTTATCGGCGCTTACGGCATCGTACCCGACATGGTTATGGGGCACAGCCTGGGCGAATACGGCGCACTGGTAGCGGCGGGCGCCATAACATTTGAAAACGCGCTGAAGGCCGTCGCCGCGCGCGGTCAGGAAATGACCAAATGCGCCATGGACGACAACGGCCTTATGGCCGCCGCCTTCGGTCCGATTGATGAGATTCAGAGGGTTCTTGACGGCGTTTCAGACTATGTCGTTATTGCCAATATCAACAGCACGAAGGAAGCCGTCATAGGCGGCAGTACCGCGGGCGTTGAAAAAGCGGTCACGGCATTGCAAGCGGCGGGGTTCCGCGCGCAGGTGTTGCAGGTCAGTCACGCTTTCCACACGTCTATCGTCGCTCCGGCGGGCGAAGCGCTTACCGAGGTTCTTGGAAAGATGGGCATTCAGCCCGCTGCCATTCCGATTATCACTAACGTTACCGGAGAGTTTTATCCGATGGGGCCGGGCGTGGTTCCGGAAATGATCGGCCTTCTGGGACGCCAGGTTTCATCGCCCGTGCAGTTTATCAAAGGTCTTAACACGCTGTACGACGCCGGCGCGCGCGTATTTGTCGAAATGGGGCCGAAGCGGATTCTTTACGGATTTGTCGATGACGTGCTTGGCGGCCGCGATGGCGTGACTGCGCTTTTCACAAACCATCCGCGCATAGGAGAAGCCGCGTCGGTGAATCTGGCGCTGTGCGGTCTCTACGCCGCCGGGCTTGGCTGCGGAACGCCGGAAAAGCTAGCGGACAGTGGACAGTGGGTAGTGGACAGTAATACTGGAAGCGGAACCACAGTCCGCGATTTTAATTCATACGCAGGCGCTTCGCCCGCGCCCGTCGCCGCGTATCAGTCCGTAAACCCCGCCGCGCCGGTTCAGCGTCCGGCAAATATTCCTGCAAATTTTGCGGGCGACCGCTACGCCGAACTTGGAAAGCTTTTCACGGAATTCATGGACAGGAGTTTTCAGGTTTATTCGCGCGGATATGACGGCGCCGCCGCTCCCGCGGATATTTACGTCACTGGCGCATCTCTTGGATTGCCCGGTGTGGAAGGCGTTTTTCAGGACTCCAATGTGGAGCGCCTGCTTCGCGGCGACAGTTTTATTAACCCCGTGCCGCTCAATCTGCGCGAAGAGATGGTTGACAAAAACATCGTCCGCCTTGTGAAGTCGGAAAGCGGCGAAGGACGTTTCGAAACGATTGAAAATATCGCCGATGTAATCAAGCTGGCGGCGCGCGCGAAAGGTTTTGACATAGAACGCGATTTCGGCTTTCCGCAAGACCGCATGGCCGCGCTCGACCGGGTGACGCGCCTTGCCATAGGCGCGGGAATAGACGCCATGCGCGACGCCGGTATTCCGCTGGTTATGCGCTACAAGACGACTACCAAGGGAACTCTGCTTCCCGACCGCTGGCAACTGCCTGATGAAATGCGCGACGATACGGGCATTCTCTTTACCTCGGCGTTTCCCGGATACGACTATTACGCGCAGTTCATGACGGATTTCCATAATGACAAGGCGCGGCGCGAAAAACTGAAGGAATTTGAAAGCCTGCGCGTTCTGGTTTCCGGCGCGGCGGCCGATGAGCTTGACCGCCGTATCGCTGCGCTGAAAAAAGAGATTGAAGAAAAAGCATACCAGTTTGACAGGCGGTTCCTTTTCCAGGTGCTGTCCATGGGGCATTCCCAATTCGCCGAATATATAGGGGCGCGCGGGCCTAACACCGCCACAAACGCCGCGTGTTCGAGCGGCACACAGGCTGTGGCTCTTGCGAGCGACTGGATACGCACGGGGCGCTGCCGCCGCGTAATCGTGATTTCGGCGGACGATATCACTTCGGATAATCTGTTTGGCTGGTTCGGATCGGGCTTTCTTGCTTCCGGTTCCGCGGCCACAGGCGAGATCGTCGAAGAAGAGGCGACGCCGTTTGACCGCCGCCGCCATGGTTTGATTATCGGCATGGGCGCGTCCTCTGTAGTCATTGAAAGCGCGGAAGCGGCGCGCGAACGCGGCATACGTCCGATTTGCCGCCTTTTAGGCTCGGTGGTCGCCAACAGCGCTTTTCATGGCACGCGCCTTGACGTCGCGCATATCCGCGAAGTCATGGAAAAACTGGTTTCCGGCGTGGAAAGAGATTGGGGGATCAATCGTTACGAAATCGCGCCCGCGACGGTTTTTGTTTCGCATGAAACCTATACGCCCGCGCGCGGCGGAAGCGCCTCGGCGGAGGTTTCCGCGCTTCGCCATGTTTTCGGAGACTCTGCCGACAAGATTGTGATCGCCAACACCAAGGGGGCTACCGGCCATCCGATGGCGGTCGGCATAGAAGATGTGGCGTCGGTAAAAATTCTGGAAACCGGCATTGTGCCGCCTGTGCCGAATTTTAAGGAAGTCGATCCCGACCTTGGAAATCTGAATCTCTCCAAAGGCGGTTCCTATCCCGTGCGTTACGCTCTGCGCCTCGGCGCGGGTTTCGGTTCGCAGATCAGCATGACGCTGTTTGAATGGACGCCTGGGCCGGACGGCCGACGGCCCGCGCCGACGGCGCTTGGCTACGGTTATCGCGTTGAAGATACCGCCGCGTGGAACGCCTGGCTGAAACGCGCTACAGGATACGCCGCGCCGGAAATAGAAGTCGATCGGCGCACCCTGCGGGTAAAAGATCAGGGGCCGACGGATTCAGTTATTGTCGTGACTCCGACCGCCGCTGTCGCGTCGCCCGGAGTCATTACCTCCGCCGCCCCTGTTGCTTCCGCCGTTTCCGTCACTTCGTCAACGAATGACGTACAAACGAAAGTGATGCAGATCATCGCGGAAAAGACGGGCTATCCTACCGACATGCTTGATCTTGAACTTGACCTTGAAGCCGATCTCGGCATCGACACTGTAAAGCAGGCGGAAATGTTCGCGGCGATACGCGAAGCCTACCATATTCCGCGCGAGGACAACCTCAAGATGCGCGATTTCCCGACACTGGCTCATGTCGTCCAATTCGTTTACGACCGCAGGCCGGATATTGCTTCTGCGGCGAAAGATTTCGTGACTACAGGCGACGCGATAGCGTCGCCTGTAGTCACCGTGCACACTTCGTCAGCGAATGATGTACAGACGAAAGTAATGCAGATCATCGCGGAAAAGACGGGCTATCCTACGGACATGCTCGATCCCGATCTTGACCTTGAGGCCGATCTTGGCGTTGATACGGTAAAACAGGCGGAGATGTTCGCTGCGGTACGCGAAGCCTACGATATTCCGCGCGATGAAAATCTCAAAATGCGCGATTTCCCGACGCTGGCTCATGTCGTCCAGTTTGTTTACGACAGACGGCCTGATCTTGTCGTGACTACGACCGCCGCTGTCGCGCCGCCCGTAGCCGCTGTCGCCATTACGGTGCCTGCCGCAGTTCATGGCATGGAAATCTCCGCGCAAACATCGGCTACGTCCGATCATGTCAAAGAAAAGGTGATGCAGATCATCGCGGAAAAGACGGGCTATCCTACGGATATGCTTGATCCCGATCTTGACCTTGAGGCCGATCTTGGCGTTGATACGGTAAAACAGGCGGAGATGTTCGCTGCGGTACGCGAAAGCTACGATATTCCGCGCGATGAAAATCTCAAGATGCGCGATTTCCCGACGCTGGCGCATGTAATCCAGTTTGTTTATGATCACCGTCCCGATCTTGCTTCTGCGGCGAAAGATTTCGTGACTGCAGACGACGCGATCGCGTCGCCTGCAGTCACCGCGCACATTTCGTCGTCCGATCATGTCAAAGAAAAGGTAATGGAAATCATCGCGGAAAAGACGGGCTATCCTACCGACATGCTTGATCCCGATCTTGACCTTGAGGCCGATCTTGGCGTTGATACGGTAAAACAGGCGGAGATGTTCGCTGCGGTACGCGAAAGCTACGATATTCCGCGCGATGAAAATCTCAAGATGCGAGATTTCCCGACGCTGGCGCATGTCATCCAGTTCGTTTACGACCGCCGTCCCGACCTTGCCGCGGGCACGTCCAACGCTTTAAACGCCGGAGCGTCACAGACGGTGGAGAATCGTCAAACACCGCCTGTAGCAAGCCAACAAACGCCAGGCGGAAGCATGGAAGCGGCAAACGCCGTCCCGCGCCGTATCACGGTCCCGCGTCTTCGCCCCACTCTGGATTTGTGCAAGCCCACTAACGTATCCCTCAGCAAGGGGAGCCGCGTAGTGGTTATGCCTGACAGTAAGGGAACGGCAAAGGCGCTCACCGGTATGCTTAAAAAAGCGGGCGTCGAAGCGCTGGTTATTGAAGGCGCTCCTGACACGAAGGCGTTTGAAAAGACGCTTTCAGACTGGAAAGCCGCCGGGCCGATTCAGGGTATTTACTGGCTCCCGGCGCTTGATGCCGCAAAAGCGCTGACGGATATGAGTTACGACGAATGGCGCGAATCTCTCCGCATACGTGCGAAGCTGCTGTTTGCGGCCATGCGGGCGCTTTACGATCAGCTTGGACAGCCGGGAACTTTCCTGGTTTCAGCGACGCGCCTCGGCGGCCAGCATGGCTATGACGCCGCGGGGGCGTATAACCCGCTTGGCGGCGCGGTAACAGGTTTGACAAAGGCCATGAAGCGCGAGAAAAGCGATATGACGGTAAAGGCTGTCGATTTTGAGTCTGACAGCAAAGCGGACGAAATCGCCGGCCTGCTGCTTGCGGAAACACTCGGCGATCCGGGAGCCGTGGAAATCGGCTATAAAAATGGCGGGCGCTGGACGGTTGGTTTTAAGGAGCAGGCGATTTTAACGCCTGATGCCGTACAACTGAACAAAGACAGCGTTTTTGTGGTAACGGGCGCGGCGGGAAGCATAGTTTCGGCGATTACCGCCGATATCGCGTCATCGGCTAAAGGCGGAACCTTCTATCTGCTTGATCTTGCGCCGGAGCCTGACGCGGCAAATCCCGACATCGCGCGCCTCGATACCGACCTTGAAGGGTTGAAGCGCGACATATTCGCGCGGCTCAAACAGCAGGGCGCGCGCGTGACGCCGGTTATTGTCGATAAGGAAATCGCGGCGCTCGAACGCGCGCAGGCGGCGCTTGCGGCGATTCAGGCCATACGCGGCGCGGGCGGAACGGCGCATTACCACAGTCTCAACCTGCTTGATAACGCGGCTGTAGCCGGAGTAATGAAAACCGTATCCGAACGGCACGGGCGCGTTGACGCGCTCATACACGCGGCGGGTCTTGAAATCAGCCGCATTGTTCCCGATAAGAAACCGTCCGAATTCGATCTGGTTTTTGACGTCAAGAGCGACGGCTGGTTCAACCTGCTGTCGGGGCTGCTTCCGACATATATAAAGTTTATTTCCACGGGCCGGCCTATCAGGTTATTGACAGCGCCTGGCGTTCCGGCGGCCAGATTGTCGCGCGTTTTGCCGAAAAGCTGCCGCCGAATCACGATCCGGAAAAACTGCCGCTTCTGGCGGCGCCCCGCCTTACGGAACTCTGCTTCCAGACGGCAAGTCTTGCCGGCCTTGCGGAACATTCGCGCTTGGGGCTTCCCGGCGGTCTGCGTGAAATGAAAATCCTTGCTCAGCCCAAGGGGGCAGTTTACGCGGTCGTCGGCGCGGGATCGGGCGGCGTCGCCGATACTCATGACATCTCAATAGTTGACGCGAAAGGGAAAGTCTATATGACGATCAGCGGCTACCGTACGACCGAACTTCCGGCCACGGTATCGGAAGACCTTGCCGCGCCGCTGAAAAAAGCGCTTACGTAGTTTCGTTAGTTGTGAGCTGCAAGCATCCTTTGATAGTGAGCGGCGTTGCCGAGTACCGTTTTGACATAATTGCGTGTTTCGGCAAATGGAATCTGTTCGACAAAGCTCGCCATGTCGTCGCCGTATTCCTTCAGCCAGCGGGTGACGCGCGAACCGCCGGCGTTATAAGCCGCCAGCGCCAGTTCGGGACGGCCATGCTGTTTCAGCATGGCGGCGAAATACGCGGTTCCCAGCCTGATGTTGATTTCCGGATCGTAAAGGTTTCCGGCCTGCGCCTGGGCGCGCGTTAATTTGGCGCTCGCCGCCGTTTCAAGCGCGGTTGCTGGAAGCAGTTGCATAAGCCCGCGGGCGTTCGCGCTTGAACGGGCAGTAGCTTTGAACGCCGATTCCTGGCGGATGAGGCTCAGTATCAGCGGAGTATCAAGGCCGGCGTTTTTCGAGTGTTTCGCCACGATGTCGCCGTAGCGTGTAGGAAAAAACAGATTCCAGACATCTTCCGGCAAAGCTTCCGGCGCATGGTTGTTGTAGTCGGGAAATACCCTGCGCAAGGTGGAGATTGAGTCATAGAAGTCTCCGCGAAGGGCGGAGATTTTGGCTATAACGTATTGCGATGCCCTGCGGTTTTGCGGATATTGCTCGCTGCTCCAGCGCAGTTCCTCGATGGCCAGGCTTTCAAGCCCGACGGCGGCAAGCTGTTCGGCACGGCGCAAAAGTTTCATTCCGCTTGAGTCGGGTTCCGGGATCGCCTCAAGGTCGGGAAACTGGATACCGCCGTAAACAATTTGAATTCCCTTGAAATCAATCCCGGAAATGCCGTCTCCCGCGCCGCTTCGGATGTTTTGCAAATCTTCTTCAGCCTCGCGCGCCCGCAGTCCGTAGTAGTTGTCGCCCAGCACGGTATACGCGCGCCTGTAGAGCCATTGCGCTTCTTGCGCATAGCCCAGTTTCGCGTAACAGCGTCCCAGCCAGTACATGCCTGAACCTGCGGTCGCAGGTGCCGGGTTGTGAATTATGTAATCACGGAACAGCAGCGCCGCTTCGGAATATTTACCTTCCAGCCAGGCGGCTATTGCCACTTTCCACCGCGCTCTTTCCGCGTGCGACCCATTCGGGAACGCCTGTACAAGAACTTTATAGGCGTCGCGCGCCTTGCCATGTTCGTAGTTTACGTCGTAATAAGTGGCGACTGAATAGCAAAGCTCCTCGGTGTCGGGAGACTGCGGGTAAAGTTTCAGCGCCCTGTCGCGAAGCGCGACAAAAGCGGTTATCTGTTTCAGCCGGCGGCGGCTCGCCCCCTCAAGATAAAGCGCTCTGGCGTGCATGGCGGGATCATCCGTTTTAAAAGCCTCCAGAACGGTCAATGCCGCCGACGTGCGGTTCGTGTTGAATTCCGCTTCGGCGCGCAGCAGATTGCGCCGCTGCCCGGTTTTGACGTCCGGCGCGGAAGCCTGGCCGAGGGCGGCAAGCAAGGTGCGTGCGTTGGCGTAGCTTCTCTGAAGAATGAAATTTTCCGCGCGTTCAAGCCTGGCGTGATAATTACGCGACCCGCCGAGGGCGTTCGGAACCAGAGTCAGAAGCTGCTGCTGCGCCTGTGATGAAAATGACGATGCGGGGTATTTTGCGTAAATATGCAGATAGAGATCGGATGCCTGGTCTTTTTTCTCTTCGAGATGCAGTGCCCTGGCCTGATAGTACATAGGTTCCGCGCCCGTGTATTTGCCGTATTTTTCCAGCAATGACCGTACTGTTTCAGGATCTTTGAGTTCCAGCAATGCCCGGCACTGCCCCATAACGGCCGCGCGCAGTTGGGATGAATCCGGGAAACGCTTTTCCAGGAGGCTGAAAGATTCCAGCGCATCCTCATAGCGTTTTAATTCCATATAAGCTTTGGCGCGATAAATCAGGATATAGTCGCCGA
>Ga0082212_10005229_pt1 | contig 17765 bp, 14 predicted proteins | sample TergutNt197P3_FD_71548 | JGI IMG/M metagenome (GOLD analysis project Ga0082212, IMG submission 71548) | Neocapritermes taracua P3 segment gut microbial communities from Petit-Saut dam, French Guiana - Nt197 P3 | ecosystem: Host-associated > Arthropoda: Insects > Digestive system > Gut ... | reverse complement strand
CATACAAGGTTTGGCTGTCCGCTACGGAAACAACAGAGAACACGATGCGTTCGGACGGGACAGTCGGTGCCTACTCCACAACACCAACAGTTGCAAGGAAATACACTTCTCCAAGTACAACGGATTTGACTTTCGAAGTGAAATCCGGCGGACCGAAAACATTCGATTTTACCGTTGAAAAACCTTGACGCCAACGCCATACGAAACCGACGCAAAGGTTGCATTTCCCTCAAAAGTTGCTATCATTGAATAAGTGATCATGGAGTATTTGAGGAGATTTCACCTTTCGAGTAGCGGCGGTTTATGCCACAATATATAGTACGATATGGAATCATGCGTCTGTTGGGGGTTTTTGCATCGCCCGATGACGTACTCTATCCGCGCGGAACGAAGCTGATTATCCGCACCAGTCGCGGTCAGGAAACCGGTGTTTTGCTTTCCGAAGTGACCGAACGGAATCGCGAGATGTTGCCGGAAAACCTCGAAGATGACCGCATCATTCGCGTCATGACCCCCGGTGACGAAATGGAGAATAAACGGATACGCAAAAATGAAGCCGAGGAATTCGCACGCTGTCAGGCGATCATCCGGCGTTTCGGCCTGAAGAAGGAAATGAACCTCGTGCGCATCGAACATATTTTCGGTGGCGAGCGAATCATCGTCTATTACGTGTCTGATGGGCGGATTGACTTTCGTGAGTTGGTCAAAGCCCTGGCTGCCGAATTTCAAACGCGAATCGAAATGCGGCAAATCGGCGTTCGTGACGAAACCAAGTTGCTTTCCGATTACGGCGATTGCGGCATCGAGTGTTGTTGCAATTCCCATCTCGTGGCCATGCCGCCGGTGTCGATGAAAATGGCGAAACTACAAAAGGCGACGCTCGACCCGACTAAAATCTCGGGGCGTTGCGGGCGGCTGAAGTGCTGCCTGCGTTACGAGTATGACACCTACCATGATTTGGCGACTCAATTGCCCGGCATTGGTAGGCTGGTCATCACCCCCGACGGGCTGGGACGTGTCAATTCGCATGAGGTCATGCAGATGAAACTCTGGGTTGACCTGCAAGATCAACAAAAATTGTTCGATGCCGACGAAGTGCAACTTGCCCCCGGTGAGCAACTCGTCGGCGATGCGTTCACGGAAATATCAGGACGAGACGACCATGACTTCTCCGACGAATGATTCGATACCACCTCGGCGTCGCCGACATGTCGGCTCTTGCGCAATCATCATTGCCTTTTGCGTGGCAGTTGTGATGTGTTTTCTTTTATGTAACCCCCAATGCCTGCGGTCGTTGCATGATTGGATGTCTCCCAAAACGTTTTGGCGCAAGGATTACGACAAGATCGTCCGTTACCACATTCGGGATTACCACGTGCCGTGGTCGGAACAGTTGCTCGCCGCTATTGCCGTCGCGCGGAAACACGGCGAACGCTTGTACCTCGAAGACACCTCACCGACGGAATTCGCCCGAAATCGTGGGAACGTCCAATCGGTTGAAATTTTCGAATCGGAACAGTGGCTATTGCGCTATGTTTCCGATTTTCTTGCCGAACATTGTACCCCAGATGGACAGCACATTGACGACTCGGGGGCAATTCGTGTGTTTCCTTCCGAAGAGGTTGCCCAAGATGCCAAAGAGATGCTCGACTATGCGCCGGGTTCTGTGGGGGTTGTGACACGGGAACATTTTTATCTGCAATACCTGCTCGGCGTTTGGCAACGCGAACTCGGAATACGGCATCGCGAACTCAGGACAGAATCGTCTAGCCGATATCATTTTGAAAAGGCACTTGATTTAGCCGATTGCGTCGTAATATGCCCGATTATGACGCAGGATGAGCGTTCGGGCGAAGTGGTGCCGGTTGCGAATACATGTTTCCCGTTTGGCGTCACGACAAAACACCGAACCGAACAAGGTGATAAATTCTCACTGTGGTATCCGGCGGTGACCACCGATCAACACGGGCTGATTTGCTTGCCGGTATATCGCGCAATGATCGCCGAACTCGCATTGGAGGCCGTTGACGCAGACGGCACACGCGTGACCGTGGAAACCTTCGGCCTGCGGGACATTGCCGAACCGTATCGTTTTGGTTTGTACGAACCGGTCGTGCTTTCGGGGGAGCAACTCTCGCAATTGACAAGCCTGCCGGGCTTTGAGGAAGAACTGCGTTACGTCAAACGACGGGTGTTCGCCAATCTTCCGCTTGACAATACGGAAACTCTCGACGATTTGGGAATCGTTTTTGAAGAGCCGGACCGCTTGCAGGCCATTGAGGGCGGCCTCATCATGCCGACGTTGCGTTACGCCGATGAGTTCGGCGACTTGCATTTTCGTGGGTTGACACGCACGGAGTTGACGCAACAACTCCGGCAATACCGCGACGCACACGCCGATCAAAGTTCGTCGGTTACCCTGGGCGATGGTGATAATTTCATCGTCTTACGTACCGACGGTCGCACGTATTTGTGCCGCTTTCTCACCCACATTGACCGGCAAGTGTTTGGCGTTCTTGATGTCTGGGACTTGGGCTGGGTTCGGTGGTAGTGCGATCACGCCGCGACTGCCGTTTAGCCGAGCGTCATTGACGCCGGCGGAAATTTGTCTCAAACCCGCAAATCGGCATCGGAACCGGCGGTGAGAATTTCGGCGTACTTTTTGCGAATCGGCTCGACCTGTTCGGCGATAAACTCGTCCACCTGTTCCGGGGCGCGACCGACATAAAGATGCGGCTCCAGTTCGGCGTTGACATCAACAGACGCAAAGGCCGGATCGTTTTGTAACCGTTCGATCAGGTCGTTGTCACCGCCTTCGTCTTTGACGACAGCAGCAGCGGCTTGGCTGTGTTGTCGGATGCGTTCGTGCAATGCCTGACGGTCACCCCCAGCGCGGGCGGCGGCCATCATGATGTTTTCCGTCGCCATGAAAGGCAGTTCGGCACGCAAATTCCGCTCAATGACTTTCGGGTAAACGACCATTCCCTCGGTGACGTTCTGGCAGAGGATCAAAATCGCGTCGAGTGCCAAAAACGATTGCGGCAACACCAGCCGGCGATTGGCACTGTCGTCAAGCGTTCGCTCGAACCACTGCGTTGCCAGTGTCGCGGCGCAATTGGCCGGCATCGACATGACGAACCGTGCCAACGAACAAATACGCTCGCTTCGCATCGGATTGCGTTTGTAGGCCATTGCCGACGAACCGATTTGGTGCTTTTCAAAAGGCTCTTCCATTTCCTTGCGATGCGCCAAAATGCGGAGGTCGGTCGCAAATTTGTGCGCACTTTGCGCGATTGATGAAAGCACATCAACGATTTGCGCATCGAGTTTGCGCGGGTATGTTTGCCCGGTCACGGCAAAGGCTTCGTCAAAACCGATCTTTTGGCAGATGAGTTTTTCAAGTGTACGTACTTTGGCGTGATCGCCGTTGAAGAGTTGGAGAAAACTGGCCTGTGTGCCGGTTGTGCCCTTGATGCCGCGACAGCGAATAGTGTCAATACGGTGTTCCAGTTCCGCGAGATCAAGCACGAGATCATAGGCCCAGAGACAGGCACGTTTGCCGACGGTGGTCGGTTGCGCCGGTTGCAAATGTGTAAACGCAAGGCAGGGCAGATCACGATAATGCGCCGCAAATTTCGCCAGCCGGTCGATCACTGTGACAAGTCGGCGGCGAATGAGTTGCATGGCTTCGCGCAACAAGATCACGTCGGTGTTGTCGGTGACGTAGCAACTGGTCGCACCGAGATGAATGATGCCGCGTGCGGTTGGGCACAAATCCCCATAAGTATGCACATGGGCCATGACATCGTGTCGCAGTTTTTTTTCGTAGTCGGCGGCGACGGCAAAATTAATGTCGTCGAGATGAGCTTTCAACTCGGCAATCTGCGAGTCGGTGACCGGCAGACCGAGTTCGGCTTCGGCTTCGGCCAGCGCGAGCCAGAGGCGTCGCCAGGTGCTGAATTTTCGCTGCGGCCCCCACAGGCGGCTCATTTCCTCAGAGGCATACCGGGCGATTAATGGATTGTCGTAAAAGAGAGTATCGGTCATTATTTTGCTGCAACTACACCGGCGTCAAGTTTGCTCATAATGTTTTGCAAATATTCGATGTCGCTCTTGACGATTTTCAAGCGGTCTTCGATTTCCTTCATGTTGACTTTCGGTTGGTTTTTCACCGTTGCCGCAGTTGTACCGCCCGAACTCGTGCTATCCATCCCACTGGCCTGTGTTTGTGTAGCCGTTTTGGCAGCACGTTCAGCCGCAGCCGGATCACCATTGTCAAGAAACTTGACACACTCGGCGATTGTTTTGTTCAAACCAGTCAAAACCTCGTGATACGGTGTGTTTTTTACCGACTCGGAAGTCATCAATCCGCCTGATCGAAAGTCCGGCCCTTGGACGCAGGCGACAATACTGCTAAAACCGTCCTTGATTTGAATGAGCGAATTGTTGATTTGGTCAGCCTGGGCTTGCCCCATGGATGTGCCCATGCCGGAACCGGAGGAATCCGTCATTGCATAACCGCCCATGCCGCCCCCGCCGCCCATGCCCATCGTGTCACTTCCTCCCCCCGTGGCTCCCATGCCTCTGCCCGTGCCGCCGCCCATTGTGCCGGTCGTTTGTTGCGTTGATCTTTCTTCCAGCATGGTCTGGATTCCGTCATCATAGACAGACAGTCCCAGAGTCAGCAGGGCATTAGTCGTCTTTTTCAGCAAATCGTCGGAAGCTTCAATCGTTCTGTTGAAGCGTGAAAGCGAATAGGCACACTGATAGCGAATGGAGGGCAATTCCGAATCATCTTCGATGCGTGTCAGCAGGGTGGCAATGATTTTGTCTTGGGCCACCGCACCCGCCCCGGAAAGATGACCAAGCGTTTCAATCGCGATGCCACGGAACCAATTGTGAAGTTCGACGGTTCGATGCGGTTCCGAAGTACCCTCCGCATTTGGGTTCAACGTAAGAACAATGATATCATCGTCGTCGATGTTGTTGGCCGAGGCACCAGAATCATCCTTGCCCTTTTTATAGGGCGTATCGGCCGCAATGGTAATGAGGAGGTCGGTTATCAGTCCGTCACGAGCTTGTGCGTTGCCGATTCCCAGGATGACATGCCGCCGAATTCCTTGCAAGGCACCTAGACGCACGGCTTCACGGGCGGTGTCGTTTCCGTCGCCTTTGTTTGTGTAAGCCTTGTATAACGCTACCAATGCCTTGGCAGCGGGAACGGGACGACCATCTGCTTGGACTCCTTCGTCCAGTTCTCCCAACGCAAGAATGGCATTGTAGCGACAAGCAGGATAAAATTCCTTCTTGTCTGCAATATTATTCGAAAGATAACTCACCATAAACCCCAGTAGCACGTCCTTTCCTTGGGGGGTTGAGACACTGCCGACGAGTTCCTGGATTTCCTTCTTATATTTGACAAATTCCGTGGCGTTATTTTGATCTGTCCATCGGGCAAAAAAGTACTGCTGGAAAAAATTGAAGATCGTGGCTTTTCCTGCATCGTCAACACTTCCGCTTTGACACAAGCGAACGACTTCCCCCTGGTTTTGTGCTTGTGCCGGATTGACTCTCAGCGGCGTATAGGCCGAGCTGATTTCGGTCTGATTGGTTGCGGGGGCGTTTGGCGTCCTGTTTGTCTGTGCCGCACTCGGGAAAGACAGCGATGCAACGAAAACCATAAGAACAGTTACAATGGCGATTTTCTTGGTCATATTTTTCTTTCCGTCTTCTAAAGTCGCCAAATGCGACGTGTACGAAATTCAAGAAAAGTAGTTTGCTCTACATTCGGACTCTACCAGTTTATTTTATAAGAATACACGGAAAATGACAATATTTCAAGTAGAATCGTAAAAAGTCATTAATTTCTTGACATCTGCCTGAGAACGTGTCTTCAACACTCAACGGCATCAAACTCAGCATTGATTGGGAAGTCGTTCACAATGGCAAACGTTCACGCAGCCCGTGTTCCGATAGAATCGACGTACTGCAACTCTTGGGCACGATCCTGCACGACTTCCACCGGCAGTTGATTGAAGAATGCGCGACCGGTGATTTCCCAACAGTTGCCCAAGGGCAAGAATTTTGCGATGGCCGTCAATTGTCGAAAGTACAACTCGTTTCTTGGCCGATCATTCCGCCGGATGGGACGATTCATCTCGACGACAACAGGAATATATGCGTAAACCACCTCTTCTTTTTTCGAACAGGCAATCAACACATCGTTGCCAAATTCCGCTTCGTCCCATATCCAGAGGTTGGAATCCATTCGGGCAAGAGCATAAGTAACAAATCGGGCTTCGAGCCACTCCCGCTGCCAATAAAACTGGGATTTTGCCTGACGTAAAAGTTCAGACTGGCTTTGCGCACGTATCAACTGTCTCATCACGATATTGTGTGTCAACAATACTGCCAGGAAAAAAGTGACAAAAATCAATGAGATGACAACCAACGAAGTTACCATGATGATACACAAGATCGAAAAGCAGGTTTGACAGCTGATGCGGAAAAACTATTATTTACTATTGTAATCAAAAACTGTGACCAAATGCAACAAGGATTTTCATATTTTTATGAAATAAAAAGGAAAATAGGAAAATTACAAAAAGTGTCACTTGTTTAAAACATTTTTTAGTGAATTTTTTTCTGGCTATTCCAAGTTATTATTGTGTCAAAGAGTATCATCGGCTTGCCAATCGCAAAAAGTTGCCAAATCTTGCTATGTTCCGTCAGTTAAATTCTACTCAAACGAAAAATATCCTGTATTTTTTCTTGTTTGTGATGAAACAAAAATTATTGTAACAGGAACAAATAAATGGACTGGATTCAAACAATCGTTTTGGCTATTGTGCAGGGGGTCACTGAGTTTCTGCCGATCAGCTCATCGGGACACCTTCTTGTCATTCAAGACCTCTTTTCTGCGTTGGGAACAAAACTCAAAGATGACTCGCTGACATGGACCATCGCACTCCATTTTGGCACACTAATCTCCATTCTTGCCGTTTTCTGGAAGCGAATCTGGTCGCTTTTGACCTCGGACAGGCGAGTAATTCCGCTTCTGATTGTCGCCACGATCCCGGCAGTACTTGCCGTGTTCGGTATGAAAATTCTGGATGACGATGAGAAAACCCTGGAAAAAATGATCTTGGAAAATTCCTTGGTTGCCGGTTGTTGCTTTCCGATCACGGGATTGATTTTGCTCTGCTTTTCCAACAAATCCGGCAATACGGTTTGCCGTGACCTTTCGTGGAAAAACGCGGCAATTATCGGTTTGGTGCAAGCCTTCGCCATTTTACCCGGGATTTCGCGCAGCGGTTCAACCATTTGCGCCGGCTTGTTTTGCGGCATGAAACGCGACGAAGCAGCCACGTTTTCGTTCCTCATGGCGATTCCGGCGATCGGCGGTGGTGTCTTGCTGGAAATTCTCAAGCTGCTCAAAGAAATGAAAAAAGGAACAGAAAGCATCGGCGGTTCGCACGACCTCATGTTGCTCGGCTTTGGAACCCTGTTGAGTTTTGTGGTAGGCGTTCTGACATTGATCTTTTTGCTCAAGTGGATACAACAAGGCAAGCTCAAGTATTTCGCGTACTGGCTTTTCCTGCTCGGACCGGCGGTTATTGTCTGGCGGCTGTTTTGGTGAAAACCGGTCATTGTTCACTTGTCTTTTCCTATAACGTGCCGGTATGATGAAAAACAAACAATCCCGCCCTAACCTCTGACCAACATCAATTACGAAAGGCCCCCCCCATGAAACGAATCCTGTTGACCGTCGCAACGCTTTTGGCGTTGGCATTTGCCCTGCCGCAAAGTTTTGCACAAAAGAACGCATTGGAACCGATTGCTCCGCTGTTGAGCGAAAAGACGCTCGCCGTGGCGCACTTCAATTTGAAAGCCATCGACTTCGACCAAATCCAAAAATTGCTTCTCGACGGCGTCGAACAGTACGTCATGCTTCAGCAATTCGAGAAGGAATCCGTCACCGAAGTGTTGTCCGAAGGTGCCAAATTGATTGAGGCCAAACGTCCGCAAATTGAAACACTCTTCAACGATTTCCTCGAAGAAACCGGCCTGCGCGACGTGTATTTCATCTCGTATTACGACCTGATTCAAGAAGAGATACCGGGATTCCTCGTGATTCCAACAACCGGTATGTCCAGGGAACAGCAGGAAAACCTGTTGGAAAAAATGAATGGCCCCGATGTTTTCCTCGTAAAAAAACTTTCTTATCTTTCCAATCAATCCTGTGAGTCGCGATTCACAGAATTATTTCGAGGCCATCAAACCGGCGAAGATACCCGCGTTTGACGAAGCGTTAGCCGGGACGGACAAGGCCCTGTTCCGTGCGGCGGTCGTCGTGCCGGAAAACGTGACGCGGATTCTCACCGAAGCCGGAATGCCGATGATACCCATCCCGCAAGTGGGTAGTCTGCTCTACCTGTTGAACGATCACACACGCTGGGCGAGTGCGGTGATTGATCTCGAAAACGTCAACCTTCGCGTGGCCGTGCAAATGTCGTCGAAGGAATCGGCTCAGGAAGCCCGTGAAGTGCTGATTGATCTCATCGAAATGCAAGTCGCTATGTTCACCATGCAAATGAGCGAGCAGGAGGAAATGGCGGATTTCATTCCGCTGATTGGTGCGTATCTTCGCGGTCTTTTCCGCACCATGCTCCCGGCGGTGGACGGCGACCAGTTGGTTTACGCGACCTCCGGCGAAAACGGCATGGCGGCAGCCGTGGGCGTCAGTGGTGTGATGGTGGCGTTGTTGTTGCCCGCCGTGCAAGCCGCACGCGAAGCGGCACGACGGATGCAATGCTCGAACAACCTGAAGCAGATCGGGTTGGCCATGCACAATTACCATGACGTGCGTAGAACCCTGCCGCCGGCTTATACGGTGGACAAGGACGGCAAACCGTTGCACAGTTGGCGCGTGCTGATCCTGCCATTCATTGAACAAGCCGCACTTTATGACGCAATTCGCCTTGACGAACCGTGGGACAGCGAGTACAACAGTCGGTTTCACAATGTGGTGATTCCGATTTATCAGTGTCCGTCGAATGGTTTAGGTCAGCCGGGTGCCAATTGTAGCTACACGGTCGTTCTGGGCGAACACACGGTGTTTTCCGGCGAAAAACCCGTTACTTTCGGCCAGATCAGAGACGGGCTTTCCAATACAATCATGGTCACCGAACGCAAGACCCCGGTTTGCTGGATGGACCCGACCTGCGAGGTGACGCTGGAGGAAATCCTTGAACAAGGCGGCATCAACAAGGACTTCGACGGCTTGGGCAGCAATCACACCGGCGGCATCAATGCGGCGTTTTGCGACGGTGCTGTGATGTTTATTTCCGACAGTACCGACCTTGAACTGCTGAAAAATACGTTCATTCGGGATGACGGGAAGTATTTGCAGTTGTGGTAGCCGCATCAGAGTCGCGCAATCAGAGCAGCGAGTGTCAACGAGTGGACGAAATAATTGAGATTGTTTTTTCGCAATCTTACGATTGCGGCTCTGAACTGCGTGTATGAAACATGATGCCCGTGAGGTACAACCCATCGGGGGGGGCGGTGAGGCCGGCGGCTTGGCGGTTTTGAGCGGCGATGACTTCGGTTACCCAATCAATAGTACGTTTACCGTGACCTATTGCCGTGAGCGTTCCGACCATTGTTCGCACCATCTTGTATAAAAAGCCGTTGCCCTCGACCTCAAAGGCAATGACTTGCGGTACATTACCGCCGCACATTCCAAGCGGTCCAAACGGCATCGGCATTGCACGACGGCGCACCGCAATATCGAAAATCGTGCGAACCGTACTCTGACGCGGTGATCCTGCCGACTGGAAACTCGCAAAATCGTGTTCACCGAGAAAAGCCTGTGCCGCCGCGTGCATGGCGTCGGCATCCAGCGTGCCGAAGCGATAATCCCAAACCGCTCCCGCCAGAAACGGCGACAAAACCGACGTGTCGTCGATCAGGTAGCAATATCGCTTTCGGGTGCAATCGCTGATGGGATCGAAGGTCGGCGAAACTTCCGTACTGTGTAAAATGCGAATGTCCGACGGCAGGTTTGCGTTGAGTGCCGGTGCGAAACGCTCTGTGGGAAGGTTCTGTAACGTGTCAAAAATCGCCACTTGCTGCAAAGCATGCACACCCGTGTCGGTACGGCTGCTTCCGCGAATTGCGGTTGGTTTGCCGAGAATGCGATACAAGGCCGCTTCGATTTCACCCTGTACAGTCGGGTTAGCGTCTTGCCGCTGCCAACCGCAGTAGTTCGTCCCGCGATAGGCCGCGTCAATTCGGATGCGTCGCCAGTCGGACATGGTGCAACCTCACTTTCCAAAAATCATGACCAACGAACCGGCCACAATCAGGCTACCACCGATGATGACTTGCAGACTCGCTTTTTCGCCCAAAATGACAAAGGCCAGTATGATCGTCAGTGCGACGCTCATTTTATCAATCGGTGCAACCCGCGAGGCGTCGCCCAATTGCAGTGCTTTGAAATAACAGAGCCATGACAAGCCCGTCGCAAAGCCCGACAGAACTAAAAACGTCCAATTTTTTGCCGTCAGAGTTTTGATACTGTCTGATGGCACGGTGATGAAGACGATCAGCCAAGTGAAGATGAGGACAACCACCGTCCGTATGGCCGTTGCCAGGTTGGAATCAATGCCCTCAATCCCGATTTTGGCCAAGATTGCCACCAGCGACGCAAAAATCGCTGCCAATACGGCGTACAGAACCCACATGGCAACCTCGCTATCGCCGCTTTTGTGGGTATTCAACCGTCACGACCGTCGAGATTCCTCCGCGCGGCGTAAACGACGCAGTGAGCGTGACTTGTCGCGGACTGAGTTGTCCGACAAAATCGTCGAGAATTTTATTCGTGACACTTTCGTAGAAAATGCCCTCGTTGCGGAATTGTTGCAGGTACAGTTTGAGACTTTTGAGTTCGACGCACCATTGGTCGGGGATGTACCGGAAGGTGAGCGTCCCAAAGTCGGGCTGACCGGTTTTCGGACAGACAGACGTAAATTCGGGGCACACAATTTCAATGACGTAATCCCTTTCCGGTGCCGGATTAGGAAAAATCTCGAACAATTCGCTATTTGGTGCTGTCATGGCAAAACCTCTGTTTGATTTGATGCTTTTCTGTCCATTAATTTTTGCACAAAAGACACATTCTGGCAAGAGGCGGAATGACGGATGCTCAATGTGCTGAAAAACGCCCTTTTTTTGATAGAGCGGATTTGTTACAATCCCCGTCTTGTATTATAGAACGTCAATCGATTGATTTTTCATGTTTTTGTTGCGACATTTTATCAAAACTACCATATTGCCTCATACTCGACATTTTCTTGTTTCGGGAATGTTTGTTTATTGCCTGATGGCAGTGACGCTAACCGGTTGTGGGACAACGAAATGGAGCGACACGTCGCGCACGGCCACCGAGCAAATGTTGATAAGCAACGCGATGGACCGCGCCGTAGGGAAAATGAATTTCCAAGCGTTATTCAACAAGACCGTTTACATAGACAGTTCGGCCATTGATGCGGCAACAGACAGCAAGTATCTCATCAGTACGGTTCGGCAGCACCTCTTGGCAAGCGGCGCGAAAGTATTGGATAAAGAAAAGAAAGACGAGGCGGACTACATCGTGGAACTTCGCGCCGGAACGGTTGGCACCGACCGCAACGATTTGATGGTCGGCATCCCTTCGTTTAGTGTTCCGACGGGCTGGTCATCGGAAATATTAGCCGGCACGACCGCCGTACCGGAAATCGCCATCTACAAAAAGACGGATCAACGAGCCGTGGTGAAGGTGGCGGCCTTTGTTTACAACCGGAAAACCAACTCCCCGCTTTGGCAGTCGGGCAATATTCAAACGGAAAGCCAAATCCGTGCCAAGTGGATTTTTGGAACCGGACCGTTTACCCGCGGAGACATCTGCAAAGGAACGGAACTGGCCGGAACGAAAATCAACCCGACAATTTCTCAAATCATTGACCTGGAAAGCGATATGTCATTGGCACCGTCGGTGACATTGCCGGTTTTTTATAAGGAACATGAGGAAAAAGAATCGGAAAATGACATTCCAAAACCGACATTAGACCTCGTACCGACCGCCGAACTTGAACCAGACGAACCTGACAAACCACCGGAAATGATTGCGGCCAACGAGCCTAGCGAAAAACCGCCGGTATTTCCGCAGCCGATAAATCCGCAACCCAACGCAGCCCCGAACAATTACGTACCTAATTCGACATCGCTTCCCTGGCAGGGTACAGAACAACTCGCGACACCACAATTTGCCAGTGGTTTTGACAGCTTTATCCGTTAAAAATATACGCCGGTTCGAAATAAAAAATGAAAAAATATTGAAATCGGTCTGGACACCCACTTGAGTTTTTCGTTAGACTTCGCCGATTGAAAAACTATCAAATCTGATAAATTCGCCATTCCAAAATTACAATCGTTGCCTTTTCGGAGAAGTAAAGATGACCGTCACGAAATCAAAGCAACCGGGATTGCTGTTGCCGCTGTTTTTGCTGACTATTTCCGTGATTTACACTGCATCGACCCCACCTGCCGGCTTCGCAGAGGACAACGGGACTTCGAAAACGTTGCTGTCGTTTCAATTTTTGAGACAACAACCGTCGTTGCTCGAAAAAGAGGACTCCGCTCCACCACCAAGCCGAACGGCGTCAGTGCTTAGACAACCGGCACCGGTTCATTTCTCAAGCAACAACCCAAATATCCTTACCCCGCCGCCGGACGCCGTCAAAGCGAAGAATACACCCGAACAGATGGAAAAAACAACTGTCAGTGAAATATTGCTGATGCAACCGGCAAACGGCGAAATGTATCGTCGTCCCGGTAATCGCATATCCCAGCCGATGTTCAACGTCAACATGCCGCCGGACGATTATGATCTTGCTCCCCACGATCTTGCTCCCATCGTGCCGGTCAACGGCCTGTTGCCCCTCACCGCTAACGAGCAAAATTTGGACGTTGACGATCAGCCGCGCAAGTTACGTCCTATTCCCGTGGAAGCCGACCCGAAAGACCTTCCGGCGGTAGCGTCAATCGAAAAAACCGATATCGACAATGAGGAACAACGTGCCTTGATCTCGTCTCCGGTGCTTGATTCGTCCCACGGTATCGGCAGTTTCTCGTTGGCCAGTGCCATGCAAAACACCCCGTCGTCAGCCGGTGCCAATCAGCAAGTCCCGGTTCCCGACGACCGGTCGGAAGGCTCACATTTGCATGACATCAATGTCGCGGCGATGAAAAGTGCGGCGTTCATCGAAATTCAACCCGGTGAAACACAGAAAAGTGAAGCCCTTGAAATTATGAAAGCCAATGGGGGGCAGCTCATGAGGACTCAGCCGCTCGCCGATGGGTCTGAGGAGCTGTTTTACTCCGTTGATGGACTGGGCATCATTGTCATCACCATCCAGCATTCGAAGGTTTTTTCCATCGTTTTGCAGTTGCCTGCGCCATATCCGAGCGAACAAATCCGACGTGAAGCTCTGGAGTCCGAACTGCGTGGTATTCGGACGATCCTCGCAACAGATTCGGACGGCTACATCCTCGCGCAAATGTTTCCTGAAAAAGGCGTTATCTTCTCATTTACCAGAGCAAACCAACCGGGCGAAGCCACCCAGATGGTCACTCAGATCGCCATCGAACCGATTAACTCCTGGCCCTTCGAGCTTCGCGGGGAACGTTACCTGACGATTTCCAACGCCAAAGCCAAATGGGACTTGACCATTGCCGTCCTACTCAACCCGAACAACGACCGTGCCCGATGGCTCCTGGCGAAAGCCTTACTGGCCGACGGACAGCTTGCCGAAGCACACCGGGAATGCAAGTTTGCCGTCCAACTCCAGCCGAACCAACCGCAATACAACGTCACGTTTGCCGAAATCATCGGCAAAGCCGGTTACACGAAAGAAGCCCGGCAGTTCCTCGAAAATCTGATCCCTCTTTGTGCCAACGCACCGCATCTCAAAGGACATGCCGAATGTCTGCTCGGGGATTTTTACCGCGACGATGCCAATCTCCAGGATTTTGTTTCTGCAAACCAATATCATCGTACAGCGATAGAAACAGTCAAAGCGTTATGCACTTCGCCTAATCCCACACTGCGACAACACGCGAAACTGGTTCAAATGAACGCTTTCCTTTCCGGTGCCCTTGATATTTCCGTCAGTACCTGGCCGAACAAGGAGGAAAGTATTCCTCAGTGGCTTGACGGTGCGTATCAACTTGCTTTGGACCTGGTCATCAAAGAGGACATGATGCGTGAGTGTCTCATGGAAGTGGCAACCACGGCCATTAGCGTCTATGTCAACTGCCCTGAAATGGCCGGTCTTGAAAAATGGGTCGATGAACTCCAGAAGGTCGCCGATGAAATCATTTCGCAAACCGAAGATGAAGCCACAGTACGCAAAATCGAAATCCAACTCGCCACTGCCCTTTTTGATGTCTCGCAAATATACCGTTATGTCCGGAAAATCCAGTTGGAAAACCAATACGCCAGGCAAGCCATTGATTATTTTGAACGCCATTTGGCCGACATCGACAACATTGAGGACGTTTACCGATTGGCCAATCTCTATTACCAAATCGGGACGCTTGAAGCGTCCGGTCAGGCCAGTCGTCCTCCGGTGCCGAAAAGCGTAGCCACCCATACCCGTGCCACCACTTGGTTCGCTAAAGCCATCAGACTCTTCCAGCAAATCGAAGCGTCCCTGGATGTGTACGAGCAACCTGTTTTGGGCGAAATGTATGTCAGTATCGGTGCCACCTACTGGGCGGTCGATAAAAAAGAATACGCCCTGCAAATCACGGAATACGGTGTTGAAATGCTGTTGGACGCAGTGGACAACAAATTGTACACGGAAAAAGACCTCTCCACACCTTATCTCAACCTCTCAACCATGTACAAAGAGATGGGAAGAACGGAAGAAGCCGAAAATTATTACATTCTCGGAACACAAGCCGCCCGAAATATCGCCGGCGGCTCAAGTAGTACCAGGTAAACCACGTGCCACGTGAACAATGACGCGTGTCAATGCTTGCGACATTTCTTTTGTCCTTTCAGGGCGGCAAAAATTTTTTGGGGATTCCGTAACCCAAGGACGCAGAGTACCGTTTACCCTGGGCCAAGTCTTGTACCCTTTCGAGGCAAGCAAAAAATGTCGATTCATTGGCGTTGAATGGTCTATTCAACTCAACCACTCACTGTTCCTCTACATACCATCCAAAAAACGTTGCAAGGATGCTTTGAGGTTATCGTCGGTTGAGACTTCGAGCACTTTTTTCATGGCCGGAATGAGAACATCGCTGTGATCGCGCCGCAGGTCGGTATTGCGTGCCAGTTCGGCCACCGTGCGGCAGACGTTTTGTGCCAACGCCGTGTCGTTGATATATTGCATGGCGAAAGCCACCGATTCCGGAATGCGAATCGCCGACGTGCGGTCGATGATCAGCTGCTTTTCGGGCAAAGCGGTGGCCAGCTTCATGGCCTCTTTCAGGCCGTCGAGTTTTTTCGTTGCAGGAAAATTACTGAGACCGATCTTGTCGTCCGGTAACGAAATGACCCGCACATAAGCACGCAAAGCCCGTGTTCGCATCGTAGCGGACATGTTCGTGGTGCGTGCATAAGCCAGCAATTCGTTGGCCACCGTTGCATTGGGCCAATTGCACAGACCGTTAAAAGCCGCAGTGCGAACAGCCACATCATCTGATCTCAGTCCCTGCAAGATGATGGTTCGCACATCGCTGCCGCCGATGCGTCCCAGTAACGAAAACAGGGCCGGCGATACGTTCGCACCCGAGCCGATGATCGGGGACGCGTCTCCCTTACAAATACCGGCGATGATCGTTTCGGCACGATCCCGATCACGTGCATTGGTGATCCGCCCCATGACATTGACCATTTCTCTGACGTTGTCTTTGGTCGCCACGCCGGCCGCAACTTGCAGATAACCCAGCCGGTTTGGGCAATCGTCTTTTTTCGCTTCGGTCAGCAAAATGCCACATACGGCGTTGACGTGACGTTCGGCCAAAATGCGACCAAGCGATTCAAAGCGTTTGCTGTCCTTTTCGGCAAGCAAGGCTTTTAACAAGGCATCGTCGAATTTTTCGTCAACGATTCGCGACGCCACCTGAACGACCAGATCGCCGTCATAAGCGAGCAAGTCGAACAAAAGCGGGATGTCATCTGTCGTTCCGAGTTTCTCAAGTGCCAAAAGACCGGCGCGTTTCAACTGATCGTTGTCACTTGTGACAGCATCGAGTGCATATTGGCGGTATTTTTTGTCATTGCGAGTAGTCAACGCGGCAAGTGCCAGGCATTTGACGTCGTTGCTCAATTGGTCGAACCCGGCCAGGTATTCCTGCGCACGCTCGTCGGAAGCATCGGCCAGAGCCATGGGCATCGGCGTTTCGACAACAACCGTCAGAGTAATGTTTTTGGAAGCGAGGGCGTCTTCGAGCCGCTTTTTGTTGGCCGCGTCGGTTTCTTCGGTCAGTGCTTTTTTGAGTGCGTCGGCGGCTTCCGGTGCGGTGATCGCCACCAGTGCCGATATTGCCCCGTCACGTACACGAACATCCGGGTCACTCAACAACACGGCCAATACGGGCACGACACTTTCGTTGCCCGTCCAAGCAATCTCACGCAACAACAAGGCTTTCACAGCGACGGGAATGTCTTTGCCAAGTTGCTCAACGGCCTGCCGATTGACCTCGTCCAGTAAAGCCTCATTACCCGGTGCACCGGCTTCCATACAAAGGTCTTGCCATGCCTGTTGTGCTTTCTGCTGTGCCACCGTATCGGTCGAAGCCATGTCATCAATCAGGTCGGACAATTTGACCTCCTGCGCCGTGACATATCCACACACAAGCAGCAGGGTCAGCAGACAAGAGATGGGTATAATAATATGTTTCATACGATATGACCCTACTTTTTTAATGACATTAATACTCAGCACACAGATGACACAGATGATCAGGATTATCTCAGCTTTTTTGTTTTATCTGCACAAATCCTAAACGTCTGTGTCATCTGCGTGCTTGCTTATGATTTTGCTAATAAACGTATAGCTCAATCAATACTGGGGATCGTGTAGGGCGAACGTTGGACGCGCGAAACAAAACGGTTGGCCTGGGCGTCGCCAACGAATTGCGTTTTTTCCGCATCCCATTTCAGTGTACGTTTGACCTTGTAGCAAATGTTGGCCAACTGGCAGAACAAGGCGGTGTTGGCTCCATACTCGAAATCCTGGAACGGTTTCTGCCGGTTTTTGACGCACCAGGCGAAATCTTCGATGATGTTGCGTGCCCCACCGCTGTAACGTCGCACTTCAACGGTTTTGAGTGGTTTCGGATTGTCGTCGCGGCGATCATTTCGAATTTGGCCGTCCGTACCGATGATTGTGATGTCGTGACCACGTGTCGCGTGATAGAATTTGATGCCGTTGGCAAAAACGAAGGTCATGAACTCCACACCGTCACCCGGCGGAATGATTTCGACCGGTTCCGTCGTATCCAGTCCGATTGAGTAGAGCGCACCGCCGAATTTATGAGCACCCCAGTCGGCAAGGAAACCGTTACCGTAATCCTCAAAACGCCGCCAGCCGCCGCCGTAACTGCCGCTGCAACGTTCTTCATTATAGGGAGCGAGTGGTGCCTGGCTGAGCCAGCGATCCCAATCGAAACCTTCGGCAATGTCCTGTTCCGGCAAGTTACAGGGTTCG
>Ga0082212_10005228_pt1 | contig 17769 bp, 14 predicted proteins | sample TergutNt197P3_FD_71548 | JGI IMG/M metagenome (GOLD analysis project Ga0082212, IMG submission 71548) | Neocapritermes taracua P3 segment gut microbial communities from Petit-Saut dam, French Guiana - Nt197 P3 | ecosystem: Host-associated > Arthropoda: Insects > Digestive system > Gut ... | reverse complement strand
CACCGGGCAGGCGTCAGCCCCTATACTTCACCTTGCGGTTTAGCAGAGACCTGTGTTTTTGATAAACAGTCGCCTGGGCCTTTTCACTGCGGCTCCGTTTGCACGGAGCACCCCTTATCCCTAAGTTACGGGGTCATTTTGCCGAGTTCCTTAACAAGGGTTCTCTCGATCGCCTTAGGATTCTCTCCTCGACCACCTGTGTCGGTTATCGGTACGGGCGGATGCTGGATTAGCCCTAGAAGCTTTTCTTGGAAGCGTGGCGTCGGTCGACTCCGGGCTTAAGCCCTCGTCATCACTTCTCAGCGTTGGTATGATGGGGATTTGCCTCCATCACCGCCTTCATAGCTTAAACGTCAATCCAATAAGACGCTCAACCTAGCCTTCTCCGTCACTCCATCAGTCCAGCAGCCGGTACAGGAATCTCAGCCTGTTGTCCATCGACTACGCCTTTCGGCCTCGCCTTAGGTCCCGACTTACCCAGGGCGGACGAGCCTTCCCCTGGAAACCTTGGTCTTACGGCGGACAGGATTTCCACCTGTCTTTCGCTACTCACACCGGCATTCTCACTTCCAAGCGCTCCACCACTCCTTCCGGTATGGCTTCTCCGCACTTGGAACGCTCTCCTACCATTCAGGCAAAGCCTGAATCCGCAGCTTCGGCAGTATGTTTAGCCCCGATACATTTTCGGCGCGAAGTCACTCGACTAGTGGGCTATTACGCACTCTTTAAAGGGTGGCTGCTTCTAAGCCAACCTCCTAGTTGTCTGGGCATCTTCACATCCTTTTCCACTTAACATACATTTGGGGGCCTTAGCTGGCGGTCTGGGCTCTTTCCCTCTTGACTACGGACCTTATCACCCGCAGTCTGACTCCCGGAACTGTCTTTTTGGCATTCGGAGTTTGATTGAGATCAGTACCCCGAGGTGGGGCCATCACCCATTCAGTGCTCTACCTCCAACAGACTTAATGTTCCGAGGCTAGCCCTAAAGCTATTTCGGAGAGAACCAGCTATATCCGTGTTCGATTGGAATTTCACCCCTAGCCACAAGTCATCCAAGCACTTTTCAACGTACCCTGGTTCGGTCCTCCAGTTGGTTTTACCCAACCTTCAACCTGCTCATGGCTAGCTCACACGGTTTCGGGTCTACGGCAACGTACTCAAGCGCCCTGTTAAGACTCGCTTTCGCTGCGGCTCCGCATATCCTGCTTAACCTCGCACGTTACCGTAACTCGCCGGTTCATTCTACAAAAGGCACGCCATCACACATCGATCGTGCTCTGACTAGTTGTAGGCACACGGTTTCAGGTTCTCTTTCACTCCCCTTCCGGGGTTCTTTTCACCTTTCCCTCACGGTACTGGTTCACTATCGGTCACTAGGTAGTATTTAGCCTTGCGAGATGGTCCTCGCGGATTCGAACGGGATTTCTCGTGTCCCGCCCTACTCAGGATACCGATAAGGCCTCACACCATTTCGTCTACGGGGCTCTCACCCTTTACAGCCGGCCTTCCCATGCCGTTCGACTATGATATGATGGTCCTATGTCTCGGTCCTACAACCCCAAGGACAAGTCCCTGGTTTGGGCTGTTCCCTTTTCGCTCGCCGCTACTGGGGGAATCGAGTTTTCTTTCTTTTCCTCCGGGTACTTAGATGTTTCAGTTCCCCGGGTCTGTCCCCTGGCGGCTATGTATTCACCGGCAGGTGCCTGCGTATCACCACAGGCGGGTTTCCCCATTCGGATATCTCCGGATCAAAGCCCACTTACGGCTCCCCGAAGCATTTCGCTGTTTGTCGCGTCCTTCATCGACTCCTAGTGCCAAGGCATCCACCGTGCGCCCTTGTTCACTTAACCTATTTTTTCAAAATTAGCGGCGCATAGCTTCGTCACCGAACCACTTCCGATTCTCACGGACGTTTAGTCCGCTCCGAGTCTTCGGCGCTTCGCTTCCTCGCTCTGCTTGCTTCTTTTGAAAAAATCCTTTTTGCAGGGTTGGCGGCTGCCGTACCTGGTATGGGACCTTTTCAAAATCGGCGTTCGCTTCTTTTGAAAGTTTTTGTCTATCCACCATCGACAGTGGAATCAACGTCTGTTGTATGGAACAATAAATGTTTCATACATCCTGCCCGACACTCATCATATCGGAACAGGCTTCTATATAAGAAGATATCTAGTTTTCAAAGATCGACGGTCTGGAAATCGGAAGTCAGAGGGAAAAGCCGGATGGCTTTGCCTCGGAGCTTCGCTCCAGGTTAGGAAGAAATTCTTCCAAAACTAAACAGAACAGATGACAAGCAAAACTTGATATGAATAGGATTGTTTCCAATCCAGCTTCGACCTTACTCCGGCCAGGAAAGCAACGCTCCACCAAATCCGAACGGGGAAAAACATCCCTTATCGGCTTCGGCTCCGCTTTTGTTTTCCTGTCCTGCGTGGACAAAGGTCTCAGCCTTTTATTCACTTTCTCCATAGAAAGGAGGTGATCCATCCCCACCTTCCGGTAGGGATACCTTGTTACGACTTCACCCCAATTATCCACCCCACCTTAGGCAGATCCCTCCGCAAGCGGTTAGGCCTCTGACTTCGGGTGTTGCGAACTTTCGTGGTGTGACGGGCGGTGTGTACAAGACCCGGGAACGTATTCACCGCGGCATGCTGATCCGCGATTACTAGCGATTCCAACTTCATGGAGTCGAGTTGCAGACTCCAATCCGGACTACGATGCACTTTTCGGGATTAGCTCCCCCTCGCGGGTTGGCAACCCTCTGTATGCACCATTGTATGACGTGTGAAGCCCTACCCATAAGGGCCATGAGGACTTGACGTCATCCCCACCTTCCTCCGGTTTGTCACCGGCAGTCTCATTAGAGTGCCCTTTCGTAGCAACTAATGACAAGGGTTGCGCTCGTTGCGGGACTTAACCCAACATCTCACGACACGAGCTGACGACAGCCATGCAGCACCTGTGTTCAGGTTCTCTTTCGAGCACAATCAAATCTCTTTGATCTTCCTGACATGTCAAGGGTAGGTAAGGTTTTTCGCGTTGCATCGAATTAATCCACATCATCCACCGCTTGTGCGGGTCCCCGTCAATTCCTTTGAGTTTTAATCTTGCGACCGTACTCCCCAGGCGGTCAACTTCATGCGTTAGCTGCGTTACCAAGTCAATTAAGACCCGACAACTAGTTGACATCGTTTAGGGCGTGGACTACCAGGGTATCTAATCCTGTTTGCTCCCCACGCTTTCGTGCATGAGCGTCAGTGTTATCCCAGGGGGCTGCCTTCGCCATCGGTATTCCTCCACATATCTACGCATTTCACTGCTACACGTGGAATTCTACCCCCCTCTGACACACTCTAGCCGTGCAGTCACAAGTGCAGTTCCCAGGTTAAGCCCGGGCATTTCACACCTGTCTTACACAACCGCCTGCGCACGCTTTACGCCCAGTAATTCCGATTAACGCTTGCACCCTACGTATTACCGCGGCTGCTGGCACGTAGTTAGCCGGTGCTTATTCTTCAGGTACCGTCATGAAGAGATGGTATTAACATCTCCCTTTTCTTCCCTGACAAAAGAGCTTTACAACCCGAAGGCCTTCTTCACTCACGCGGCATTGCTGGATCAGGGTTGCCCCCATTGTCCAAAATTCCCCACTGCTGCCTCCCGTAGGAGTCTGGGCCGTTCTCAGTCCCAGTGTGGCTGATCGTCCTCTCAGACCAGCTACTGATCGTCGCCTTGGTAGGCCTTTACCCTACCAACTAGCTAATCAGCCATCGGCCGCTCTAAAAGCGAGAGGCCCGAAGGTCCCCCTCTTTCATCCTTAGATCGTATGCGGTATTAGCCAATCTTTCGACTGGTTGTCCCCCACTTCTAGGTACGTTCCGATGTGTTACTCACCCGTTCGCCACTCGCCGCCAGACCGAAGTCCGCGTTGCCGTTCGACTTGCATGTGTAAAGCATGCCGCCAGCGTTCAATCTGAGCCAGGATCAAACTCTTCAGTTCAATCTCTTTTTGGTTCGCAGTATTGCTACTGCTCGCTCACTCAATTTACTGACAAGGTTATTTTTTTAACCTTACTGCTTTTTTTGTGAACGTTTACTTCTTCTTGGTTTCTTGCTCAAGATCCAACAAACGCCCACACTTATCATCTGTCTTTGTTTTTAAAGAACTTTTCTTAACACTTATCTCTTACTACACCCGCACCAGCCGCAAAGCGTTTTGTTTGCCGTCAGCACAGAAATGAGATTATCCAACTTATTAACCCCAACGTCAATACCCTTTTTTACTCTTTTTCAAATTTAATTGAATTTAACAGGTAAAAAAGAGATTTTTTAACTTTGCCTATAACAAGTTTTTTCCTTCTCTTTTTCCGAAGGGGTTCCCATTTTATCAAGAACAATATGAAACGGCAAGCAGTAATTATTTCCTGTTTTTCAGGATACCTGGTCATTTATAAGAATGCTTATTTTGAATCATGCGCGGGTACTTTGGGATATGGCAAGGGTGAGGCCGCCCAAAAGATAAAAAGAATCAAAAATGGAAACGACTGCTTTTCTTTTATGAAGCTGCCTTTTCCGCCATGTCATACAGCAAAAGACTCAGGCACGCAGAAAAAAGCATGGCGAAATAGGCAACGCTGTCGGTCGAAGCATTGCCGTAGACTTTTATGTCCTTATCTTTTTTGCATATCGTCGGGATAAAGCTCAAAAACATCTTGATAGGCCTGATAACGGCAAAACCATTTCCAACTGGCCCTTTCCTATGCCATCCGTTTTAAGCCGGTTTGCACTGTTCCAGCGCCGGCTTGAAGACAGCAAGTGCCTTGCGGCCATTCTTTTGATTCGATTACATCCCGCTCTTAGCTGGATGGCGATTTCAGATACAGCCCACTGAATGATACGCCCGCCTTGCAGTCATAACGGCACAATCCGTTTTTATTGTCGGCTTTTTCATCCGCCGCCTGTACCTCCACACCGTTTTCACGGGAAGTGAAAGTGATGGTGCAACCCTCTTTTCCATCCTTATCGCGCAAAACCGCTTTTCCTGCCTGCATCACACCATCCAGGGTGCAGGCATCGCCATTTGCATCTTTGGTTTTCAGGGTAAAAGCGAGATCACCGCCTGTATCCTTTGAAATAACCAGCTCCCCGGAACCGCCTTCCCTGAGATACGTTCCCGGCTGAGGACTGGTTGAAGCTGAAACCACTTTCGCCGGCTTTTCCACTTTTTCCTCTAGCAGATACCCCCGACCTGCAAGTACCGCAAGTGTCAACGCAAAAGCAATGGCAAGGAAACGAAGAAAAAATCGAAAACGCATAATACCCTCCTTATGGCTAGTCAATGCATTGGCACAACAAGACAAGAAAACAGGTCAAACCTGTCTGACTGTCAGGACGATTTTCGATGCACGACCTTGGCAAAGACCTGGAAATATTCCGGGAAAGTTTTGGCAACAGCGCCAGGATCGTTAATCCGGATGCGTGCGCCTTTTAGCCTGGCGCCATCCAGTGACGCCAGCGAAAAACACATGGCCATGCGATGATCATCGTAAGTATTAATTTCAGCCGGCTGCATGGCTTCAGGCGGCGTGATACGCAACCAGTCCGGGCCTTCCTCAACAATCGCGCCCACTTTCCGTAATTCTGCCGCCATCGCCGCAATCCGGTCTGTTTCCTTGACCCGCCAGCTGCCGATATTGCGCAAGGTACTGGTGCCATCCGCATGCAACGCCAGCATGGCGACAGTCATGGCAGCATCTGGAATGAGATTAAAATCATCATCAATCGCTTTGAGCACCCCGTTGGAACGGGCTTCAATCCAGTTATCGCCATAAGTGATGCCGGCGCCCATCTGCTTTAGCGTCTCCGCAAACCGGACATCACCCTGAATACTGGTGCTCCCGATTCCCTCCACACGAACCGGACCTTGAGCAATAGCGCCAGCGGCCAGAAAATAAGATGCCGACGAGGCATCGCCTTCCACATGAACGACACCCGGACTCCGGTAGGCCTGGCCTTTTTTGAGCGTAAAGGATTTCCAGCCATCCTGTTCAATTTCCACGCCAAACTGGCGCATCATGTTAAGGGTAATTTCAATATAAGGCTTGGAAATCAATTCGCCCACGACATGGATCGTGACATCGTGCTTGCGAGCCATCAGCGGCGCCGCCATTAAAAGCGCCGTGAGGAATTGACTTGATACCTGGCCGTTGACACGCAATTCATGCGCATGAATATGGCCTGTATGGATATGCAGCGGCGGATAGCCCGGCTCTCCGGTATATTCGATCCGGGCGCCTGCTTCATTGAGCGCATCAACCAGATCGCCAATGGGCCGTTCATGCATGCGCGGCACGCCGCGAAGCGTAAAATCCCCGCCCAATACAGCTAACGCAGCCGTCAACGGCCGGATAGCGGTACCCGCATTGCCCATGTATAGTTCAGCATGGGTATTGGGCAACACGCCTTTGGTGCCCTCTACTTCATATTCCTGCGAAACGCCTTGCTGTTTCCATTTCACGCCAAGCTGCTGCAACGCCTGCAGCATAACCAGCGTATCATCGGACGACAGCAAATCCTTGATTTCCGTTTTCCCTTCTGCCAGCGCAGCCAAAAGCAATGTCCGGTTTGAGATACTCTTGGACCCTGGCAGGCGGATAGTCCCTTCTGCTTTAAAAGCCGGTAACAAATCAATATAACGCGGGTATTTCATCATGCTTTTTCCTATTTTTCCGCCGCTTCAATCGCTGCCATCCAGTTGAGTCGCGCCTGTTGCGCATGGGTATAAACCGCTTCCAGACCCAAAGCATCGCCTGACGCCAGCATGTTGCGCAACTGGCCCAGTTCCGCCAGATAACCATCCAGCTCAGACAGCAGATGGTCTTTGTTCGCCATCGAAATATCGCGCCACATTTCCGGAGAAGCCCCGGCAATCCGCGTAAAGTCACGAAATCCGCTGGCGGCATACTCAAACATCAAAGCGGCATTCGGATGACGCGCCACCTGGTCGACCAACGCATAAGACAGCAAATGAGGCAAATGACTAACCAGGGCAAAGACGGTATCATGATCCTGCGGCGACAGAAAATGAATAATGGCATGGCATTGTTTCCACATCGCCGCCACTTTCTCCACATCGCCTTCGGCATTTTCCGGCAAAGGCGTCATAACCAGTTTTTTCCCGACAAACAGGTCATCCACTGCCGCGTCCGGCCCATTCATTTCCCTGCCTGCGATAGGATGCGCCGGGATAAAACAGCCCACCTTCTCGCCCAGTTCCCTGTATGCTGCGGCCACCACATTTGATTTGGTACTGCCCACATCAGTGACAATAGCGGCTTCCTGAAGATAAGGCTTGATTGATGCCAAAATAGGGCCTGTCTGTGCAACCGGCGCCGCAATCAGTATGAGATCGGCCTTGCTTACCGCCGCCTCCACCGATGCCGTTACCTCGTCAATGAGGCCAAGCTGCAAGGCCCGCCTCAATGCCTGCTCGTTACGATCAATCCCTGTTATTTTTCCGGTATAGCCGGATTTTCTCAGCGCAAGAGAAAGTGAACCGCCAATAAGGCCCACTCCGAAAATAAGGATATGATGAAAAAGGGTCACGTTACTCTGCCATATATGTTCAGATCAACACTTCCTTGAGCGCGCGGATGACAGCGGCATTTTCTTCAGGCAACCCGATGGTGATCCGCAGCCATTTCGGCAATTCATACCCGCCAACCGGCCGGACAATAATGCCTTTTTTCAGCAAAGCCACATTCACTCTAGCTCCCGCTTCATCATCATCGCCAACACGCACCAGCACAAAATTGCCATAAGACGGCACATATTCCAGCTTCATTTCATCAAACGCTTGCGTCAACTGGCGATAACCCTCCGCATTGAGCCTGGCGCTTTTTTCAAGAAAAGCTTTGTCATCCAAAACCGCAATAGCGGCAGCCTGCGCCAGTGAATTTACATTGAATGGCTGCCGGATCCGATTGAGCAAATCCGTCACTTCCGGTTGCGCAATGCCAAAACCAATCCGCAGGCCGGCAAGGCCATAAACCTTTGAAAAGGTGCGTGAAATCAGCAAATTGGGAAACTTTTTCGCCCAATCTATTGATTCATACTGCAAATGGGGATCAAGATATTCGTTATAAGCTTCATCCAGCACAACGACAACCTCTTTTGGAACCGCTTCTAAAAAAGCCTCGATTTCAGCAGGCGAAAGGAAAGTGCCGGTCGGATTATTGGGATTGGCGATGAATATCAGCCTGGTATCCGGAGTAATCGCTTTTTGCATGGCCGCCAGGTCATGTCCGTAATTTTTGGCCGGCACCGTGATGCCTCTGCCGCCTACAGCCTGCGTCGCCAATGGGTAAACCGCAAAAGAATATTGCGCATACACGACCGCCTCGCCGGGACGGACAAGCGCATGGGCCGCCAGCTCTAAAATATCATTACTGCCATTGCCCAATGTAATCCAGTTTTCCGGCACGCCATAATGCTGTGACAATACCGCCTTCAACTCAAATCCGTTGGCATCAGGATAACGCCCGCCCTGGGACATGACATCCATCATCGCCTTTTTGGCGGATTTTGGCATCCCCAGCGGGTTTTCATTGGAAGCCAGCTTGATAATATCAGCCTCATCCAGACCAAATTCACGCGCAACCTCAGAAATGGGTTTACCCGCCTGGTACGGTGCAATGGCACGGACATATTCCGGCCCGAATCGTTTTGACATGCGTTTGATGGATTCCTGTTAATAACAATTATTCAATGGCCATGGGATAAGAGCCCAAAATTTTGAAATAAGCCGCCCGCTCGCGGAGATCCTTAAGCGCCGCTGCCATTTTTTCTTCCTTCGCGTGACCGATCAGGTCAACAAAGAAATAGTATTCCCAGTTGCCAGTACGGGCAGGACGCGACTCAAAACGTGCCATCGAAACACCGTGTTTATCGAGCGGTTCAAGCAGACGATAAACAGCACCAGGCCTATTCTGGACAGACAGGACGATGGATGTCTGGTCCATGAAGCTGGGCTCGGTCTTCTGATGACCGATAACGGCAAAACGGGTCCGGTTTTGCGGATCATCCTGGATATGCGCACTCACCACCTGCAAGCCATAGTGTTCGCCGGCCCGCTCACCGGCAATCGCGGCGATTCCCTTATCCTTGCTGGCAATCAATGCCGCCTCGCCATTGGATGAAACGGCATGGCGGAGGACATGCGGATAATTCTGGCTTAACCAGTTCTGGCATTGGGCCAGCGCCTGTGAATGCGCACAGACGGTGTGAACGCCGTCCATCGTCCCGGTCAGGGTCATCAGGCTGTGATTAATTGAAAGCGCCAGCTCCCCGATGATGGTCAATGGTGTCTGCATGAGAAGGTCAAGCGTGCGGTTAATAGCGCCTTCTGATGAATTTTCGATCGGCACAATGCCAAAATCCGTGGTTCCCGCTTCAGCCGACCGGAAAACCTCATCTATCGTTGGACAAGGCACAACATCAATCGCACTACCGAAATAGTCATAAGCTGCCTGTTCGGAATACGTTCCTGCCGGCCCCAGGCAAGCGACACTGATCCGCTTTTCCAGTGCGCGGCAGGCAGACATGATCTCACGATAAATCGTCTGCATATTCTCCGTTGCCATCGGCCCTTTATTGCGTTCGGCAAGCATGCTTAATATCTGTGCCTCACGTTCAGGCCTGAAAACCGGCAAATCCCTGTCAGCCTTCACTTTGCCCACATCCTGCGCCAGCCTGGCGCGCTGGTTTAAAAGACCAAGCAATTGCGCATCGATCACGTCAATCTGGTCACGTAATGATTTGAGTTCTTTTTCCATAATCCGGCAGCCAAAAAGAATAAGTTAAAAAATTCATAGTCAAGCCAAGTTTAGCCAGCCTGGCATCCTATCCTGTCTTTTTGACAGGAAAGCAATAAAGCATTGTATGTCATTATTTTGCATTACAAAACGATTCTTCACCGAAATATGCTGCCGGATTTAATGGATGCGCTCAAATTCGCGCATATAGGAAACCAGTTTTTCCACGCCGGCAACCGGCATGGCATTATAAAGTGAAGCACGCATGCCGCCCAGCGAACGATGGCCTTTTAACTGCAAAAGCCCGTTTTGCGCCGCACCGGCAAGAAATCGCTCATTTAAGGCATCATCCTGGAGGAAAAACGGCACATTCATACGGGATCGGCAAAACCCGGCAACCCGATTAACATATAGGCTGCTCGCATCAATACAATCATAAAGAAGCGCTGATTTCCTAAGAGCCGCCTGCTCCATGACCGCAACACCGCCCTGCTCTTTCAGCCACTGGAAAACCAGTCCGCATATATAAATAGCATAAACGGGCGGCGTATTAAACAGCGAACGGTGTTGAGCCAGATTCCCGAAATCATAGACAGACGGGCAAAACGGCAACGCGTGGCCAATCAAATCATCACGGACAATCACGACTGAGACACCCGCCATCCCCATATTTTTCTGCGCACCGGCAAAAATCAAGCCGTATTCTTCTACATTCAGCACGCGCGAAAGTATATCTGACGACATATCCGCAACCAGCGGAACAGAACCGGTATCCGGCGTAAAAAAGAATGCAGTCCCGTTAATCGTCTCATTGCTGCAAATATGCACATAGGCCGCATCCGCCGTCAAACGCCAGGCATCCGGGGAAGGAATCAACGTGAAGTTTTCACGTTCGGATGACGCCGCCACATTCACATGCGCATACTTTTCAGCTTCAGCCAGTGACTTGCCAGACCAAACGCCCGTATGGACAAAATCAATCGTGGCCGGCTTTCCGGTTCTGCCGGCAAGATTCATGGGGACAATCGCATTTAAGGCTGTCGGGCTAGCCTGGACAAACAAAATCCGGTACGAATCCGGCACAGCCAGCAACATGCGCAAATCACTTTCCGCCTGCGCTAAAATGGATTCAAAATCGGCGCTTCGGTGGCTCATCTCCATCACCGATATGCCTCGGCCGCGCCAGTCAAGCATTTCAGCAGCCGCCTGCTGCAATACCGTTTCAGGCAATGCAGCGGGTCCCCCTGAAAAGTTGAATGGCCGTTCCATCATTCTTTAGGGTCTAAAACCTCCTCCGCATCGGCACGCGCATCCGCCTGGGGCTCTGTCGCCTCGGCATCTTCCACATCCGTTTCCATAATGCGCTGAAGGCCGCTCAAATTGGTGCCATCCTCAACGGCAATCAACGTAACGCCCTGCGTGGCGCGGCCCATTTCACGGATTTCGGAAACACGGGTCCTAATCAGGATACCGCCTGTGGTAATCAGCATAATTTCATCCTTTTCATCAACCAGCGTCGCAGCGACCACCTTGCCGTTACGCTCCGTTGTCTGGATAGCGATCATGCCCTTCGTACCGCGACCGTGGCGGGTATATTCCGCAATGGGCGTGCGTTTGCCGAAACCGTTTTCAGTCGCGGTCAGGACAGACTGGTTTTCATCCTCGGCCACCAGCATCGCAATCACACGATGCTCCTCATCCAGATTCATGCCGCGCACACCGCGCGCCGCACGCCCCATTGGACGCACATCATTCTCATCAAACCGCACGGCCTTGCCGGCATCGGAAAAAAGCATCACATCATGCTGACCGTCAGTCAGCGCCGCGCCAATCAGATAATCCCCTTCATCCAGCCCGACTGCAATAATGCCCGTTTTGCGGGGATTGCTGAAATCGGTTAACGAGGTTTTCTTGACGGTGCCCTGGCTGGTTGCCATAAAGACGTAATGATTATCGGGGAAATTCCGGTTTTCGCCTGACAACGGGAGAATCACCGTTATCTTCTCATTGTCCTGCAACGGGAACATATTGACGATCGGACGCCCGCGCGCATTACGCGACCCCTGCGGCACTTCCCATACTTTCAGCCAATACACGCGCCCCTTATCAGAGAAACACAGAATAAAATCGTGGGTATTGGCGACAAACATCTGGTCAATCCACTCATCTTCCCGTGTTGCGGTCGCCTGCCTGCCACGCCCGCCACGCTTTTGCGCACGGTATTCAGAAAGCGGCTGCGACTTGATATAACCGGTATTGGACAACGTCACCACCATATCCTGCGGGGTAATCAGGTCTTCCGTTTCCAGATCAAACGCATTTCGCTCAATTTCAGAACGGCGGACATCCTTGTCTTCCTGACCATACGCAGACATAACCTCACCGAGTTCGGTTTCAATAATGGCAAGCACGCGTTCCGGTTTTGCCAGAATATCGAGCAACTCGGCTATCTGCAGCATGACATCACGGTATTCATTCAGGATGCGGTCCTGCTCAAGACCGGTTAAACGCTGCAAACGCATTTGCAGGATTTCCTGCGCCTGTTCCTCGGACAATCGATACATCCCGTCCACCTGGATACCGAATCCATCCGGCAGATTCTCCGGACGAAATGCGGCAATCCCATCCGCGTGACCATCACCTGTCCTCGAAAGCATCTCCCGCACAAGCGAAGAATCCCAGGAACGCGACATCAGTTCCTGACGGGCAATCGGCGGTGTCGGCGCCGCGCGGATGATGGCGATAAATTCATCAATATTGGCAAGCGCCACTGCCAGACCTTCCAGCACATGGCCGCGCTCACGCGCTCTTTGCAACTCATAAGTGGTTCTTCGCATGACCACTTCACGGCGATGCGACAGGAAAGATTCCAGCATCTGACGCAGATTCAGCAGCCTGGGCTGCCCATCCACCAGCGCCACCATATTCATGCCGAAGGTATCTTGCAACTGGGTCTGCTTATACAGATTGTTCAGCACCACTTCAGGCACTTCATTGCGCCTGAGTTCAATGACAACCCGCATGCCGGACTTGTCTGACTCATCCCTGATATCCGTAATACCTTCAATCCGTTTTTCCCGGACATGCTCGGCAATCCGTTCCAGCAACGATTTTTTATTGACCTGATAAGGCAGTTCATCAACAATGATGGCGTATCGCCCTTCCCTGCCCAGTTCTTCAAAATGGGTCTTGGCACGCATCACCACACGGCCTCTGCCAGTCCGATAACCATCATGAACGCCTGACAAACCATAAATAATAGCGCCTGTCGGAAAATCAGGTGCGGGCACGAAAGCGATCAAATCATCAACCGTGCAATCCGGATTTTTCAGAAGATGCTGTGCCGCATGGAGCACCTCACGAATATTATGCGGCGGGATATTCGTCGCCATTCCCACTGCAATACCGGATGAACCATTCACCAGGAGATTGGGAATCCGAGTCGGCAAAACGGAAGGTTCTTCTTCCTTGCCATCGTAATTAGGGACAAAATCAACCGTTTCCTTATCAATATCGGCCAGCATTTCACCGGCAATCCTATCCAGCCGGCACTCGGTGTACCGCATGGCGGCCGCATTATCGCCATCGATTGATCCGAAATTACCCTGTCCATCCACCAGCGTATAGCGCATGGAAAAATCCTGCGCCAGCCGAACCAGGGTGTCATAAATGGAAGCATCACCATGCGGGTGATATTTACCCATCACATCACCGACCACACGGGCACATTTAACATAAGGCCGGTTCCAGACATTGTTCATCTCATGCATGGCAAAAAGCACACGGCGGTGCACCGGCTTTAAGCCATCCCGCACATCGGGAAGCGCGCGCCCCACAATCACGCTCATGGCGTAATCCAGATAGCTCTTGCGCATTTCCTCTTCAAGGGAAATTGAAATGGTTTCTTTTGCGAATTGTTCCATGAAAAACTTGCTCCGACAGGCAAAACAGTTTTTTACGCTGCATTCGATCCCGTCAACGGATTATCTAGAAAAAGCGATATTTTATCATGCGCTGCCAATTCCCCTTCCTTTTTGGAGCCGTTCTGCATTTCTTGGAAATGAAAATGCTTTTTTTGCGCTTTATTTACGCAAAAACAGCAATCTTTCGCTCATCCGTATTGCAAATATGAGTTATTTTGCTATTATCGGAAGGGTTCGCTATTTGCGATTTTTCCGTTTTGATGAGATTTAGGTTGTGAAAATGCAACAAAAATCTTACAAAATCAAAAAAACGAAAATAGTTTGAGCTTATTAAGCTATTCAAAGGTCAACCCTATGTAAAATATAAAAAACGTATTATTCGAAAATTCGAAGAGATGTGAGTGTTGGTTTTTTTTTATTATCGTGAAGTAAAAAAATGGATGCGCAGCCTGCTGCGGGTATCTCAAACAAGAGGATCATTATGAATAAATTGCTCAAAATTCTTTTCGCTGCTTCAGCAGCTATTGCCGTATCTGCTTCAGCGCAAACAGCACAAGATATCATGGCTAAAAAGCCATACAGTGCTTATCTCCAGGATCAGCGTGGCGTTATTTCCCGTAACGCAACCGGCCTGTGCTGGCACACCGGCTACTGGACGCCGGCTGACGCAGTTCCTGGCTGTGATGGTCCGCTGGCCAAACCGGCTGCTCCAGCTCCTGTTGCTGTCGCTCCTGCGCCGACGTCTGAAAAAGTCACCTTTGCTGCTGACGCTTTCTTTGACTTCGACAAATATGCGCTGAAGCCGGAAGGCAAAGCCAAACTGGATGAAATCGTTGCCAACCTCCAGAATCTGGATGTTGAGGTTATCGTTGCCGTCGGTCATACCGACTGGATCGGTACCGACAAATACAACCAGGGACTCTCTGAGCGTCGTGCTAACGCTGTTAAGAGCTATCTGGTATCCAAAGGCGTAGATCCGAAGAAAATCTACACCGAAGGTAAAGGCAAGAGACAACCTGTTGCTGACAACAGAACCAGGGAAGGCCGCGCTAAAAACCGCCGTGTAGAAATTGAAGTGGTTTCTAACCGCGCCACCAAGTCATAATTCTAAATGACTCCTCAAACCCCCGCGCAAGCGGGGGTTTTTGTTTAGGGTCAGCCCTCATTAATTTGTCGTCGCGAAAAGTTGATTTTTTCTGTCTGCCAAGGCGCAGGGACAAAATGGGGCGATGGCGTATTGAACATACGGCGAGTTCTATTTTGAACCGGCAACGCAGGCAGACCGGAAAAAGCAGCTTTGCAGCAGACAAATTAATGAGGGCTGACCCTAAGCTGCCCAACGTCCGCGCAAGGTGAGGATATAATAAGCAAAATACATCCTATCTTTTATTCTGAACGCGGATGCCTTCATGAATGCCGACCAGACAGAACTGCAAAAATTCAATGCGCTTGCAAAAAAATGGTGGCAACCTGACGGGGCATTTCGTCCCCTCCATGAACTTAATCCCATTCGGCTCCAATGGATCGAAAGCATCACCTCTCTTGAAGGAAAAAAAATACTGGACATCGGCTGCGGCGGCGGCATACTCAGTGAAGGCATGGCCAGACGCGGCGCTCAGGTCACCGGAATCGACCTTGCCTCTGAAGCGATCCAAACAGCAAAAGCGCACGCCGCGCAATCCGGACTTTCCATTGACTACCGGCTCATTTCAGCAGAAGACCTCGCCAAAACAGAGCCTGACGCCTACGACATCATCACCTGTCTCGAAACGCTCGAACACGTTCCGGAGCCTCTCTCCCTTATCCAGGCTGCTTCCCGCCTGGTCAAACCCAAAGGCACCGTCTTTTTTGCCACATTAAACCGCAACCTGAAATCATTCGTCCATGCCATTGTTGCGGCTGAGTATATGCTGGGACTGCTTCCCAGAGGGACTCACCACTATGCGCGCTTTCTGACGCCTGCCGAGCTATCGCGCTCCATACGCCATACCGGCATGACTATTTCCGCCTTGACCGGTATTCACTACACCCCGATAACAAAGCGTTTCCATCTCACCCGGGACGTCAGCGTCAATTACATGATAGCCTGTCAACGTCCGCTCTGAATAAAAAACCATTCAAACCATGAAAATGCCCCACAAACTAACCTTGCCCCAAGCGGTTTTATTTGACCTTGACGGAACACTGATCGATTCGGCGCCGGATCTGGCAGCCGCCATCAATCAGGTCAAAGCCGACCACGGGATGCCGCCAACACCGTATGCGCAATTACGGCGTGTCGCCTCAGCCGGTGCGCCCGGCCTCATCCGGACGGCATTCGGCATCGAATCCAGCCATGCTGATTACCGTGAATTGGCTGACGCTTTCATCGCCTATTACGCTGATAAAATTGCCGATAAAAGCACCCTGTTTGACGGCATCCCTGAACTTCTCGACCTGTTGCGGACAAAAAACATCCTCTGGGGCATTGTGACCAATAAAAGGCACAATCTGACCGTTCCGCTATTGCAAAAAATCGGCCTGCATGATGCTGCCTGTATTATTTCCGGGGATACGACCCCTCATCCCAAACCGCACCCTGAACCAGTCCTTGCGGCAGCAAGACAGGCAGGCGTCGCCCCCGAAAACTGCTGGTTCATCGGAGATGACCCCCGCGATATCCAATCCGGACATGCCGCCGGTTCCGTTACCATCGCTGCGAGCTGGGGATACGGCACCGATATGGCTTCATGGAACGCCCGTCTCATCGTTGATACGCCCTGGCATGTTTCCGACCTGATCCGGAAAAAATAACGGAAAAACCATCCGGCACAAACACAATAAAAAGGCCGGTTATATAACCGGCCTTATTCGATCCACCATCCTTTATTCGGATTATTTCAATCCTGCCGCATCGCGCAAGGCCGCGGCCCTATCCGTGCGCTCCCAGGTAAATTCAGGTTCTTCACGGCCAAAATGACCATAAGCGGCTGTTTTACTATAGCGAGGCTTAAGTAAATCCAGCATCTGCACAATGCCTTTCGGCCGCAGATCAAAATGATTCTGAATCAGCGCCGCAATTTTTTCATCCGGAATCACGCCGGTACCTTCCGTATAGACCGTAATATTAATCGGTTCTGCCACCCCAATCGCATAACTGACCTGAATCTGGCATTGGCGCGCAAGGCCGGCAGCCACAATATTTTTGGCGGGACTTCGGCTAAGTTGACCTGAAGTTGAACAGTGTAAACGCAGGACGGGCGGCGCGTCAAATCGCCGCCCGTTTTCCAATGGATGAAAAAGAGGGAAAAAGGTGTTTTTGCAGTGGCATCAATAGTTCATTACATTTTATGAAACTCCTTCATGCAGTAAAAGCAGCCATCAACTACGATTTTTCCTTGTGCGATGTCTTGCGCGTATTGGTGCGAATTGCTTTCAATTTTTTCTGGGGTGAGGCCGCTTTTCTGCCACATCGATCATTATATGCACCCCCCTAATTTAATATAACAAATATTGTAGACTCATTTAGAATATCATAATTGATATTATTCTGTATATATTCTTGAGGATGTTTTTATTCAAATTTTATTAAAATTTCTTTAATTTTATCTGTTTTATGGTTAATGTTCATTCTCTATAATCATATAGTATAATTATTAAAGAAGTAATTGGTTGAATACCGGATACAATAAAAAGGCAGTGCGGAAGTTCTTTACTATCCGCACTGCCTGGTGAGCGTTTCTAATTATTTTTAATCTGCCAGCCGTTTATAGCTTTCCAATCGTTCCGCTGCATCCACAGCGGTTTTGGCAAACAGTTCCTCCGCTTCTTGGGGGAATTGAAGCTTAAGGGCACTGTAACGAACTTCATTTGTGATGAAATCTACAAAAGGCTTTGTTGGTTCTTTAGAGTCGAGGATAAAGGGGTTTTTGCCTTCTTTCTTTAAATCCGGGTTGTAGCGGTATAAATGCCAATAACCGCTTTGTACTGCTTCTTTCATCTCGGCCATAGAATTAGCCATGCCACCTTTAATACCATGGTTGATGCAGGTGGTA
>Ga0082212_10005227_pt1 | contig 17770 bp, 10 predicted proteins | sample TergutNt197P3_FD_71548 | JGI IMG/M metagenome (GOLD analysis project Ga0082212, IMG submission 71548) | Neocapritermes taracua P3 segment gut microbial communities from Petit-Saut dam, French Guiana - Nt197 P3 | ecosystem: Host-associated > Arthropoda: Insects > Digestive system > Gut ... | reverse complement strand
CGTGCCCCATGACGGGAATCTCCGAATGGTCCATGATATACCGCACGAACTCGTTCGAGCCGCGCGGGATGATGAGGTCGACCGACTCGTGGCAGGACAGGAGCTCGCTTATCTCCGAGCGCGATTCGAGCAGCGTGATGAAACCGTCCGGCAGGCCGGCCGCCTTCCCGGCCTCATGGATGATATCGAAGAGGGCGCGGTTCGTGTTCGCCGCCTCGCTGCCGCCCTTCAGTATCGCGGCGTTCCCGCTCTTCAGGCAGAGCGCGGCAATCTGCACGAGGGCGTCCGGGCGCGACTCGAAGATAACGCCGATGACGCCGATAGGGCAGGACACCTGCTCCAAAACCAGATCCTCGTCAAGCTCGCGCCTGAGCAGGACGCGGCCTACCGGGTCGGCAAGCCCGATCATCTCGCGCAGGCCGAGGACGGAATCCGCCAGTTTTTTCCCGTCAAAGGCAAGCCTCTTTACGATTGGCCCGGGCAGGCCCGCCTCCCGCGCCGCGGCCAGGTCCTTTTCGTTCGCAGCGGCAATCCCATCGCTGTGCGCCGCCAGCGCGTCCGCGATCTTCGCAAGCGCGCCGTTGCGCGCCTCAACAGTAAGCGCCGCCAGCGCGCGGCTGTCAGCCTTCGCGTACGCGGCCGCCTCGCTCGCCGATTTCACAGTTTCTGTCATTCCTTCACCTCGTGCCTCGTCCTCGCATTATCGCGCCATTTCTATTTCACGGGAACGCATAGAGCGATCCTTTGCGACCCGCGCATCGGCGGCGTTCAGCCCTGATCCGGATCCTTGCTTTACAACAGAACGAACCCTTCGCGTTGTATTCCCTTGTTGAACAGTATAACACTAACGGCTTGAAATGAGGTTTTCGTTTTTTAACCCATCTTTTGTACACAAATCGCGTCCAAAGTACGAATTTTGAGGATTATTTCCTGTATTTCCCCTTAAATAACGTAAAATCTCGTCGAAAATCGTACTTTCGACGCGATTTGTGTCGAAATCGAGGGTAAAAACCCAAAATAGAAGACTTCGCCAGGAATTACGCCAAACCTTGCCAGGCCACACGCCGAGCCTCCCCTCTGCCGCGGCCCTCGCGCCCCCATTTTATGCACGTCCGGAATATGGTAAAATGATTCGGTTGTATGCGCGCCAATAATATGAAAGAAGCATTATGCCAGAAGACGAAAAGACCTACATAGAAACCTCGCTTGAGGAAATAGAGGATGAAATCGTCAACCTGCTGGAATCCAAGCAGTATATCCACGCGCGCGAGCTTTTGCTCTCGCTGAACGAGGCGGACGTGGCCGAGGTCATCGGGGAAACCGAGAACCGGCTCGGCATCGACATGGCGATAATACTCTTCCGCATGCTGCCGAAGGACGAATCCGCGGATGTCTTCTCGCGCCTGTCCCCCGACGACCAGACGGGCATCATAGCGCGCATCACGGACAAGGAGATCAATTTCATAATCGACGAGATGGACTTCGACGACATGATCGATGTATTAGAAGAGCTGCCGGCCAACATCGTCGACAAGATCCTCGCGAAAACCCCGCACGCGGAGCGCAGGCTTATCAACACGTTCCTGAACTACCCCGAGGATTGCGCGGGCTCGCTCATGACGCCCGACTACATCACGCTGAAGCCGGAATGGACCGTCGGCGACGCGCTCGCGCACATCAAGCGAGTCGGCATGGACAGCGAAACCGTCTACACCTGTTACGTGAAGGACCGCGGCAGGCAATTGCTCGGCATCGTGTCCCTGCGCAGCCTGGTGACGCAGGATCCGGACGTGCCGCTTGCCGACCTGATGGTCGAGGAAGTGGTATTCGTCAACGTGTTCGACGACCGCGAGAAGGTCATGGAATTCTTCACGCGTTACGGCTTCCTCGCGATACCTGTCGTGGACAACGAGAAACGCCTCGTCGGCATCATCACCGTCGACGACATCCTCATCGCGATAGAGGAAGAGACCACGGAGGACATAGAGCGCATGGGCGGCGTCATCAGCAGCGGCGACAGGGAGTACTTTGATACGACGATCCTCGGCCAGGTCAAGAGCCGGCTGCCCTGGCTGCTCCTGCTCATGGCCTCGGCCATGTTTACGGGGCTCGTGATAGCGCACTTCGAGCTGCAGCTCGCGAAGATCCCAAGCCTCGCGATCTATCTCCCGCTGCTCATGGGCACGGGCGGCAATTCCGGGTCGCAGTCCTCGACGCTCATCATCCGCGGGCTCGCGCTCGGCGAGGTCGCCCCCCGCGACGCCGCGCGCGTGCTGTTCAAGGAGTTCCGCATCGCCATCATCACTGCGGCGGCGCTCTCGGCGGTCAACATGGCAAAAATCATGCTGCTCGACAGCCGGCCCTTGCTCATCGCGATCACGGTCTGCTGCTCGCAGATGATCGTCATCGTGCTCGCGAAGTGCCTCGGCGGCATGCTCCCGCTGCTTGCGAAGAAGGTCGGCATCGACCCCGCGCTGATGGCCGCGCCTTTCATCTCCTCGCTGACGGACACCTTCACCTGCTTTGTCTACTTCTCCCTTTCGACGATGATCCTGGCATATATTTAGCGCTATGAGGTATAAATAATTGGCTGCGATAGAAATAACACACAAGGCTGTAAGCAAATTCTTTGTCCAGAAACGTCAGTACGACGCGCACAAAGGCATGTTCGGGCGATTGCTCATTATCGCGGGCAGCAAGGGCATGGCCGGCGCGGCGATACTCTCCGCGAGGGCCGCGCTCAGGTCCGGCGTCGGGCTCGTGACCCTCTCCATACCGGACGAGCTGCTGTTCATCGTGCAGTCATCCGTCCCCGAAGCCACCTGCATCGGGCGCCGCACCGGCGGCGCGCTCGGCGACAGAAGGAACCCGGCTACCGCGTCCATTACGCCCGAACGCCTTTCCTCCTTCGACGCGATCGCCGTCGGGCCGGGGCTCAGCGCCTCCCCCAAGGCGCAGGCGACCCTTTCATATGTAATGGAAAACTACGGCGGCAAGCTCGTGCTCGACGCTGACGCGCTGAACATCATAGCGGATACGAACGTCACCATGGACCAGGACACGATCATCACGCCGCACGTCGGCGAAGCGGCAAGGCTGATCAACACGACCGCGGCGGCCATCAATGAAAAGCGGGAAACCGCCGCTGCCTTCCTCGCGGAAAAATATGGCTGCACGGCCGTCCTGAAAGGCGCAGGCACGCTTGTGGCTGCCCTGAATCCGGCCCCCAAGCTCTATATCAACACGACCGGCAACCCCGGCATGGCCACGGGCGGCAGCGGCGACGTCCTTACCGGCGTGATAGCGTCGTTTCTCGCGCAGGGCATGAACCCGCAGACCGCCGCCTGCGCCGGCGTATACGTCCACGGCTACGCGGGCGACCTCGTCGCGAAGAACTACGGCGAGGACGGCCTCATCGCCGGCGACCTCCCGCTGGCAATCGCGCTCGCGATCAAGGAGCTCAGCGAAACCACCCGGATATAGTGTCCCGCTTCTCCCCGCTTCTCTGGCGAAGCAATCCACGTGCCTTGTCATGTGGTATACTTTCACTTACGAAAAACATGTAAGCGAGGATAAAATAATGAGCAAACTCAACAGCACGAAAATCAAGTCCGGCCCTTCCGGCGCCTCTTCCCGCGCCCTCTTCTACGGCATGGGCTATACGCGGGACGAGATCGAAAGGCCCATCATCGGCGTCGTGAATTCGCAAAACGACATCGTGCCCGGCCATATGCTCCTGGACCGTATCGCCGGCGCGGCGAAGGCCGGCATACTGATGGGCGGCGGCACGCCCGTCGAATTCCCGGCTATCGCGATATGCGACGGGATAGCCATGGGGCACGAAGGCATGAAATACCCGCTCGCGAGCCGCGAGCTTATCTGCGATTCCATCGAGGCGATGGCGATTGCCCACCAGCTCGACGGCCTCGTCCTCATACCCAACTGCGACAAGATTGTCCCCGGCATGCTCATGGCTGCCGCGCGCCTCAACATACCCGCGATCCTCGTAAGCGGCGGGCCGATGCGCGCGGGTTATGCCGACGGCCAGGCGCTCGATTTCAATTCCATAATGGAAAAGATCGGCGCCCACAGGGCCGGCAAGGCGACGGACGACGAGCTTGAAAGCATCGCGCTCAATTCCTGCCCCGGCTGCGGGAGCTGCGCGGGCCTCTTCACGGCCAATTCCATGAACTGCCTCACCGAAGCGCTTGGCATGGGCCTGCCATACAACGGCACCGCGCTCTGCGACACAGGGGAACGCGTACGCATGGCGAAGACCGCCGGCGTCAAGGTCATGGAGCTTGTTGAAAGCGGCCTCCTGCCCCGCGACATCCTGACAGAGAAAGCCTTCCTCAACGCGATGACAGTCGACATGGCGATGGCGGGTTCCACGAACACCGTCCTGCACCTGCCGGCGATCGCGCACGAGGCCGGCATCAAGCTCGACCTGGCGGACTTCGACGCGGCCAGCGCCCGTACGCCCTATATCGCGAAACTCAGCCCGAGCGGCGAGCACCATATGGAAGACCTGCACCGCGCGGGCGGCATCCCCGCGCTCATGAACGAACTCTCGAAGAAGGGCCTTGTCGTCACGGACATCCCGACGGTCACCGGCGCCACGGTAGGCGACAACATCGCGCACGCGCCCGTCGCCGACTTTAGCGTCATCCGCCCGATAGACGACCCGTACAGGGATCGCGGCGGCCTCGCCATCCTCTACGGCAACCTCGCGGAAAACGGCGCGGTCGTCAAGGAATCGGCCGTCGCCCCCGAGATGCTGACGCACTCCGGCCCCGCCGTGGTCTTCGACTCGGAGGACGAAGCGATAGCGGCCATCACAGGCAAGCAGATCAAGCCGGGCGACGTAATTGTGATACGTTACGAAGGCCCCAAGGGCGGCCCCGGCATGCGCGAAATGCTCGGCCCGACCTCGACCATAGCCGGCATGGGCCTCGATAAGGACGTCGCCCTGCTCACGGACGGGCGCTTCTCCGGCGCCTCGCGCGGCGCGTCGATAGGCCATATCAGCCCCGAGGCGCTCGCGGGAGGCATGATAGCCATCGTGAAGGACGGCGATACGATCGACATCGACATCCCCGGCCGTTCCCTCTCCGTCCGTCTCGCGGACGAGGAAATCGAAACGCGCATGAAGGCGCTCGTGCACCCCGAGCCACGCGTGAAGACCGGATACCTCGCGCGCTACGCGAGGCTCGTGACCTCGGCGAATACCGGGGCAGTCCTCGAGTAGCGTTTTTCGGCAGACGCCCGGCAAACACGCTTGTCGAATAGCGAGAAAATTCTTATCGAATAACGATAAATAATTGTTGACAAGCAATATTTCATATGTTACGCTCCTATCATACGAAAGGAGAGTGGCGTCTTTATGTGGACAAAATCTAAATCCGCGACCCTGTCGCTGATATGCACAAGAGCGCTTATTGCCATATTCGTCGCGGCAGCCATCTGCCTGCCGTTCATCCTCGCGGGCGGCTCGTACTACGGGGTGCGCGCTGGCGGGGGCATCCTCTACCTGGGCATGCCGGCGGAAACCGTATTGGCCGTTTACGTTTGCGCATACGCCAGTTTTGTGCCCGCGGTCATCGCCCTCCTCTCGCTCGACACCCTGCTGCGCAATATCCGCAAGGACTTCGTATTCTTGCGCGCCAACGTCAAATGCCTGCGCATACTCTCATGGTGCTGCTTCGCGATCGCGATCGTAATGCTTTGCGGATGGCCCTTCCTTTCCTACGTATTGCTTTTCGTAGCGGCCGCGGCCGCGTTCTTCGGCATCCTCGTGCGCGTCGTCAAGAATGTCATCGACGCCGCCTGCGAGATCAAGGACGAAAACGACTATACGATATAGGGGGCGGGCTATGGGGATAACGGTGAACCTGGATATATGCATGGCGCGGCGGAAGATTTCCGCCGGCGACCTTGCCGACCGGATCGGCATCACGCCCGCCAACCTGTCGATACTGAAAAACAACAAAGCGAAAGCCATCCGGTTTTCGACGCTCGAAGCGCTTTGCGAAGCGCTTGACTGCCAGCCCGGCGACATCCTCGAATACGGCGCCGGCAAAATGAAGGTTATTGTAAGGGAAGAATAACAGCATAAGGAGGTTCGCAATGGACAATCATCAAAAGCCGCCCGGCAGCGGCCCTGTTATCGGTCAACCCGAAGAGCCCCGGGCAAGCGGGAAGCCGGCCGCTACGGCGCCGGGACACAGCGAATACGCGCAAAGCCAGGGCGTGCCCCCCGGGTATGCGCAAGGCCCCGGCGTTCCGAACGGGCATGAGCAAGAGCACGGCGGGTATGCGCAAGGCCCCGGCGTCCCGAACGGGCATGAGCAAGAGCACGGCGAGTATACGCAGGGCGCCGACGTCCCGAGCGGGTATGCGCAAGGCCCGAGCGGGTATGCGCAAAACCCAAGCGGGTATGCGCAAGGCCCCGGCGCGCCTGCCGGCTATGCGCAAGGCCCCGGCGTTCCGAGCGGGTATGCGCAAGGCCCCGGCGTTCCGAGCGGCTACGCGCAAAACCCCGGCGCGCCTGCGCTGAACCCGTACTACACGCCGTACAAAAAGCCCGTGCGCACGCCTTACGACTTCAAGCCCGGCGACGCCGTATACGCATGCTTCGCGCTCGTGCTCGGCTTCCTCTTCTGGGAGATGCGCCCGGGCTCAAGCCTCGGCGGGTTCATCGTCCTCATGGCCGCGCTCGTCGGTACGGCAATCTTCCTGCACGCGCGGGGCATCCGGCAGACCCCGCGAAGCCTTTCCGTCTTTGTCGTCTGCGTCCTCGGGACCCTGCCATTGCTGCTCTACAACACCATCCCTATTACTTTCCTGCTGGTCGTCTTTGTCCTGTTTTCCTGCTTCTACTGGGTCGCGGTCAGCGCCGGGACCTCAGTCGAAGAACGCCTCTCGGGCTTTGTGCTCACGGACTGGGCGAACCAGACCTTTGTCGTGCCTTTTTCCAACTACCTCGGGCTCTTCCTGAGCATCAAGGCAGCCTCAAAGGACGCGAAGCGCGGCAGGTCCGTGCTGATAGGCATCGTCGGCCTCTGCATAGCGATCCCGCTCATCATCGGCGTCACCTCCCTGCTCATAAAGTCGGATGCCGGTTTCGAGAAGTTCGCTGACGATTTTTCGAAATGGATCGGCCTTGACGACATCGGCATATACGTCCTCGAGCTCATCGGCGGCATACCGATAGCCTGCTATATATTCGGTTCCGCCATAGGCAACGCGCAAAAACGTTACACGTCCGCCATGTCAAAGGAGCGGGCCGCCAAAACGCTGGCGTCGGCCCACCGCATCCCGCGCGCCGCGATCATGACGCCATTGGCCGCCTTCTGTATCCTGTACATCGTCTACATCATAGTAATGGGCGTCTACCTCTTCTCTGCGTTCGCGGACACGCTGCCCGCGGGATTGGCCGTTTACGCGAGCTATGCGCGGAGCGGCTTCTTCGAGCTCTGCGGCGTCGCGGCAATCAACCTTATCGTGCTCATATTCACATACAGCTTCGCGAAAAGGGAGGCGGACGAATACCCGAAAGCCCTGCGCTTCCTCACGGGCCTGCTCAGCGTCATGACAGAGTTGTTGGTCCTCACGGGCGTCAGCAAGATGCTCCTCTATATCGACGCCTACGGCCTTTCCCGGCTCCGCATCTTCGTGCTTTGGTTCCTCGTCCTGCTCATTATCATATTCGCCCTGCTTATCGCCTGGCATATCCGGCCCCTCGTCAAAAGCGGCGGCAGCGTCCGGAAACTTAACGCCGGCAAGCCAATCGTCGCGGTCACCGTCCTGATGGTGGTCCTGCTCGGCCTCGCGAACACTGACGGCATCATAGCGAAGTACAATGTCCAGCAATATGAAGCCGGCAAGAGCCGCGCGCCCGACACATATATGCTGGGCAATATGTCGGACGCGACGCTGCCGTACCTGGTCCGGCTCAGGGACAACGCCCCCAACTTTGGCGTCGACCTCAAAGCTCGCGAGGCGATAAAGAGCATCGGCAACCGCCATGAATGGGATCTGGAAGACGACGACAAGAACGCTTTCCGCAACTGGAGCATCCAAGTCGCGCTGACAAAAAAATACCTCCCGGAGAAACAATGGCTCCCCGAGGATCAGAGCGGCATTGTCGCCGATAACTACATAAACATCCGGGGTAGGCTATACAGCAAGTCCCTGACCCGTCTCGACCTTTCAAACCTGTATCTGGAAGACGAGAGTTTTGCGTTCCTGGAACAGATGACGGAGTTGACAGAATTGCGCCTGAACAGCTGCAGTATCAGCGATTTGACGCCACTGGCCGGGCTCAAGGGCCTGACATTCCTGACCTTGGACTATACCGGGACCAAAGACCTTTCGCCGCTTTCAGGCCTCCCGAACCTTACATACCTGACATTGAGAGGCAATGCCATCAGCGACCTTTCGCCTCTGGCCGGCCTCACAAACCTGAAAGGCCTGGTATTGACCGAAAACCGAATCGAAGACCTGGCGCCGCTTTCGGGCCTGACGGGCCTGACAAGCCTGGCCCTTTCCTCCAATAATATCAGCGACCTGGCACCGCTTGCCGGCCTTACGAACCTGAACTGGCTGCTTCTGGATCGCAACGCCATCGAATCCATAGACCCGCTTGCCGGCCTCGCGAACCTGACCGACCTGTCACTGGCCTACAACCAGATAAGCGACCTGACGCCGCTTTCAGGCCTCGCGCGCCTCAACGACCTGTCGCTCACCGGGAACCAGATCGAGGACTTCAGCCCGCTGGCCGGCCTCGCGGGCCTGACCTGGCTGGACCTGAACTACAACCAGATAAACGACCTGACGCCGCTGGAGGGCATCAGGGGCCTGTCATACGTCAACCTGGAGCACAACGAAATAAGCGACTGGACGCCCTCAAGATCCGTCCGCAACGTCCAGGGCAGCCCGTAAGACAAAAGGGGACGGTTCCTGCGTCTTGTAAGACAAAAGGGGACGGTTCCTGCGTCTTGTAAGACAGAGGAACCGTCCCCTTTTGTCTTGTCGGCATTGGGACATAATGGGGACGTTTCTATTCTGTCTTAAACCGGGAACCTGCCCCGTCCCCCTGTCTTGTCGGCATTGGGCAGCAGCGGCAAAAATGGTAGACTGCTTATATGAAGATCGAACGAATCGTGTGCGGCTCGCTGGAGGCCAATTGTTACATAATATATAAAAAGGACGGGGGCGCCGCCTATATCATAGACCCCGGCTACGACATGAAGCGGACGCAGGATTTCGTGAAGGCCCACAGCCTTGCCGTGAAAGCCGTGCTGCTCACGCACGCGCACCCGGATCATGCCGGCAAGGCGCCCGCGCTCGCGGATTGCTTCGGCGTGGACGCCTGCGCGCATCGCGAGGAGCTCGATCACCCATATTGCAAGTACAATATTGACAGGCTCTTTGAAGGCGGCGAAACCCTGGATCTGGACGGGGACATTATCGACGTCCTGCATACGCCCGGGCATTCGGCCGGTGGCCTCTGCTATTACTCCAAAAAGAGCCGCCTGGCGTTCACGGGCGACACGATATTCAACGTCGACCTCGGCTACACGCACTTCCCGGGCGGAAGCCCTGAGCGCATGAAACACAGCCTGAAAACGGTCGTGGACAAATGGGGCAACGACGTCACGATCTATCCGGGACACGGAGACCCCGCGACGATGAAGTACGTGCGCGGGGCCAACCGTGAGTTTCTCGATATGATCGCTGACTGAATCCCGGATCCTGGATCCCGGATCCCGAACCCTGAATCCTTCCCGCCTATATTACCCCCTGGTCGAGCATGGCCTTCGCGACCTTCTTGAATCCCGCGACGTTCGCGCCCAGGATGAAGTCGCCGGGCTTGCCGTACTCCTTCGCCGTTTCGTCGATGCTCTTGAAGATGCCTGCCATAATGCCCTTCAGCTTCGCGTCGACCTCTTCGAAGGACCACGACAGGCGCTCGCTGTTCTGGCTCATCTCGAGCGCCGAGGTGCCCACGCCGCCCGCGTTCGCCGCCTTGCCCGGAATGAACGCTACGCCGTTTTCCTGCAGGCAGAGAGTCGCGTCGAGCGTCGTCGGCATATTGGCGCCCTCGCCGACCACCTTGCAGCCGTTCTTCACGAGCGTCTTCGCGTCATCGAGCTCAAGCTCGTTCTGCGTCGCGCACGGAAGCGCGATATCGCATACCACGTCCCAGACCCTGCCGCTGCCGGTCTCGGTGTGGACGGCGTCGGCGTGCTCTTTCGCGTAGTCCGTAAGCCTGCCGCGCTTGGCCAGCTTGACGTCCTTTATCGTGTCCAGGTTTATCCCGCTCTCGTGGTAGATATAGCCGTTTGAGTCCGTCATCGTTACGACCGTGCCGCCGAGTTCCTGCACCTTCTGCGACGCGAAGATCGCGACATTGCCGCTGCCGGAAACCGCTACCTTCTTGCCTTCGAAACTGTCGCCGACGCTCTTCAGGTATTCCGCGACCGTATAAACGAGGCCGTAGCCCGTCGCTTCCGTACGCGCAAGGCTGCCGCCCCATGTCAGGCCCTTGCCCGTCAGCACGCCCGTGAATTCATTGTTGAGCCTCTTGTACTGGCCGTACATGAAGCCGATCTCGCGCGCGCCGACGCCTATGTCGCCGGCCGGCACGTCCGTGTTCGGGCCGATATGCCGCTGCAGTTCCGTCATGAACGACTGGCAAAACCGCATGACTTCGTTGTCGCTCTTGCCCTTGGGGTCGAAGTCCGACCCGCCCTTGCCCCCGCCAATCGGAAGCCCCGTCAGCGAGTTCTTGAAAATCTGCTCAAAGCCGAGGAACTTGATGATCCCGAGGTTGACCGACGGATGGAAACGCAGCCCCCCCTTGTAAGGCCCGATGGCGGAATTGAACTGGACGCGAAAGCCCCGGTTTACATGTACGCAGCCTTCGTCGTCGACCCACGGCACGCGGAACTGGATGATGCGTTCCGGCTCGACAAGCCGCTCGAGCAGCCCGGCGTTTTCATATATGCTGTCGCCTTCCACGACGGCGCGCAGCGATTCCAGCACTTCTTTCGCGGCCTGCAAAAACTCCGGCTGGTCGGCGTTTTTCTTCTCTACGTCCGCAATGATCCTGTCAATATAGCTCATAAATTCCCTCCTGAATTATCCCCGCCGAAAACCCCGACCGGTTCATCTACCATATTACTCCGACAACAAAATGTTGCCGGAGCAATGATTTACGCATTTCAATATATCATATTTCGCCCATGATTTTGGGAATCTGCGCAGAAAAACCCTATAAAAAAAGCATGGCGTCACTCTATTTCGACAGTGACGCCGGCGCGCGTCATATAGACCAGGCATTCCTTCACGGGCTTGTCAAAAATCAGCCCGGCGGCGCGCCCGTACAGGCGGAGCTGCGAGCCATACGCCGCTCGGACGCGTTCCGCCTCGGCCTCATAATCCCTTACGTCAAACCAGCCCGATTTGTAGTCGACGACCACAAGCTCTTCCCCCTCTTCAAAGAGGCAGTCGATGACCCCCTGCACGACGATCTCTTCGTCATAGCCGCTTTCAGGCAAAAGGGGGTGGTTCTTCTGTCTTTCTGGCATCGCGCAAGGGGACGGCCCAGCCGCGCTCATTACCGCTTCGCTGTACGGCATCTTCATGTTGAACGGTACCTCTTTCATGATGAACCCCGAGTCCGCCGCCCGCGCCGCAAGCCTGCTGCGCGCGAAACGCCGCAATGTGCCTGCGCCAACCGACTCTGCCTCGGACGCGCTCAGTGCCCCGGACGCCTGGAGCCCCGACAGGTATTCCTCGAACCACGCCTCGTCGCCGCTATGCGCCTGCGCCTCGCCGAAGTCCAGGAGCTGGAGCGCCTTGTGCAACGCCGTGCCCTTTTCCGCCGCCGTAAGCCCCGCGTCCTCTTCGGCCTCGGCTCTTGACCCCGCCACAAAGAATGCCGGCGGCGCCCCGTCCCTTGCGGCGAGCAGGCCGGCGTGATTGCAGAGGTTTGCGTGTCCCTGCCCTTCGCAAACCGGAACAATTACCCGGATGCGAGCCGCGTCAAAATCGAGGGCGCCGCCGCCTTGTTCAGGGGACAAGGCAGACGAACTGCCCCCCTCGCCCGCATGCGTCCTCCCGAGTTCCGTAACGCTGTACTTGGACTTGAGCTTCGCCGAAGCCGCGTAGGGGTATATGAAAGAATAAGGCTCTTCCGGAGTGCGGGCCGCGCCAAGGCCGGAATCGCCGCCGTCCACGGAAGACAAGACACAGGAACCGTCCCCTTTTGTCTGCAAGACACAAGAACCGTCCCCTTTTGTCTGAAAAGCGACGGCCTCCGGCTCATAGATACGCACCTCGAAGGCGTCCCGCCGCTTCATGGCCGTCGGCATTGCCAGATGGAGGTAGTTCGTCGCCCCGAAGATATCCGTCTCAAGCCCGGCCTCCGCCTCGTCCGCCCCGTAAAGCCCGGCCCATTTCTCCGGATCCCCCATTGTCCCGACCATGTGCAGCGTGTCCATCGCGCGCGTCATGCCGACATAGAGCAGCCGGATATCTTCCGCCCTTTCGTCGATTTCCCGCCGCAGGCCCAGCGCCGAATGGAGCAGCGTCTTTTTGTAAGTATGGGCCTCGTGGTCGACCCAGTGGAGCGACAGGCCGGCGTCCCGGTGGAGCAGCAGGCTGTCGTCGTTATAGCCGCCCGCCGCCAGTGGCTTGCCCAGCCCCGCGAGCAGCACGACAGGGAACTCAAGTCCCTTGCTTCTGTGCACCGTCATGATGCGGCAGACGTCCTCCCCGTCAGTCACGATCGTCGCCTGCGCTACCCCGCCCCTGTCTTTTATCCTGCCCAGGAACGCGAGGAACCCGCGCAGCCCCTCGACACGCCCGCTTTGGAAGTCCGCCGCCCTGTCCAGGAGCGCCCGCAGGTTCGCCTGCCTCAGCGCGCCGCGCGGCAAAGACCCCGCATAGTCGTAAAAGCCGCTTTCGCGCATCAGCTTCCACAAAAAATCGTCAAGCCGCATGAAGCGCTCCTCGTCTCGCCACTTCGCGAGCCGCGCGGCCGCTTCCGCGCACTTCCCGCGCAGCCCCTCCCCCGCGCCGTTTTCCGCGTACGCGAGAAAAGCCGAATGGAAGAAACCGTCCCCGCCTGCCAAGCGGATCTCCGCCAGTTCCGAAAGCTCGAACCCGAAGACCGCCGAGCACATGGAAGCGGCCAGGGGCACGTCGCGCCGCAGGTTAACTATCACGCGCAGCAAGGCCAGGAACGTGTCGATCTCCACCGTCTCGAAATAGCCCTCGCCGCGATCCGTTACCGCAGGCATGCCTTGCTCTTCAAGCGCATTCCGAAAGACGTCGGCGGCTCCGCGCGCCGCCCTCAGCAGGATCGCGATATCCCCGTATCGGATTTCCCGCACGGTGCCCCTCTTCGCGTCAAAGAACTCCCTGCCGACCGTATCCCCTATTATACGGGCGCAAAGCGCCGCTTCCCCGGCCGCGTCGCTGTCAAACAGCTCTTTGCCCGTGTCTTTTTTAAGCAGGTGCAGGCTGGCCTTCCTGTCCCATTCCGCGCCGCAATCGATCCCCTTCACGAGCCGCGCCTCATCGTCGTAGTCCATCCCCGAATAGCGGCGTTCCATCACCGTCCCGAACACGGCGTTGACGGCGTCGATCACCCCCGCCTTGCTGCGGAAGTTGCGGGAAAGGCCGATGCGGACATCCGGCACGCCGTCCACTTCCTCCGCCGGAAAACGCTCCTGCTTCCCGAGAAAAATCGCGGGCGCCGCGTTCCGGAAACTGTAGATGCTCTGCTTGACGTCGCCGACCATGAACACATTGTCCCCGCGCGAAATCCGCGAAATCAAGGCCTCCTGCACATAGTTGCTGTCCTGGTACTCATCGACGAAGATATACGAAAGCCGCCGCCGGTAGTCGTCCGCGATGCCCTCATCCTCCAGGATCGCCAGCGCCATATGCTCGAAGTCCGCGAAATCGATAACGTTCTCCCCGCGCTTTATTTTTGTGTAAGTTTCGGAGAACCGCCTGACGAGCGTTTCGAGTGTCCGCGCATAAGCGCCGACATGGGCTATCTCGCCCGCGTATCCCTCCTCTGCCTGCGCGAAAAACACATCGTAGACCTCTTTTCTTATGATGTCCTTGACGCGGCCGCGACGCAGCGCCACGAGATCCCTGACGCCCTCGTACGCCTCTTTCTCGGCCTTCCCCGCGACAAACCTTTCAAAGGTGGCGTCCGCGAGCGCGCGCCTCGCCCCTTCCCTGTCGCCCGCCAAGACCAGCCTTTCGACCCGCGACACGGTTTCAAGGTCGACGGCGTTCTTCGCGGCAAGCGCGGAAAGCCCGAGCGACGACAGCAGCGCCCCGACCCCTTCTGTCAGCGTGCGGGCGAACGCGAGCCTGTTCGCTATCTCGCCGCTCGCGAACCTCATGGCGGGGATGCTGTCCAAATCGCCATCGGGGCCGGACAGCGCCCCCACGTTTTCCGAAAGCCAGCCAAAGGGATCCGGCAGGGTCATGATGAAATCATATGCCTTGAAAATCTTGTCCCGCGCCCGCCGCTCGTCCCGCGCGTCCGAATAGCAGAGCAGGAACCCGGTAAAGCCATCGCGGAAGGCCTCGTCTTCGTCCGCGAACGCGGCGGCGAACATCTCGTCCGCCGCTTCTTCCCTCAGCGCCTCGGCGCGTTTCTCGTCTGCGACCGCGAACGACGGGTCAAGCCCGATCGTATAATAATACCGCCGGAGCGCCGTCAGGCAGAACGCGTGGAAAGTCATGATTTTCGCGGAGCCGAGCTGCTTCAGCTGCGCCTCGGCAAAGGGGTCTTCCTCGGCAGCCAGCGTAAGCGCCGCCGCGATACGCGACTTCATCTCGCTGGCGGCCGCCTCCGTGAAGGTGACGACCAGCAGCTCTTTCAGCGGCACGCGGCCCTCCGTCACAAGACGCAGTATCCGCTCCGTCAGCACCGCCGTCTTCCCGGAACCCGCCGCCGCGGAAACGAGCACATTCTTCCCCCGCGTCTCTATAGTCCGCCTCTGTTGTTCAGTCCACTCCATCGCAAAGCCCTTGCTCGTGGCAATAGCATTTAATATCGCAAAGTATAACAGACGTCCCGCTGGCAGGCAAGACATGCAAACACTTGCTCGCGCTTGCTCGTTTGTTCATGTTTGCTTTTCCTTTAATTGTTACTGCCTTCTGCCATGCCCCGATAGAGCCGGCAATAACACTAACACAACGGGGACAGCTCGAAACCGCTGAAAAGGTACGGAGGGAACAAAAAAGGGTACAGGCTTTTGCGCGACTTGCGCCGCCTGCCCTCACAGAAATACCGACGCGGCCGCGCCGATAATGGCCTGGCCGTCCGCCGCCGCGAGCTCGTATTGCCTGCCGCCTTCGGCATGGACAGCGATATGCCCTTCAAACCGCTCGCGGAACCGGAACCCCTTTTGAAAAGCGCTCCCCTCGCAGGCGATGAACGCCGGACGGGACGCGGACGCCCCGCACCTTCCCAGCACGGCTGTCATCGCGATAGCGACAAGCTTCGCCGCCCGTTCGTAGATCCCGTCAAACAGCCCATATAAAAACTGCGCGTCGCCTTCCGAAAAGCAAAGCCGCCCAAGTTCCGTCCCCGCGCCGCCGCCCTCCTGCATGAACCGGTCGATCGAAACCGCGTCGAGCCGCGCCAGCGCGCCGACGGCATCGTTTGCCTGCGGGCTGAAAGCCCCTTCGCGCGCCGCCAGGCGCGCCGCCTTGAGCGCGACCGTCGCGAAATACGCGCCGCTTACCATCTTCTCGAAACGGTGGTCGCCGGGGTTGTCCGACTCACGGTCGATTTCAAGGTCGCACGCCGACTGCGGAAAACCGCCATAGCCCCCGGTTTCCGTATTTATCAGCATGCCCATTTCCCGGTCGTAATAGCAGATGTTGACGCCCGTCCCGTATATCAGGCCGATATACCCGTTCATGCCATGCACGCCGTGCGCAAACACCGTGCCGATAAGCGCCGCCGCCGTGTCGTTCAGCACCGTCACCTTTATCGCCGGCTTGCCCATGCGCGCGAAAGCGGCGTTCAGCTCGGCGCCGATATATGCCCCTGCCGAGCCGTGTACCTTTACTTCCTTGTTGAAGCCCAGTATCTTCCCGTCCCGGTCCGCGCCGATTTCGCTCGGGAACGAAAAACAAAAACCCGCCCTGTCCGCGGCTTCCGCCATGTCCCCGATATAGCCAGCGATCGCGTCGAAGAATTCGTCCTTGCCGATCGCGCCGTCAGAACCGGGCAGACGGTATTTTTCGTGCCGCGTTACGGTCGGCCCCGCGCCTTGCCCGAAACGCACAAGCGCGATCCTGAGGTTTGTCCCGCCTGCGTCGACCGCTATCGCGTCGCCTTCCGGCGCCGACGCCGGCGACACCCCGAGATAGGACGGCAGCATGAGCAGCGAACTGTCCCGCCCCGAAAGCCCGGCCTCCATCTCCCTCGTGAAATCCTTCACGTGCCAATCGAAATCGTAGCACGATTCATGCATGCCGTGTTTCAGCAGGAAGCTTTCCGCCCTGTTCATCCCGCAATCAAAAGGCTGCGGCCCGTCATCTCCGGCGGCGCCTCGAGCCCCATCAGCTCAAGCAGGGTCGGCGCCAGGTCCGCGAGCGTCCCCCCATCCGCGAGTCCGAGGCCCGCGTCGCCTTCCCGCACAAGTATGAGCCTTGCCGGGTTGGATGTATGCGCGGTCATCGGCCCGCCGTCTTTGTCAAATTCCTCCTCGGAATTGCCGTGGTCGGCCGTAAGCAGTATCTGGCCGCCCGCCGCCAGGGCCGCCTCCGCCACCCTGCCGACGCACTCGTCGACGGCGCTGACCGCCTTGACAGCCGCTTCGAGCGCGCCCGTATGCCCGACCATGTCCATATTCGCGAAGTTCAGGACAATCACGTCGTAAACGCCGCGTTCGATTTCCTCCACAGCGCGTTCCGCTACCTCGTACGCGCTCATCTCGGGTTTCAGGTCGTATGTAGCGACCTTGGGGGACGGGATCAGGACGCGATCCTCGCCCGGCTCCGGCGCCTCCACCCCGCCGTTGAAGAAAAACGTGACGTGCGCGTATTTCTCGGTTTCCGCGATCCTCAGCTGCTTCAGGCCCAGCGAGCCAATATACGCCCCCAGCGTGTTTCCAATGGTCTCGGTCGGCCATGCTATGTGTACATGGGAAAGGGCCGCGTCGTATTCCGTAAGCGTCACGAAGTAGAGCCTTTCAAAAACCTGCCTGCGCGCGAAGCCATCGAACCCCGGCTCAGTGAACGCGTGCGAAAGTTCCCGCGCCCTGTCCGGCCGGAAGTTGAAAAAGATGGCCGCGTCGCCGTCCCGCACCACCGCCGGCTCAACGCCCGGCGCGAAGACGTTTGTCGGCTTCACGAATTCGTCATCCTCGCCGCGCCTATAAGCCGCGCCGATTGCCTCCTCGGAGGAAGAGGCCCCCAGGCCCGTCCCGAGCGTAAGCGCGTCAAAGGCAAGCTCCACGCGTTCCCAGCGCTTGTCGCGATCCATCGCGTAGTAACGCCCCGAGACGGAAGCGATCTCCCCGAGCCCGATTTCGGCAAGCCCTTCTTCGAGCGCCCGGAGAAACCCATCCGCCGACCGGGGCGGCGTATCGCGACCGTCCAGGAAGGCGTGGACAAAGACGCGGCTTACGCCCTGCGCCTTTGCCATCCGCACAAGGGCGAGCAAGTGATCCGTATGGCTGTGCACGCCGCTCGGCGAAACCAGCCCCATGAGATGCAG
>Ga0082212_10005226_pt1 | contig 17773 bp, 19 predicted proteins | sample TergutNt197P3_FD_71548 | JGI IMG/M metagenome (GOLD analysis project Ga0082212, IMG submission 71548) | Neocapritermes taracua P3 segment gut microbial communities from Petit-Saut dam, French Guiana - Nt197 P3 | ecosystem: Host-associated > Arthropoda: Insects > Digestive system > Gut ... | reverse complement strand
TTGTTTCCGCTCATCTGTTTGACGTTCCACCATCGCATATCACCCTATACCATTATATCAAAAAAACTCGCCAAAAACGAGCTTTTTTGACAGTCTGTCAACACAAGCTCCCCCATACGGGGGAGCTTGTGTTGTGCTATAGCCACTGTATGAACGCTGTTTTATCCTGCCGGTTGTAGCCCGCGCGCTCATAAAATCGCAGCGTGCTTTCCTGCTTTGAGCTGGTCATCAGCATGATTTTGTAGCAGTTTTCGTGTTGGGCAATGTTTTTGGCAAATTGCAAAATCGAGGTGGCGTGCCCTCGGTTCCTGTATGCTTGATCGGTAATGACATTTTCGATTAGGGCATAGGGGCGCTGGCTGCGGGTCAGATTGGGCACCACAATGAGGACGCAGGAGCAGACTAGGCGTTGATCCTCAATTCCGACCAAAACATGATGGTCCGGTTGGGCTAGGATAGAGGTCCACAGAGTCTTTAGCTTTTCGTTGATCTCGGGCATGGGATTGTCATGCAGTTGCATATACAGCTCCAGCAGGGCCGGTAAGTCGCTGTTGGACGCTTCTCGGATTTCCAATGCAGTCACTCCGATCCGTTGATATGGTGTGTGCTTAATCCCCTACAACCCACGTCCAAGCAGAACCCCATTTGTCACTCGATGGATTATAGGCTTCCGCTCCGCTGTAGTTCGGAACGGGGATATATCTCGGCGGGGGCTGGCTTGCGGAAAGTGATGCCTTGTACTTCTCAAGACTCGCTTTGGATTGCGCTTGTATGGCCGCGAACCGGTCTTGGGCGTCGCCCGCTATTTTATCTATTCTCTTCATCGCCTCAACCGTCGCCGATACCGCCTCGCTTGCGAGAGCCGTTACATCATCTATATCCAAGACATGTACGTTGCCACCGTCAAAAATCGCGTACACCGAAATTGAAGTCCCGTCGGGGTTGTAAAGCTGGCGCATTTCTCCCGCGCCTTGCAGCACGCCGTCTTCAAAATAACCTTTGTACGATGTGAACGGGGCGCCCAAACCCCGGCCTTTTTCAGTAAATATTTGCATACCCCCATAGCCGGTGAAACTTCCCTCATTCCATTCGCCCTCCATAACCACGCCGTCCGCGCCGCCGTAGCTAAGGTAGCCTATCCCGTGATATTTGCCGTCTTTGAAGTACCCTATGTAGTGATAGGAGGATTTAGGGTCGTTCATATTGTTGCGGGTATTATTTACCATCCCAAACCCATCCAGCTTTCCGTCTTTGAAAGTGCCTCTCATGGTGCAGGAAAGGTCTACATTAGTATAAGAAGCCATACCGCCAAGCGGCGGCTGCGCCAAAACCAAATAACATAAACCGTCCGGCTTTCCGTTTACCATATCACCAAAAACACGATAACCATTGTATAATGGTAAATTGTCTTCATCATTCCCCGCGCGGGTATATATCTTCTCGAAGTCTCTATAAAGGGCGTCCCACCCGGCTCTCAGTTCTTTGCCCTCTCGCGTGTAATCCCTGCTGTTCTGAAATGCTTCTCTCAAGTTTTTGACCGCTTTATCAAAGCTGTCATGCGCCGCGTCCAAAGCCGCAACCCAACCTTTTTCGGAGGTCAGGTCATACCCCAACGTCAGCGTCGCGGGCGAGGGTGACGGCGACGTTGAGGGCGTGGTTGTGCCGGGTGAGGGTGAAGTCGTGGAGGGCTGTTGCGTGGTCGCGCCGCCGATTATCTGCTCGTATTCATTGATAAGGGTGTTTACCGTTTCAAGAGCCTTTCCGTGGTCGTCAAACGGCGTTTCGTTAAACTCCATCACGCCACGGATAAAGTTGTCCCGCGCCTTTGCCGCGCTCGGCGGCAACTCGCGTAGTACGTCATCAAGCGTATAGGCGAACATCTCATGGTGATAGAAATTAAACAAATCCATATACAGTTCACCTGTCCGCGTGTCAATCGGCGGCGAACCCATATAGCCAGTCTGAACCGAAACCAAAACAACATCATACAAATTTGGTATGACTTCACCGCGCGCAGAAAGGTTTTCGCACACCAACATATTTGCGTAGCTATCAAAGAAATCCCCGGTTGTATTGCCGTAGTCTGAAAGCGACAGCGTGGAAACGTATGCAGGCTCAGGCGTGGCGGCGTCTGTGGGTGACTGCGTGGGTGTGTTGTTGCCGCCCTGCGCGGGTGATGTGTTAGGCGTGGGCGAATTGCTGCCGCTGTTCCCCGAACAGGCGGCAAGCGAAAAAAGCAATATCAGAGCAAGCGCGGACGCAAGCAACCGCGCCTTTGTTTTGGTTTGTGTGAGCATGAGTATGTATTCCCCCTATCAAAATTACCATGCCCATTATAGCACAGCCCCCTGCCAATTTTCAAGATTTTTCGCGCAACGGCGATTTCACCCCTTGACAATTCATCAAAGATTTAATGTCAATGGACGATGTGTTATGCTGATAGGGACTTCTTCACCGAAGTCTAATAAAACGGCAGAAATACAGCGTTTTTCAGAGGTTGAGCGGAGCGGTGAAAAGGTAAAATCGCCGAGTAAATCCTAATAACGCAAAATCCAAACTGCCAAAAGGAGTATAACTATGAACGCAAACGCAAACTTAAAAATTACGGCATTGTACGAACGCTTGTCAATCGGTGATGAGCAAAGGGGCGGCGGCGACAGCAACTCAATCAAAAACCAAAAATTACAGCTTGAAAATCACGCAAAGCAAAACGGCTTTACCAACATTCGGCACTATACGGACGACGACGAGTCGGGGCGGTTCTTTGACCGTTCGGGATATGTGCAGATGATGAGCGACGTAGAGAGCGGCAAGGTCGGAATATGCGTAATGAAAGACTTGACAAGGTGGGGGCGTGACCACGTTCAAGTAGGGATTGCAATGGAAGTATTCAGAAAGAATAACGTCCGCTTTATTGCTATCAATCACGGCATTGACAGCATACACCCCGAAACCCTCGAAATGGCTCCGTTTATTAACATAATGTCAGAGTGGTACGCGAATGACTGTTCTAAAAAAGTGAAATCGGCGTATAAGGCAAAAGGAATGACAGGAAAGCCCCTTTCTTTACCGCCCTATGGCTATATGAAAAGCCCCGATAATAAGGATTTTTGGATTATTGACGAGCAAGCCGCCGCCGTTGTCAGACGTATTTTTCAAATGGCGTTGGACGGAAACGGAGTAAACCAAATCTGCCGTATCTTGACGGAAGAAAAAATATTTGTGCCGTCGCATTATCTGAAAATGACAGGCAACAGCAAATGGCAAAAGAGCGTTGCAAAAGACCCCTATGCTTGGAGCATACACACCGCACAGCGTTTATTGCAAAGGCGGGAATACTGCGGTGATGTTGTGAACTTCAAAACCAGTAAACACATTAAAGATAAACGCTCAACTTTCAATGACGAAAGCCAATGGGTAGTTTTTGAAAACGTCCACGAGCCTATTATTGACCGTGAAACTTTTGAAAACGCACAGAGGGCAATCAAGAGCAAGAAGAAAAAACGCGCCGATAAAAGCGGCAGTTATCACCCGTTGGCGGGGCTGATTTACTGCTCCGAGTGCGGGGGAAAAATGTATATATTTCACCCCGAAAAAAACGGTAAAAGACCATACGCGCAATGCGGGGCGTACAGAGGGTCGTTTGATACAACCTTACGCCCATACAGTAGCGAATGTACCGTCAGCCGCCGCATACTCGCCGACAATCTTCTTGAAGTGGTACACCACACCATAAAGACCGTTGCGGAGTATTCAAAAACGAACAGAGCCGAATTTGAAAAGGCGGTCAAAGAAATGCTTAACGCGCAGACTACCGAAGAAGTAAAAGCGAACCAAAAACGGCTTGCAATTTGTCTTTCCCGCCGCGCCGAACTGGAAACGCTGTTAAACAAAATTTACGAGGACAACGCACTCGGCAGACTTCTACAAGACCGCTACAATTCACTACTGCAAACTTACGGACAGGAGCAGATAAAAGTTGAAACGGAAATAGAGGAAATGCAGACCGCCGTTGAGAAATCCGAAAACGACAGCGCGAAAGCTGAAAACTTTATAAAACTCGTAAACCGTTACACCGATTTTGAGGAACTAACCCCCGCTATGATTAACGCATTTGTGCAAAAAATCGTTGTACACGAGCGGGATAATAAAATGGTACACACAAGCCCTCAAAAGGTGGAAGTACACCTAAACTTTATCGGGGAATTTATGCCGCCCGCTTTTGAAACCGAACCAACGGCAGAGGATATAGCAATCGAAGAACGCAGGGCAAAAGACAGGGAACGCTACCGCAGAAATTACCTCAAAAGAAAGGAGCAGGGATATTACGGCAAAATCAAAGCCGCCGTGTAAAAAATTAAAAATCCGCTACACAGACCGTCTATGTTTTCTAAACGACATAGGCGGTTTTTGTTTGCCCGAAATGTGAAAGGAGTACGCTTATGCAAAATAAAACAACCGCAGAGAACGCCCCCGCCCCTGTCCTCACAAAAAAGATAGGGAATACACTCTATAAAATTCAAATCCATTTCAGCGAAACGAGCAAGGAAAATTTTAACGACAAGCTGTTAAGGCTGATTAAAAACGAACTGGCGAATAAACACGGATAAAATAGGCTTTTACGATTTTGTGAGAGCCTTTTTTATATATCAAAAACCGAAAGGAGCATTTTTTATTATGAGAAAAACCACAGCCGAGAAAATCCAAGCGGAGAAAGACCGCAAACAGCAGATTCAAAACGCTATCAACAAGTTACAGCAAAAGCAGAGGGCAGAAGAACGCACGGCGCGAAATCACCGCATAGCCAAGCGCGGGGCATACGTTGAAAGCATTGTCGAGGGTTCGCCCGAAATGACGGACGAGCAGTTTTACAGCCTTGTTAAAACTGCCATTGACTTGTATGGTAAAGCTAAACCTACCAAGTCAAGCATTACCGCCCCTGCCGACAAAGCGGACGTGGAGGAGGACGAGGGCGTGGCTTTGTAGCCCGCCCCAATCCACGAAGTGGCGCACTTATACACCGCAAGCGGTGTGTGCGCCCTCTGCGGAGGGGGGGAACGCCTGCGGGCGGTTGAGGGGGGCTATCCCCCTCTTTGAACATTGAAAATATGGAAAACTCTGCGGAGTTTCCCACATTTCCAACATTCAAATTCACCCCCGCACCCGCAGGGGCATAAGAATTTATAAAATAAAATATTATTTTTTCTTTTTTATTCGGTGACGAAAGGGGGGCGTTTCGGCAAGTGGCTATTTATCATTTATCAATAAAAATCATAAGTCGCGGGAGCGGCAGGTCGGCAGTCGCGGCGGCGGCTTACCGAGCGGGCGAGAAAATCACAAACGAGTATGACGGAGTAACGCACAATTACACACGCAAGGGCGGGATTGAACATACTGAAATTATGTTACCCGAAAACGCCCCCGCCGAATATGCAGACCGTTCTGTATTGTGGAACGCAGTAGAGAAAATCGAAAAGGCGAAAAATTCACAGCTTGCAAGAGAGATACAGCTTGCCCTGCCTGTCGAACTTTCCAAAGCTGAAAATTTGCGCCTTGTCCGTGAGTATGTAAAAAAGAACTTTGTACAAAATGGTATGTGTGCGGATTTTGCAATCCACGACACAGGAACAGGAAACCCGCACGCTCATATTATGCTGACTATGCGACCCTTTACGGATAGTAAGGAATGGGGAGCGAAAGCCCGAAAGGAATATGTACTTGATAAAAACGGTAATAAAATCAAGCTGAAAAGCGGGGAATATAAAAGCGTTAAAGTTTCAACGGTTGACTGGAACGAGCAAACCAAAGCCGAAGAATGGCGCGAGAAGTGGGGCGAAACCGTCAACGCTTTTTTGGAGCAAAACAACCACGCTGAACGAATAGACCACAGGAGCAATAAACAGCAGGGTAAAGAGGAATTGCCTACAATTCATTTAGGGGTTGCAGCTTGCCAAATGGAACAGCGAGGAATACCCACAGAGAAAGGAAACTATAACCGAGCCGTTAAAATCAACAATCGGGAAATCAAGGCGTTAAAAAAGCAGTTATACCAAATTGAAAAATGGCTCAAAGAGCAAGAGCAGAACGCCGAGCCGACACTCATTGAAATTATCGACAACGCTATGCAAAAACGCCAATACAGCACAACCGAGCGGAAAATGGCTGAATTTACAAAAGCCGCGAATTTGGTAAACTTCATTAAGGATAACGGCATTGACGATTATGAAAGTCTGCATAACAAGGTTGATGAAATGCACAACCGCTTGTATATAGTCAGAAACGCCCTTAAATCAACCGAAAGCCGATTAAAGAAAGTTACAGCCGACATTGAACAGGGGGGCAATTACAAGCAATACAAGGGCATATATGAGCAATACAATTCTATTCAGCCGAGCCTTGCCGACAAGCTGATGAAACGCGACCCGAAAGCAGAATATTACGAAACGCACAGGGCAGACATCAGTTTATACCAAGCCGCCGAAAGGCACTTGAAAAAGCACTTGAAAGCGGGAGCGTTACCCTTGAAAGCGTGGAAAGCCGAAAAAGAGAAATTGACCGCCGAGAAAAACAGGCAGTACGGCGAATACAAAACACTGAAAAATGACGTAAAGGAAATTGACGAGGTACGGCGCGGGGTTGATGTGATTGTACGGTTTGACAGTCTTGACAATGACAGGAATGAGCAACAGAAAAAGCGGAATAGGGGTTTTGACAGGTAACGAAAAGCGGGGCAATCCGCCCCGCTTGTGGGGTTATCAATTCTCAAATCGTTCTTTCAATTTTCGATAATAATTTTCAATGCTTTTATCCCCGTTATTATCAAGGAACAAACAAAACGGTAAACTATCCGTTTCCCTATGTTTGATTACGCAATCACAGCATCGCCCATTATTCGGGCAATTCTTTTTCGGGCAAGGACATTCTTTCACATTTGAACAAGACATATATTAAACAACCCTTTCACTCTGTTGTATTAAGGTTTCTAATATCTCGGCAGAATCTTTTACAAGGCACGGGCAAAGTGATTTTACACGTTCGCCCGCAAGGGCTTTATCGCCGTTTCGTAAATCAACGCCTAAAAGTTCACGGCAGTTTGTAGTTTTATGCTTTTCAATAAATCGCCTGTCAAATTCTTGAATTAAAGCAAATGTTTTTTCTATGGAATTTTTATCGTCAGAAAGGCAATTCCCATATTTAAGACTGATAACCATATATGCGCCTAAAACTGCCCCGCACGTTAAACCTAACCGCGCCACTCCCGCCGCCAAACCGCAGGATATTTTTAATGCGGTTTCTTTATCAAGTCCTAAATTTTCGCAGTATGTAGACAATATAGCTTGCGAACAGTAAAAGCCGCCGTTAAAGAGTTCCAATACTTCATTTACTTTGCTTTCCATTTTACAATTAAATCCTTTCCGTGTTTAACAACAACCGCCCTCATCGGAGCAACCGCAAGACGGCTCTTTTCCTGTAAACCAACTTTGAATAATCGCCGTAGCGCAACCAACACCCGCATTGACTTCTATTGCTTTTGACGGACAATTTAGAACGCAAGCCCCGCACTCCATACAAAAATTTTTATCGGTTATCTGCGCCTTATTATCAAGCAGAGTAAATACGCCGTGCGGACAGACTTCCGCACAAAGTCCGCACCCTATGCACTTCTCAATTTTATAATCAAGCGTTGTAACATTTTCAAGGTATTTATGTTTCATTTCTTTTTACCCCCTTTGAATAAATGAAAGCCGAGCGTTAAAGCTGTACCGACCACAGCCGAACCGACAATATAAGGCAACGCTTTTTTCATTTCCTTATTTACGCCCGACGGTGATGTATAGGTTGACGCGCCTGTAAAATTCATAGCAATGTATGAAGATATAGCGGGATATAATAATAAACTCCCTGCCGATAAAAGGCGAGTTCCTTTTTTATATTTCCCCGACAGAATAATAACCCCCGCCGTAAAACATAACCCCGTAAGCCACCCTTTATACGAGAACGCTTTACCGTGTATTTGGGGAAGTAGCGCGGGCGTTATCACCGAACCGCTAACAATCGAACCCATAAGAACGGTAGTGTCAAATTTATCAAACGGCTTTGCTATAAGCGGGTTTGCTAAAAACATAACGCCTAAAATCGGCAACGCTTTTTTTAACGCAGGGATTAACTCCATAGGCGTTAAAACGAGCCTATCCCAAAGCGTGAAGTTTACCGTCCGCATTTCCTTTGTTGCCTTATATCCCGCTTGAATGTATTCCTTTATATCGCTTGCCCGCACCGGACCGTAATTGACCTTATATCCCGAACGGCGGGTAACTTCATACGCGCTTACGCCTGTTGCGCCGAGTTGAGGTAAAACAAGACTTTTATGGCTAACGTATTTAGATAACTCCGATTTTTCAATACGGTTTACTAATTCGTCTGTCCCAAATGTACCTTTACCCGCCGCACACCATACGTTAATCCCTTTTGTATCAAGAATTAAAAGCCAGCAGTCCAAACCGACAAGGTTTTTCCGCAGAACGTCAAAAGTCAACTTGTAATTTGCGCTTACCAAAACGGGGGAATTATTATCGGGATTACCGACAGCATAAAGCCCCGCTTCGACTTTATAATCCATACGCCCGATACCCCAACGGGCTTTCCACGCGCCGAGCGTATCTTTTATTTCAAGTTTGGTTGAAACGGTTCTTATTGTCGGTTCTTGCTCACAGCACCCGCTTGACGAGCAACAGCAATTAGTATCATTCATTTGTAATCCCCCAGTATTTATTTAATTTATTATAACACAAGTATATGAAAGAAGTCAACGCTTTTTTCGGGCGGTTGCTTGTTTTATACGGCTTTTTATGAATTATTTGTAAATTCGGTGAAAAAACCCTTGACAAACAGCAAAAGAGTTAACCACAATGGACGGAAACAAGTGTATATTACAGTTACGGGGCTTGCGCCCTTTTTTCTCGCCTAAATATGATTTACGCAAACACCCGAATTTCAGATTTACGGCAGAATTTAATAAAAGAAACGCATTTGACCCTGCGGTGTTAGTCAGCACAAGACTGAAAGTAACACCGGACGAATTATTCACGGTTTACCAAGCGGACGCACCGGACGAAACGTCAATAAATGAATACAGCGACAACGAGGACATTGACGCGGATATTTTCAATTATGACGATTTGGACGACCCCGACGCTTTTGCGTAAATAATTTCTGTTTGCTGTTTATCGGCGAATAGGTTTAACTTCGGGTCAAGTTGACCCGAAGTGTGCTGTCTGCGGACAGCACCAACCCGCCAAAAGGCGGTATTTTTATTTTAAAAGGAGTATATTTTTATGGCATTTTTCACATCAGCGGTAGGTACGTTGCAGACCCTTGTTATCGCGCTCGGCGCGGGGCTTGCGGTTTGGGGCGTAATCAATCTTTTAGAGGGCTACGGCTCGGATAACGCAGGGGCAAAATCACAGGGAATCAAGCAATTAATGGCGGGCGGCGGTGTAATTCTGCTCGGCATTACGCTTGTCCCCATGCTCTCTACGCTGTTCCCTGCCGGCACACCGCCCGTAGGTTAAGGGGTAGTATATGGGATTTCTCACCGACTGGATTGTTGACTGGCTGAAAGGATTGCTTGTAGACGGAATTATGGGTAATCTCGGCGGCTTGTTCGACAACGTAAATAATCAGGTTGGGGAGATTTCTGTTACTGTGGGTATGACACCGGGCGCATTTAATCCCGGTGTCTTTGCCCTCATAAGAACTCTCTCCGAAACGGTAGTGTTGCCTGTCGCGGGGCTGTTGCTTACATTCGTTATGACATGGGAGCTGATACACTTAATCATAGACCAGAACAACCTGCACCAAATTGATACATGGATTTTTTTCAAGTGGGTTTTCAAGACCATGATTGCGGTGTTAATTCTTTCCAATACATTCAATATCGTCATGGGCATATTTGATGTATCACAGCACGTTGTAAACAGCGCGGCGGGCATAATCGCAGACAGCACGGCGGTAACACCGGGCATGATGTCAACGCTCCGCGACGATTTAATGGCAATGAATGTCGGCTCTCTGCTCGGCTTATGGTTGCAGTCATTTTTAATACAGCTTATTGTCATTGTTTTAAATATCGTCGTTTTCATCATCGTTTACGGCAGAATGATTGAAATATATATTTTAACCAGTTTAGCACCTCTGCCAATGGCGACGCTGACCAACCGCGAAATGAGCGGCATGGGTCACAACTACATTAAATCCCTGCTTGCCGTAGGGTTTCAAGGGCTGTTGATTATGGTATGCGTGGCGATTTACGCGGTACTTGTACAAAGCATCGCAACGAGCGGCGACCCTATCGGCGCAATATGGGGCGCAATCGGCTATACGATTCTGTTATGCTTTACGCTGTTTAAAACAGGCGGTATAGCAAAATCAATCTTCGGAGCGCACTAAAGTCAGAGTGCAGACGCTCGCAAGCGAGCGTCCCGACACGCAATATCCCTGCGCTGTTAAAATGTTGCGGGGATTTTTACATTATAATTTTCTTTGTGAACTTCGGGGCAACTTGTCCCGAAGTTATAAAGTAGAAAGGAAAAGATTTTTATGCAAAATAATTCAAACGCACCGCTTGTAATGAATATATCCGTGCGCCCTATTCAGCCGCAGGGGAATTTATACGGTTTTGCAAGCGTTAATATCGGCGGCATAAAAATTGACGATTTTAAAATCGTTCAGAACAATGACGGCAATCTTTTTGTCGGTATGCCGAGCAAGCCCGACCAGACCAGTAAAACAGGCTACCGGAACACGGTATTTGTTGACAAGGATATTAAAGAGGCTTTTAACGGTCTGATTATTAACAAATATTTTGAAGTTTTAGCGCAAGAACAGGAGCAGGCGCAAGCCCGCGCCGTAACTCAAAACCCGCAACAGCAAGCACAGCCCCCTTATAATACACAGCAACCGCCCCCGCAACATTACCAAACGCAACAGGCACAACCCCGCCCCGTAAACCAAAGACCGCCGCAAATGCCGCAACAACAGCCCATTGCCCAACAGTTCAGACAGGCGCAAAATCAAGCCAACCAACACAATGCCGCCCTGCCCCCGCCACAGCAAGGGAATAACAGAAATTTCACAGGTAGGGGATAATGAAAAACCTGTTTGAACAGCCGAAAAATTCCCTGTGGGGGCAGGTGGATTACTGCGATACTTTGTATACCGGTGTGTTTCTTGTCAGCACAGAGGGTCACGGCGGGGTCATGGTAGCAAAGGAAATGCAGGAAATTTTGTCGCCCGCCGCCCGAAAGCACGGTGAACGCAACAACGGTTTTCTTTGTTTTGAAGAAGATACGGCGGAATCCATTGTACTGCGCGAATTGCTTGATAAAAAACTGTGGGATATTCCCGACAGAATCAAGGACAAGGCGGTATTTGAGGAAAACATCAATAATATCCTGCGGGAATATCACCCCGATTACTGGCGGTCACGGGAAAACGGACGTAATAAAGCACCCGAAAAAACCGCGCCCGCCCAAGACGAAAGATAGCACTTCGGGTCAACTTGTCCCGAAGTGCTATCTTATTTATAAATAAAACTACAAAGGAGTTTAACAATGCCCTATGTAAACATACCCAACGATTTAAGCAAAATCAAAACAAAGGTTGCGTTCAACCTTACAAAGCGTCAGCTTTTATGTTTCGGCGGCGCGGCACTTGTCGGAGTGCCAGTATATTTATTAGCCCGCTCTTTTATCGGAAACAGCGGAGCAATGCTTTTAATGATAGCGTTAATGCTCCCCTTTTTCTTTTTCGCAATGTATGAGCGGGACGGCTTGCCCGCCGAAAAGGTGGCGCGGAATATTATCCGCGTTTTTTTCATTCGCAAAGGAACGCGCCCGTATAAGACGGAAAATTTGTATAAAATTTTGACAAAGGAGGAGGAAAAGAAAATTGGCACAGTCAAAAAAACCAAAAAACACAGCGCAGGGAAAAAACAACCCGCACCCAAAATAAACGCAAAAGGTAAATCAGCAGTGCCGCAAAGCGCACAGCAAACAATTCCTTACCGTGAAATGCTCCAAGACGGCATATGCCGTGTAAGGGACGGTTACTACACCAAAACAATCGAATATGACGACATTAATTATTCGGTTGCCTCAAACGACGACCAAGCCGCTATATTTGACGGCTATTGCGGCTTTCTCAATTATTTTGACAGCGCGTTGCCGTTTCAGATGTCTTTCATCAATCACCGCTCCCGCGCCAATAAACGCTATACCGTCAACATTCCCATGCAAAACGACGATTACAACAGCATACGCGCCGAATATACCGATATGCTGAAAAGGCAGATTGTTAAAAGCAATAACGGCATAATCCGTTCTAAGTATATCACCTTTGGGCTGCCCGCCGTGTCGGTAGATGAAGTACGCCCCCGCATGGAGCGGATAGAGAGCGACATTATTATGAATTTCAAAAAGCTCGGTGTATCTTCCCGCGCTCTTAGCGGTCACGAAAGATTAGAGGTTTTGCACAGACAGCTAAATCCGGGCTGGCGCGGTAATTTTAATTTCTCATGGGCTGATATACCGAAAACAGGTATGACGACAAAAGACTATATCGCGCCGACTTCATTTGATTTCCGGCAGAGCCGCGTATTTCATACCGGCGCGGCATGGGGGGCGGCGTCTTATCTTCAAATTATGGCGTCGGAATTATCTGACCGCTTGCTTGCGGAGCTTTTGGAAGTTGACGCGGAAATGACAATCACCATGCACGTCAACACCGTAGACCAAATGAAAGCCATTAAGACAATCAAGTCTAAGCTGACCGACATTGACAAAATGAAAATGGACGAGCAGAAAAAGGCGGCGCGGAGCGGCTACGATATAGACATACTCCCGCCCGACCTCATCACGTTTTCAAAAGACGCGGCGGCATTGCTCGCGGATTTGCAGAGCCGCAACGAAAGAATGTTTTTATTAACATTCACGGTAATGAATACCGCGCCGACAAGACAACGGCTTGAAAATGATGTTTTTACCGTTGCGGGGATTTGTCAGAAATACAACTGCGCTTTAAAACGGCTTGATTTTCAACAGGAGCAGGGCTTTTTGTCAAGCCTTATTCTCGGTCAAAATAACATTGAAATTCAGCGCGGCATGACTACATCATCTACGGCAATTTTCGTCCCCTTTATGACACAGGAATTACGCATGAGCGGGCAATCGTTGTATTACGGCATGAACGCTTTAAGCCATAATGTAATCATGGCAGACCGCAAGCGTTTAAAAGCTCCAAACGGACTTTATCTCGGAACGCCGGGCAGTGGTAAAAGTTTCAGCGCAAAGCGGGAAATAATCAACGTACATCTTGCCACACCCGACAGAATTTTAATTGTAGACCCTATGGGCGAATATGCCCCGCTCGTCCGCAGGCTCGGCGGTGAGGTCATAGAAATATCGCCCGACAGCCCGCACCACATAAACCCTATGGATATTAAGCTGAATGATACTGACGAGGAAAACCCGCTTGCTTTAAAAGCGGATTTTATTTTGTCACTTATGGAGCTTGTTGTGGGCGGCAAAGACGGTTTACAGCCGATTGAACGTACAGTAATTGACCGTTGCACCCGCCTTGTCTATCACGAAATACTAAAAGACCCCGACAACGCACCCATGCCAATCCTGCAAGACCTTTACGAGCTGTTGAAAACACAGCCCGAACCGGAGGCGAAACGGCTTGCAACGGCTCTTGAAATTTACTGTGTCGGCTCGCTGAATGTATTCAACCACAGGACGAACGTAGACACCGAAAAGCGGGTTGTCTGCATTGTACTGAAAAAACTCGGCGCGTCCCTGCGGAAAATCGCAATGCACGTTACAAACGAATTGACATGGACGGTTGTTGACAACAATTTTCAGCGCAACATTTTTACATGGTGTTATTATGATGAATTTCATATTTTACTGCGTGACGCGCTGACAGCAAGCTACTTTGTGGCGATTTGGAAAATGCTCCGTAAAAAAGCCTGTGTTCCGTCCGCATTAACCCAAAACGTAAAAGATTTGCTTTCCTCAAAGGAAGTGGAAAATATCCTTGAAAACAGCGAATTTATGGTTATGCTTTCACAGGCGGCGGGCGACAGAGAAATACTCGCCCGACAGCTCGGTATTTCTTCACACCAGTTAAGCTATGTAACGCACAGCGGGTCGGGCGAGGGGCTTTTATTCTACGGCGATACGACTATTCCCTTTGTAGACCGTTTCCCCAAGAATACCGAAATATACCGCTTGCTTACCACAAGACCGGAGGATTTGAAAGATGAAAATAAATCAATCTGAAAGTAAATTCCGGCGGGAAAGCAACACGGAAAAACCGTCAGAAAGATTGAAACTCACTTCGGGTCAAGTTGACCCGAAGTCAAGGCTTGACCCGAAGTCAAAACCAAAAACCAAAGCGGAAATAACGGCGGCGAAAGAAAAGCTACAGCTTGACAAATCCAAGCTCCGCGCCGATAAAAGCGGCGCGAAACTGAATAAAGCCCGCAAAAAGCTGAATAGTAAAAAGCCGCGCAGAAAACCGGGCATAATCAAAAATATTTCATCTGCGGCGGCATTTGAGGTAGGCGCGAAAATTCACGGGAAAATAAACGAGGTTGAACGTGAAAATGCCGCCGTAGAATCGGCGCACAAAGCCGAAATCTACGGCGCACGCGCAGGGCGCGTTACCGTCCGTCATGTAAAGCAAAGAATACGCACCCGCCCCGTGCGGCAGGTACGGAAACTTGAAAAGCAGAATATCAAGGCAAACGCTGACTTCCGCTTTCGGGAATTAGCAAAGGAAAACCCCGAAATCAAGAAAAACGCGCTGAAGAAAACCCTGCATAAAAAGCGTATTCAAAAGCAATTCCAAAAGCAAGCGAACGAAACCGCGAAAAAAGCCGCTAAAACAACAGGCAAACAATCTGTTTCGGCGGTTGAAAAAACAGGACGCGCCGCCGTGAATTTTATCAAAAAGAACCCGAAAGTTGCGTTAATCTTAGGGCTGTGTTTTTTTATTGTCATTATTCTGCAATCCTGCGCGGCAATGACAATGTCCCTGTTTAACAGCTTAGGCGGCGCGGTTGTCGAGGGTACGTCATATCTTGCTGAGGACGAGGAAATAAACGAGGTGGGACTACGCTACAGCGAATGGGAAATTGACCTGTATTTACAAGCTAAGGACGCGGAAAATACCCATACAGGCTATGACGAATACCGTTATAACCTTGACACACCGACCCATGACCCTTATGCCATGCTTGCATATCTGACGGCAAGATATAACGATTTTACATTTGAGCAGGTGCAAGCGGATTTGCTTGACATTTTCGACGAGCAGTACACGCTTGAATTTACACCGTCCACCGAAACCCGCTACATGACCGTTTCGGGGTACGACCCCGAAACCGGAACATCATCTTCCGAAACGGTTGCTTACGACTGGCATATACTCACGGTCACGCTGACGGCGCAGAATTTCGAGAGCGTTGTTATGTCCCGCCTAACCACGCAGGACGAGCAAGAACGCTATGCGGTCAATATGATGATGAAAGGCAACAGGCAGTATATCGGCAATCCGTTAGGTGTTTTTTGGTTACCTTATGTTACCAGTAATTACGGCTACCGCGTACACCCGATAACAGGTGAGAAAAATTATCATACTGGGGTTGATTTAATCTTGCCGGAGGGTACGCCGCTTGTCGCGGGCGGCGTGGGCGTGGTTGTACAAAGCGGTGACAACGGCGATTACGGATTGGCAATACTGATTGACTACGGAAACGGAATACAAGCGCGGTATGCACACTGCTCCGTATTATATTTTAGCGCGGGGTAGACGGTACAGGCGGGCGAAATTATCGCACTTTCCGGCAATACAGGCATGAGTACGGGCGCGCATTTACACATGGAAATCATAAAGGACGGACAGTATTTAAACCCGTTTTTCTTTATGGACGGAATACTGAATTATTAACAAAAAGGAGGATTTTTTTATATGGCGTCAGCCAGACGAAACAAAATACAAGCCGAGATTGACAAAGCGCGGGCGCGGCTCGCGGAACAGCAGGCGCAGGGGAGGGAGCTTGAGAAAAAACGAACCGAGATTGAGAACATGGAAATTGTTGAAATAGTACGCGGTTTGAGTATTCCGCTTGACGACCTTTCCGCAATTCTGCAAAATCTTAAAGGCGGGAGCGTTCCCGCCACTTTTCTGACTTCGGGTCAAGTTGTCCCGAAGTTAGAAAAATCACAAAAAAACATAAACCAAATTGACGAGGAGGAAGAACCCGATGAAAACGAAATTTAACTTAACACTCTTTACAGCGGCGGCGATAATTGCCGCGCTGTCTGTTGCCCCCGCCTTTGCGCTGACGGCATATGCCGCAGATGTTCCTGTGCAGGAAGAAACAACAGAACCCCCGACCGCAACGCAGAACATACCCATAATTGAAGAAACACAGCCCGCACTTGAAGAACCAACAGAACTCGCAGACACGGAAGAACCGCCCGCACTCGGAGCGGACGTTCCGCTTGAAGAAATCGCAGAAACGGAAGAAGAACCGCAAGAAAATCTTGACGCGCCGGAACTTCCCGCACTCCCGCTCGGTATTGGTACGGTGATTGACTACAACACCGACCCCGACGGCAGATTATTTTATACGATTATGACGCCTGATGAATACGTTTTTTATCTTGTTATTGATAAAAACGGCAGTGCAAATAACGTGTATTTTCTTAATGCCGTAACCGTTGCCGACCTGCTACCGCTCGCGCAGAAAGAAACACCGGAAACGGACGGCATAAAGAACCCCGCGCCGCAAACATCAGACAGCGCGGAACAGACCGCCGAAAAGCAGACACCCGAACAGGAAAACCCGCAGGGCGAGAACAAAACAGGAATGTATATTTTAATTGCTGTGGTTGCCGCTGTCGGCGGTGTCGCGGGTTGGTACTTCAAAATCTACAGACCCAAACAGCAAGGCGCGGCAGATGTTGACGAATATGACCCGACATTTGAGGAAAACGAAAACGATTACACCGCCGATTGGGGCGAGGTACAGGACGCGCCGCAGTGGGACGAGGACGGCGAAAGCGGGGACGGTGAATAAACCGTGAAGAAACCCAAACGCGCCCGTGATGTGCCTGTATATTTCATGGTATCGCAAGCTGAATATGATAGTTTACAGGAACGCATGACAGAGGCGGGGACAATGAACATGGGCGCATTTATGCGTAAAATGGCTCTCAACGGTTATGTCCTTCATGTTGACCTTGCGCCTGTAAAAGAGCTTGTTTCCCTACAACGGCGGTGTTCAAACAATCTTAATCAAATTGCAACCAACGTCAACACATACGGCGGGATTTATCCGCAGGAAATAACGGCATTACAGCGCGATTATGCCGCGCTGTGGCAACCGCTCTCGGATTTAATCAAACAGCTTGCGGGGATAGTGAAAATGTAGAAATTAAAAAGCGTGGGGAGCGTCGGATAAGTGCCGATTGCTCCCCGCTTTTTTTGTACCTACAACTTCGGGTCAAGTTGGCTCGAAGTAAAAATAGCAACAATTTTTAATCAATCATAATAATAGCATTTCCGCAACATTCCTCTACACAAATGCCGCACTCGGTACACTTGTCATAATCAATTATAATTCTGCCGAAAGGTGAACCGCCGCAATCATTTGAGCCATCGCCGCAATCGCAACCACAACCGCACCCGCCGCTTTGCGATT
>Ga0082212_10005225_pt1 | contig 17773 bp, 15 predicted proteins | sample TergutNt197P3_FD_71548 | JGI IMG/M metagenome (GOLD analysis project Ga0082212, IMG submission 71548) | Neocapritermes taracua P3 segment gut microbial communities from Petit-Saut dam, French Guiana - Nt197 P3 | ecosystem: Host-associated > Arthropoda: Insects > Digestive system > Gut ... | reverse complement strand
TCGTTTTTTACGCCAAAAATTTGGGTTGAACTTTCTCAAAAATATTTAGCCGATGTTTTTGGCGAAGACTGGCAAGACGAATATTATATCTGGGATTGTGCCGCCGGAACAGGAAATTTGCTTGCCGGACTGACCAACAAATACAACATTTGGGCTTCAACATTAGACAAAGCCGACGTGGACATCATGCACGACCGCATCGAAAACGGCACAAATCTTTTGGAAAGCCACATATTTCAGTTCGATTTTCTGAATGATGATTTTACGCAAAAATCAAAAGGCGGAAGGTTGCCCGATGTACTTTACGATATTATTAACAACCCGATACTTCGCAAAAAGTTGATTATTTATATCAATCCGCCGTATGCGGAGGCTGATAACAGAAAAGGCGAAGGACGATCAGGAGTGGCTGAAACAAAAATACATCAAAAGTATTCCGAATTAATGGGCTATACGAAAAGAGAACTTTATATTCAATTCTTAACAAGAATTTATAAGGAAATACATGGTTGTAAAATCGGAGAATTTTCAAAACTAAAAGCATTACAGGCACCTCGTTTTTTAGATTTTAGAAATTTTTTCAAGGCAAAACTTAAAAAATGTTTCATCGTTCCTGCTAACAGTTTTGACAATGTAAAAGGGCAGTTTCCTATTGGCTTTAAAATTTGGGACACAGATGTTACATCCGATTTCAAACATATAAAAGCGGAGGTTTTTACTTCAGAAAATGTGTTTGTCGGCTATAAAGGGATATGGAATTATGATCATCAAAAACTCATCAACGATTGGGTAAAAACATTTCGAAAATCAAATTTGGGTTCTATTGCAACCATCATTGGTGTAGGCAGCGATTTTCAAAATCAAAGGCTGGTGCGTTTCGGAGAACCCAATATGAAAGTTCCGGCTGATAACCATAATTGGCAAGTTACAGTAGATAATTTGATTGAGACTTTTATTTATTTTACTGTAAGAAAAATCATTCCTGCCGATTGGCTCAACGACCGCGACCAGTTCCTTTTTCCGAATAATAAATGGAAAAAAGATATTGAATTTCAGAACGATTGCCTTGCTTATACTTTGTTTAACAACAATATACAATCAAAGTACGGTGTAAACCATTGGATACCATTCAGAGAAAGCGAAGTAAATGCGCGTGATTCATTTGACAGTCATTTCATGATGAGTTTTATCGGTGGAAAAATCATTCAAAACGGATACTCAAATTTATTTGAGCAGGAAGAAGACAGGTTTTGCATCAAACGTGAATTTTCTGCAGAAGCCACCAAAGTTTTTGATGCCGGACGCGAATTATGGAAATACTACCACACAACCATCTCCTCCCCTTGTGGGGGAGGCCGGGAGGGGGCTGTAAATGCAAGCTTGTATGACATTCGCGAATTTTTTCAGGGACGTAACGACAAGGGAAATATGAACAGCAAAAGCGATGACGAAACCTATAACAAACTCATTGACGGTTTGCGTTCAGCGTTGAAAACATTGGCAAAGAAGATAGAGCCGAAAGTATATGAATATGGATTTTTGAAACAATAAGAATAATCATCATGAAAAAAGTGTGTTTAGCGCTGTTTTTTACAGCAATGTTCGTTCAGTTGAACGCACAGATACAATGGCGGAATGACCGTACCGGAGTATATCACGAAACCGGTTTATTGAAATCATGGCCGACTAACGGGCCCGAATTGCTTTGGCATTTCGACGGATTGGGCAGAGGATATTCGTCCGTATCCATTGATAAAGACAAACTGTTCATCACCGGATATAACGATGGTAAAGGCTATCTTTATGTGTTGGGGTTGGATGGCAAACTTCAGCACAAAATAGAATATGGCGCTGAATGGGACGCCGACGGTTACGTCGGAGCCCGCAGCACGGTGATGCACGATAACGGTAAATTGTACATTGTGAGCGGATTAATGGATTTATTTTGTTATGATATTGCGTCGTTGAAACTGTTGTGGAAAAAGAATTATGCAAAAGATTATGGAGCAAAAAATACCGCTCATGGCTGGAATGGTCCGCCTTTGATTGTTGGCGAAAAATTGATCATTGCGCCCGGAGGAAAAGAATACCACGTTGTAGCGCTCCATAAAACGACGGGCAACATGATTTGGAGTTCAAAGGGAGCAACGGAAAATGATATGTCAGGCTATGCTACATCCATCTATATCAGTGATCAACAGACGCCTCAGGTTGTAGCGATGATGTCTGATCATATCATCGGAGTGGATATATCGAACGGACAATTACTTTGGTCGTACCCGCATACGAACCGGTTCAGAGAGCATCCCAATACGCCTGAATACAGTAATGGAATGGTGCTTGGTATGAGCGACTACGGTAAGGGTTCTGTCATGTTGCGTCTGACAAACGGCGGACGAAATGTTGAGAAAGTCTGGGAAAATACCGATCTCTGTCATAAGACGGGTAATACAATGAAATTCGGGAATTATGTTTATGGATCCGGCGAAAGAACACATTGGCATTGTGTGGATTGGCAAACCGGAAAGACCATTTATAGCGACCAGACGATTGGCGCAGGTACAATTATTGCCGCCGATGGCATGTTATACTGTTACTCCGAAAAGGGTGAGATGGCGTTGGTGAAGCCGAATCCACAAAAATTTGACATCATCAGCAAATTTAATGTAACCATGGGGACAGAACAGCATTGGGCGCATCCGGTGATATATCAGGGTATTTTATATGTACGGCATGGCGACAGTTTACTGGCGTATAAAATTAAATAACATAAGTTTATCGAAATGATATCAAAAAGTAAAATGGGCTAAAGGATAGACATATGAGGTACAACCTTAATAAAGACCGCGACATATCCATTTTCACTTCAAATAGCGGTTCATCATGCGGTATTGCGCCATTTCCATGTAACGCGGTTCATCGTTGCTGTGGTTGCAATACGGATAAATGCTGATGCCGCCGCGCGGGGTGAACTCTCCCAACACCTCAATATATTTCGGTTCCATCAGAACAACAAGGTCTTTCATGATGATGTTCACACAATCCTCGTGAAAAGCGCCGTGATTACGGAAACTGAACAGATACAGTTTCAGGCTTTTGCTTTCCACCATCCGTTGAGCAGGTATATAATTAATGTATATAGTAGCAAAATCGGGTTGTGAGGTGATCGGGCAGAGGCTGGTGAACTCGGGGCAATTGAAACGCACCCAGTAATCGTTGCCGGGATGCGGATTCTCGAAGGTTTCGAGAATGGTGGGATCGTACCCGAATTTGTATTCTGTTTGGTTACCAAGAAGCATAGGGAATTGAAAATTAAGAATTAAGAATTAATAATTCATATTGCTCCAGTCCATTGCGCCGGAGTTTACATGAAGGACATTCGCCGCAGCCGTTGCCGGGAATACCGTTGTAACAGGTAACTGTTTGATTTTTGACTAACTCAAAAATTCCCAGTTCATCGGCCATTTGCCACACTGCTGCCTTGTCGTACTCCATCAGCGGCGTATGTATCACAAACTGTTCGCTCATTGACAGGTTCAACGTTGTGTTGAGCGAACGGATAAAGGTTTCGCGGCAATCTGGATATCCACTGTAATCGGCTTGCGATACGCCGGTAACTAAGTTGGCGATGTTCCGCTCGCGGGCTACTATGGCGGCCATACTGATGAACAACAGGTTACGTCCGGGGACAAAGGTGTTAGGTGGCGCTTCGCCTTTTTGACCCTTATCCATCGCCACAGATGCGTCTGTAAGCGAATTACGGCTCAAACCGGCAATCAGGGAAGCGTCGATGATGCGGAACAGAACGCCTGCATTTGCAGCAATAGCCTGCGCGGCTTCAATCTCCGACACATGACGCTGACCGTAGCGAAAACAAACAGTTTCCACCCGTGTAAAATGTTTCAAAGCCCAAAACAGGCAAACCGTAGAATCCTGACCTCCGGAGAATAGAACCAATGCGGCGTTGTTATCCATTTCGTTGTTTTTTATACGTGGTTATCAATAACACGTGCGTTAAATTTCGGATGCAAAGGTAAAAAAAATGAACATTTGAAAAATATTTTTTTTAAAAACTATTGTCAATCAAAAAAAAGTTTCTACTTTTGCGCACTCGTTTTTGGAAGCTTTTCATCGACGAAAAGTACACGCCGATGTAGCTCAGTCGGCCAGAGCAGCTGATTTGTAATCAGCTGGTCGGGGGTTCGAATCCCTCCATCGGCTCAAAAGATTTTTGATTTTCGGCAGAAGTTGTTTGTTGAAAATCAAAGGTTTGAAAACAAAAACGAGAGTGTTCTTTGCTTATTGAATCATACTTTTGATGAACCGTTTTTTGTGCCAATCAAAAATCGTCAATCAAAAAATCTCTGGGGAGGTTCCAGAGCGGTCAAATGGGGCAGACTGTAAATCTGTTGTCTGACGACTTCGGAGGTTCGAATCCTCCCCTCCCCACAAAAACGCATGACAAGCGGAAGTAGCTCAGTTGGTAGAGCATAACCCTTCCAAGGTTAGGGTCGCGAGTTCGAGCCTCGTCTTCCGCTCGATGTCGTTGCCAATGTAGCTCAGGGGTAGAGCACTTCCTTGGTAAGGAAGGGGTCATGAGTTCAACTCTCATCATTGGCTCTATAACTGAATGTTATATCATTTTTTAATACGAATATCATCTTAAAAATCTATTTTAATCTATCATCATCATGGCAAAAGAAAAATTTGACAGGTCCAAACCGCACGTAAACATTGGGACCATCGGTCACGTTGACCACGGTAAGACAACGCTTACCGCCGCTATTACTTTAGTTTTAGCCGACAAGGGGCTATCTGAATTTCGTTCTTTCGATTCCATCGACAATGCTCCCGAAGAAAAGGAAAGGGGTATCACTATCAATACAGCGCACGTTGAATACCAGACAGCCAACCGCCACTATGCGCACGTTGACTGCCCGGGTCACGCCGACTATATCAAGAATATGGTTACCGGAGCTGCCCAGATGGACGGCGCTATCATCGTAGTTGCCGCTACCGACGGAGCGATGCCTCAAACCCGCGAACATATCCTGCTGGCGCGTCAGGTAAACGTTCCGAAGATTGTTGTTTTCATGAACAAGGTTGACCTGGTTGACGACGAAGAAATTCTCGACCTCGTGGAAATGGACATGCGCGACCTGCTGTCTTTCTACGAATACGACGGCGACAATGTGCCCATTATCCGCGGCTCAGCGCTTGGCGGTCTGAACAAGGAACCGCAATGGGTGGATAAAATCATGGAACTGATGGATGCAGTGGACAGCTACATTCCCATTCCTCCGCGCGACAACGAAAAACCGTTCCTGATGCCCGTCGAAGACGTGTTCTCGATTACCGGTCGCGGCACGGTTGCCACCGGTCGTATTGAAACAGGCGTTGTGAACACCGGTGATCAAATGGAAATCGTCGGTTTAGGCGCCGAAAAAATGACAACGGTTGTCACCGGCGTTGAAATGTTCCGCAAAATCCTCGATAGAGGTGAAGCCGGCGACAATGTAGGTCTATTGCTTCGCGGTATCGACAAGAAGGAAATCAAACGCGGACAGGTGATTGCCAAACCGGGTTCGATTAAACCGCATACCCTCTTCAAAGCTGAAATTTACGTGTTGAAGAAAGAAGAAGGCGGCCGCCACACTCCTTTCCACAACAAGTATCGTCCGCAGTTCTACGTTCGCACCCTCGACGTTACCGGTGAAATCACCCTGCCCGAAGGCCGCGAAATGGTCATGCCCGGCGATAATGTGACTATCACCGTTGAACTGATTTACCCTGTGGCTATCAATCAGGGGCTGCGTTTCGCAATCCGCGAAGGAGGCCGTACGGTTGGCGCTGGTCAGGTTACTGAAATCATTGACTAATAGGGAGTAATAATTCATAGAATCAAGGTTACGTAACACGTCAAATATTTATTTAAAACACTTTTGTTCTCATTTTACGGAAAAATAGTGTTGCGTAACCTTTTTCATCTATAAAAATCAAAAATCCACCAAGATGTTGCACAAAGGATTTTTGAAATCCAGGAAAGACAAAGACAGTATACAGTCGGGGAAAAAAAACCGGACGTTTCTCTTTGCAGGAGTGATAGTTGTACTGTTGGCGTTTATGGTTATGTTAACCGGAGCAGGTGCGGGTTCATCCGTAATGATGGCAGGTGTTGTGATGATTGCCGGAATGGCTTTGGTGTTCATCAGTTTGTGGATGAATTTTTTTACGCAAAGCAAACACCGGAAATCGTTGAATCATTGAATTTTGAATTTTTGAATCAGAAATAACAAACAGGAGTGTAGTTCAAGGGCAGAATAGCGGTCTCCAAAACCGTTGATGGGAGTTCGAATCTCTCCACTCCTGCCAAAAAAGATAGAAAAATGAGTAATAAAGTAAGCGGTTACCTTCAGGAAACATACAACGAGTTGGTGCATAAGGTAAGTTGGCCTTCGTGGACCGACCTTCAGAGCAGTTCGATTGTGGTTATGGTAGCCTCGTTGATTATCGCCCTTTTGATATTTGCCATGGACTTCGGTTTCCAACAAATATTCCAATTCTTGTACAAGATTTTTTAATATCCTGTTAGACAGAACAAAATGAGCGAATCAGCAAGAAAATGGTATGTTTTGCGTACCGCCGGAGGCAAGGAGAAGAAGGCAGTAGAATACATCGAAAGCCAGGTCAATGCAATGCGATGGCGTGCTAATATTCCGCAAGTGCTTATCCCTACCGAAAAAGTGTACCAAATCAAGGGAGGAAGGAAAATAAGCAAAGAGCGCACTATTCTGCCGGGTTATATATTGATTGAAACCGAGGCGCTGAGCGGCGAAATGATACACATGCTGCGCAACGTGCCGGGCGTATCGGGCTTCATTGAAGAAGAACGAATCGTAGACGGCGTGCGTAAAAAAGTACCCGTACCGATGCGTCAATCTGAGGTGAACCGGATACTGGGCAAGATGGACGAATTAGCCGCAGGCGATGAAGAACTCGAAGTCGCTTTCTATCCGGGCGAAATAATAAAAGTCATTGACGGGCCGTTCAACAGTTTCTCCGGAGTCATTGAGGACGTGAATAATGAACAAAAGAAACTCAAGGTCATGGTGAAAATCTTTGGTCGTCAAACGCCGCTTGAGTTGAATTTTATTCAGGTCGAAAAAATGTAAATTTTTTACGACGTCAATTGATTTTTTTGCGCTCCCATTTTTTTAACAGTGTAGTTTTGAATTAATTTGATCATCAACATAATAATTTTTTAATAATGAAGAGGACGTTTCAGCCGTCGAACAGGAAAAGAAAGAACAAGCATGGCTTCAGAGAAAGGATGTCAACAGCCAACGGACGGAAAATTTTGGCTGCCCGCCGTGCAAGAGGCCGTAAGAAACTTTCTGTTTCGAGCGAATATTCGCACAAATAGTTTGAAGTTTAAAATTTCAGGTTACAAATGAGTAAAGGGTTGCGGCAATTCTTTACTTTTTTATTTTGGAAAAAATGGAACCATCATTAAAATATTTACTTTCGCAAGTTGCTAAACCGATTGCGGCTATTGGCCGAAAGATAGTCGAAGGACAACGCCTTACGGCTGATGAAGGTCTGACGCTTTTCCAAAGCCGTGATTTAGGATTGCTGGGAGCGTTAGCTTGTTTCGTGAAACAGCAGAAAAGCGGGAATGAGGTATATTTCAACAGAAACTTTCATATTGAACCTGCCAATATATGTATCTATGATTGCCGTTTTTGTTCTTATTCCTGTCGTGCAGGCGACAACAATTCGTGGGAAAAAAGCATAGACGACGTGGCAAACGAGGCCAAACGCTATCAACAGTCGGACGTCACCGAAGTGCATATCGTTGGCGGCGTTCATCCCGACAGAGACGTACACTTCTATGCCGCTATGCTGCAAACTGTCCGCACGGTTTTGCCCAAAGTGCACATCAAAGCGTTCAGTGCAGTGGAGTTGGATTACATGTTTGCAAAAGCCGGCATGACAGACAGCGAAGGCTTCGAAATACTGAAACAGGCAGGATTACAGTCGATACCGGGCGGTGGTGCAGAAATATTCGACGAAGCCATCCGTGAAAAAATCTGCCCTGAAAAAACCGGTTCCGGGCGCTGGATAGACATCCACCGGACAGCGCACCAATCGGGTATCCTCTCCAACGCAACGATGCTTTACGGGCATTTGGAACAATACGCTCATCGCATTGACCATATGATGCGTTTACGCGATTTACAGGACGAAACCAGCGGATTCAACGCTTTCATCCCTTTGAAATTCCGTATGGCTAATAATCAGTTATCTCACTTGGGTGAAGTAACAGCTGTTGAAGATATGAAAAACTATGCCGTGTCGAGGATTTTCTTAGACAACATACCGCACATCAAGGCTTACTGGCCGATGATTGGCAAGGATATGGCGCAGATAGCGCTTGCTTTCGGCGCCGATGATATGGACGGCACCATAGACGATACTACCAAAATCTATGCAATGGTTGACCAAAAGCTCGCCATGACAACCGCTGAAATGACAGAAATGATTCGCGCTGCGGGTTTCCAGCCGGTGGAACGCGACAGTATGTATCGTCATATTTAGGGTGTTTCTGGGCATTAGAAAAATAGATACGTTTGCCCTGCATTTTTCATACGACATAGTTGGAAATTTTCGTTTTATCATGTACATTTGCAAACATTTATTGTTCCTGTTAAAAATTAGATAAATGAGTGTACCAAAGAGAATTAAGTCGGCGCTGATTTCGGTTTATCATAAGGATAATCTGGATGCAATTGTCAGGAAATTACATCAGTTGCAGATTAAGATTTATTCAACCGGCGGCACGGCGAGTTTTATTGAGGGGCTTGGCGTTCCGGTAACAGCGGTAGAATCGCTGACTGACTATCCGTCAATTTTTGGCGGAAGGGTAAAAACGCTTCATCCGAAGGTTTTCGGTGGTATTCTCTACCGCCGCGACGAAGCGGACGACAGCGCCGAAGCCGCAAAATACGACATTCCCGATATTGACCTGGTGATTGTTGACCTGTATCCCTTTGAGGCAACAGTGGCTTCGGGCGCAGCGGATGCACAGGTCATCGAAAAAATTGACATAGGCGGTATATCGTTGATTCGCGCTGCCGCGAAAAACTGTAAGGACGTGGTTATTATTCCCTCCAAACGAGAATACCTGCCTTTGCTTGAGTTGTTGGAAGCGAAGAACGGCGAAACAGACATCGAAGAACGGCGCAGGTTTGCTGCCGCTGCATTCAACGTTTCGTCGCATTACGATACTGCTATTTTCAACTATTTCAACCGCGAGGCGGGCGAACCCGCGTTCAAACAAAGTTTTACGGATGGCATGACGCTTCGCTACGGCGAAAATCCGCATCAGAAAGGATTGTTTTTTGGCGCTTTTGATGAAATGTTCGAAAAACTTCACGGCAAGGAGATTTCATACAACAACCTGCTGGATATTGACGCTGCCGCAAATCTGATTGCCGAATTTGACGATACCACCTTCGCCGTACTGAAACACAACAACGCCTGCGGATTGGCGTCTTCGGATATATTGCTTGACGCATGGAAAAAAGCGCTGGCAGGCGACCCCGTTTCTGCTTTCGGCGGCATTCTGATTACCAACCGCACGATTGACATAGAAACCGCTCGCGAAATAGATTCGCTTTTCTACGAAGTATTGATTGCGCCCGGTTTTGAACCCGCAGCGCTCGAATTACTGAAAGAGAAAAAGAGCAGAATATTACTCCTGCAAAAAGGAGGCGGTATGCCGCAACAACAGTTCCGTTCGTTGCTCAATGGCGTTGTCGTACAGGACAGGGATTTGTCTGTCGAAAACGGGCAGGATATGAAAACCGCAACTAATGTACCGCCGACTGCCGACCAGTTGATTGATTTGGCTTTTGCCAACAAGGTGGTGAAACACAGCAAATCGAACGCAATAGTGCTTGCAAAAGGCAAGCAGTTATTAGCCAGCGGCGTGGGACAAACTTCGCGTGTGGACGCATTGAAACATGCCATCGAAAAAGCCAAATCCTTCGGTTTCGATCTCAATGGCGCAGTGATGGCCAGCGACGCCTTTTTCCCGTTTCCCGACTGCGTGGAATTAGCAGCCAAAGCAGGAATCAGGGCAATCGTACAACCCGGCGGTTCGGTGCGCGACAACCTGTCCGTTGATAGTTGCAACCAACATCAAATAGCAATGGTTTTTACCGGCATAAGACATTTTAAACATTAATATAGTTTTCAGGTTTTAAGTTTCAGGTTTCAAGTCACATGAAACCCGAAACCCGAAACCCGAAACTTGAAAAACCTTTAAAGAAATGATTAATTTTTCGTTTACTCAAGAGATAGCGATGGACTTGGGAACAGCCAACACCATCATTATATATGGCGACAAGGTTGTGGTTGACGAGCCTTCAATAGTGGCTGTTGATCGCGTTACGGGAAAGTTAGTGGCCATCGGTGAAAAAGCGCGGCAAATGCACGGCAAAACGCACGAAAACATCAAGACCATTCGTCCGTTGCGCGATGGCGTGATTGCCGACTTCAATGCAGCTGAACAGATGATCAAGGGAATGATCAAGATGATCCCCACGCGCAGTCGCTGGTTCACACCGTCCATACGCATGGTTGTATGTATCCCTTCGGGCAGCACCGAAGTTGAAGTACGCGCGGTACGCGACTCTGCCGAACATTCCGGCGGACGCGATGTGTACATGATATACGAACCGATGGCTGCCGCTATAGGTATCGGGATTGATGTAGCCGCTCCCGAAGGGAATATGGTGGTGGACATTGGAGGGGGTACTTCCGAAATAGCGGTGATCTCTCTCGGGGGGATTGTCTGTAACCGTTCCATAACGGTAGCCGGCGACGTCTTTACGTCCGACATACAGGACTATATGCGCCAGCAGCACAATATCCGCATAGGCGAACGTACCGCCGAAGAAATCAAAATACGGGTAGGTTCGGTATTGCCCGACCTCGAAGATCCGCCTGCCGACTTTATTGTGCGCGGCCCCAACCTGATGACCGCTCTTCCGGTGGAGGTGCCCGTATCGTTTCAGGAAATTTCGCATTGCCTGGATAAGTCCATTTCGCGTGTCGAAACGGCTATTTTGGACGTGCTGGAACAAACGCCGCCCGAATTGTACTCCGACATCGTCAATCACGGTATTTACTTAGCTGGAGGCGGCGCACTGCTGCGCGGATTGGACAAACGGCTGACCGATAAAATCAACATCCCCTTCAAGGTAGCCGAAGATCCGTTAAGGGCTGTAGCACGCGGTACAGGAATCGCATTGAAAAATGTTGATAAATTTGCATTTCTGATGCGGTAAAAAATAAATGTATTCTTTAATCCGTTTTTTTCATAAGCACCATTTTCTGCTCGTTTTCCTCATATTGGAAGGAATAGCATGTTTTATGCTGTTGCAGAACAACTATATCCAGCGGGTCGCTTTCGTTAAGGCTACCAATGTCGTTTCGGGCAGCATTTACGAGCGCATCAGCATTTGGCGCGATTACCTGAACCTTCGAGAACAAAACCGGCAATTGCAGGACGAAAACACCAAGCTTCGTAACATGCTTCCCGGGTCATTTTATTCGGATGATCTTTTTCTGACCTTTGATACCGATTCGAACAAACATAGGCGCTATGCCTATATTTCTGCTCAGGTAGTCAACAATTCAGTCAACAAACAATTCAATTTCGTGACGCTTGATCGTGGAAAAAATGTGGGAATTGCCGAAGGAATGGCGGTTATCGGTTCCGAAGGAATTGTGGGTATTGTGTATGGCGTTTTGGAACATTTTTCAACGGTGATGCCGGTTATTAACCGTGATTTCAGAGTGAGCGCCAAATTCAAAAAAAATAACTATTTTGGTTCACTATACTGGGACGGGCGTTCGTATCGCCATGCCACGCTGAACGAAATTCCATTACACGCGCCTGTTTCTGTGGGTGACACATTGGTGGTGTCGGGTTTTTCGGGAAGTTTCCCTGAAGGAATACCGGTAGGGGTGGTAGACAAAGTGGAACAAAAAGACGGAAGTTTCTTCACCATTGACGTGCTATTAGCCACCGATTTCCGCAAATTGCATTTTGTGACGGTTGTGGAAGATTTGATGAAAACAGAAATTCAGGAAGTCGAACAGGAAAAATCCGATATGTAATGATTAGGGAAGTTGGAACGAATATATTACGTTTTGCGCTGTTGGTTTTTTTGCAGCTTTTTGTACTGAACAACATCCAGTTCAGCGGATTCGTCAATCCCTACCTGTATGTGATGTTCATTTTGTTGCTGCCTTTTGAGACAGCAGGATGGTTCATGCTGATTTTGGCCTTCGTTTTGGGAATGGTGATAGATGTTGCTTCGACCACCATCGGGTATCATACCATAGCAACCGTTTTCATGGCATATTTCAGGTATCATTTGTTGCGGCTCATTGCGCCTCAAGATGGTTACGAACCCGGCATGTCGCCTGCCATCTCATCGCTCGGTTTTGCATGGTTTTTCAAATATGCCGTCATTCTGACGCTGGCGCATCACCTCGTACTGTTCTGGGTTGAATCGTTTCAACTCGCCGACCTGTTTCCGGCAACTTTTCGCGCTTTTGCCAGCAGTATTTTTACCATTATGCTGATATTTATTTACCAGTTTCTTACCATGCGTCGCAAATGAACTTCCTGAGAAATAATACTTTTATCAAAATAAATACATTTCATCAAATTCAAAAATCAAACTAAAATGAAAAATCTTTTGAATCTGTTTTTTACATGTCTGTTTTTTGCAGTTTTCGCTTTTGAAGCGCATGCCGATATAAAACTGCCCGCTATTTTCAGCGATAATATGGTATTACAGCAACAGTCGCAGGTTGCCGTGTGGGGATGGGCTAAACCCAATTCCGGTGTGAGCGTTACCGGATCGTGGGATAAGAAGACGTATAACGCCAAAAGTGATACGCAAGGTTACTGGCTGGTGAAGATTATTACGCCGGCCGCCGGATTTACACCCCACACGCTCTCCATCAGCGACGGTAAAGCAGTTACTTTAAGTAATATCCTTATCGGCGAGGTTTGGGTTTGTTCGGGGCAATCGAATATGGAAATGCCGATGAAAGGCTTTCGTAATGAGCCTGTCGAAGGCGGACCCGAAGCGATTGCATCGTCAACTAACCCCGGCATACGTTGCTTTACGGTAACGAAAGCATCAAAAGCCGCTCCGCAGGACGATTGTACAGGCGTCTGGGAATTGGCCAACCCGCAAACTACGTCCGGGTTTACCGCCACCGGCTATTTCTTCGGGCGATTGCTTAATCAGGCATTGAATGTGCCGGTGGGGTTGATTCATACCAGTTGGGGCGGTTCGCGTATCGAAGCATGGATGACGCCCAACTCACTGAAAGATATTCCGGAAAAACCAATTCCTGCAACCGACGCCGACATCAGGGTACAGAACGGTACGCCTACCGTGCTTTATAACGGCATGATTCATCCCATTATGGGATACGGTATCCGCGGCGCCATTTGGTATCAGGGCGAGTCGAACCGCGACGAACCGGCTCTGTACGTGAAGATGTTCGACGCAATGGTGCGCGAGTGGCGCAATCTGTGGGGCATGGGCGAATTTCCGTTCTATTATTGTCAGATTGCGCCCTATAACTATGGCGGAGGTACTAACTCCGGTTATATTCGCGAAGCGCAAGCCAAAGGGATGATTACCACGCCCAATACAGGCATGGCGGTACTGATGGACGCCGAAAGCGCGAACAGCATCCATCCGCCCAAAAAACGCGACGCCGGCGAACGACTGGCGCTTTGGGCGCTGGCTAAAACCTACGGGATGGATAAGATGCACTACCGCAGTCCCGAAATGAAGTCGCTCGATATTGAAGGACGGGTAGCCATCGTCACTTTCGACATAACGGGCGATCCCGGACTGACCACTTACGGCAAGGAAATCCTGAATTTCCAGATTTCCGGCAGGGATAAACGGTTCTATCCCGCCAAGGCGGCTTATTCGGGCAACAGGGTATATGTGTTTTCACCCGCTGTGGCCGAGCCGGTTGCCGTGCGCTACTGCTGGGACGATACTTCAGCTACGGAACTGTTCACCGTGGAAGGCCATCTTCCGGTGTCGTCGTTCCGAACGGACGAATGGTAAAAAATTGTATGAGGATCACACGAGTCCGGACTTTTCGTCATTTAACCAAAACTCATTTTTTCAAAAACGGATTGTATTTTCTTTCCCGTCCAATGGATGTTTCAGGTCCATGTCCCGTATAAACTTTCGTATCGGAAGGTAAGGTCATCAGTTTGTTTTCGATGCCGTTCATGAGTAAATCATAATTACCGCCGGGTAGGTCGGTTCGTCCGATGCTGCCGCGAAACATCACATCGCCCACGATTATCCAATTCTGAACAGACGAGTACAATACGATGCTTCCGGGCGAATGTCCGGGAATATGACGTATTTGTAGTGACACATCATCAAAAGTGATGATATCTTCTTCATTCAGGAAAACTGCAGGCGTGGGCGGTTGCTCTACTGTGAAACCGAATATTTCGCCCTGCCGATAAGCATTCTCCATCAGGAAAAGATCATCGCGATGAGCGGCGGTCTTCACCGGCCATGTTCTGCACACAAAAGCATTACCGATAACGTGGTCGAAATGACCGTGCGTGTTGATGAGCCATGCAGGACGAAGTCCCATGTCGGCGATAAATTTTTTCAGCGTGGTCTGTTCGTCAGGCGAGCAACATGCAGGATCTACGACGGCGCACTGTCCGTCGGCGGCGGCTACGATGTATATATTGACTTCGTAGGGATTAAAAACAAGATGATGTAAGGTCATATCAATTATGAATTATAAATTATTTCGACGGATCGGCTACACCGCAAAAAACGCCAACAATCGCATTTGCTTCTGTAATCACGTTTTCGGGGTAACCTTCCAGTTCCAGCAACCTGATGGCATTACGGTGTTTCAATTTTCCATGTTTCAGCAAATAGTCGAAATGGAGGCGGTTTTGTTCGATTTGTTCGCAAAAATGGTACAGTTCGTATTCATCGGCAAGCAAATCGGCTAATTCGAGGTCGTGCGTGGAAGCAAACACCGTATTGCCGTTTTGCGCCAGCGCCGTCAGCACTGCCTTACCGGCCGCTATGCGCTCGACGGTGTTGGTGCCTTTGTATATTTCATCCAGCACAAAAAGGTTATTTTCATGGTGTTGCGATGATTCCAGCATTTCCTTTACGGTAAGCACTTCTTTCATGTAAAAACTTTGCGATTCTGCTAAATTGTCATGCAGGCTGATGGCCGAATGTATCCTCATGCGTCGCCCGCTGAAACTCCGCGCAAAACACATATCGAGTGTCTGAGCGCTCAGCATGTTGAGGGCGATGGTACGGATAAAGGTGGTTTTGCCGGACATATTCGAACCGGTGAGCAGGATTGATTTTCCGGATGTGTCAAGCGTGTTGGGTACGCACTGTTCGATGAGCGGATGGTATACGTCTGCCATCTGTAAACCCGCATCAACCCATTGCGGCTTGCAGTAATAAGGCATATTTTCCTGTAAATGCGCCACCGACAACAACATATCCACGTGTCCCACATAAGCGAATATTGCCTCAATATCCGTTCTTTTCGCATCCATCAACCGGAACGAACGGTACAGGATGTTAGGCTCCGACAGGAAAAAGATTCGTACTAATTCCTTGACGCCCCACAGCAGCGCAACCATATCGTTTTCAAGTTTTACATCGAACTTGAAACGCGACAAACCACGAACAAGCGGTTGAAGCGATTGCAGCCGGTTTTTGATACCCTGATGAATCTTCTCAAAAGGTTTTTCGCCGGACAACTTCCCTGTAATAGACGCCAATTTCAGAAATTGCGGTATGGAATACAGATACATGAATTGTAATTGCTTGTTGCGGTAATGGAACACCATGTTGATGATGAAGAAAGCCACAATAAACATGAACCAGATCGTTTTCGTGAAAATGACGAAAAGCGCGGTAAAGAACAGCGGCATGAATTGCAGTAACCGGATAACCCGCCTCATCATTAGCGACGGCGCCGGATGCTGCTCATGGAACAGCGAACTGATATAATAAGCATCGTGGTGCGCCAGTCCCGAAAGATGCTTCCGGCAACGAGCCGCAAACTCCGGGTTGTTTTTCAGGTATTGGAGAATATCGTCGCATCCGGTCATTTCCGGTTCGTGCGGAATACGCCTCAAACGGTCGTACAGGTATTGCTGTCCCACGCACGAAGCGGTTCCGTTGACGCGAAGGAAAAACTCGTCAAAATCCAAATCCGTACACGTTTGTTCCGTCAATACCTGATAAGCCCGGCTTGCATCGTTATGCTCAAAGTACCACTTGATTTTTGCAAGGTCGAAAACAGGCGTTGTATCGGGTTGTTGTTTGAAGAAATGGAACATGAACCTAATCAATTTCTTTCTTCCATCCGGCATGCAATATTTTTCCCCGCAAAAGCGATTGCCAACAGAACGACCTTGCCACCCGAATACAATTCATCATAATGGCGTTCCTTTATTTGCGACATAGCTTCGTCCAACAGTCGTTCAATATTCTTTTTTGCATGGTATTTGATTTCGGCAACAATGGTCAGTTCGGGCTGACGCCACACAGCGTCGATACGTCCGATGTTGGTTGTCACTTCGCCCTGAATATCGAAACCCGACATTTTGAGCCATAACAGTAACAAAGAATGATAATACGCTTCGTTTTTGAGATGCAGCGGATAAGGAATGGCTGCCATCATTTCGCGCAAACTTTTTTCTAATCCCGACACATCGCCTGCCCGTAACTGTTGCTGCATTTGCCTGATTAAAACGGGAGTTTGTCCCACAGAATAACCGACATAACTGCTCAGCAAATAAACCAGCAATGCATCGTTTACCTCTTTATTGGGGACGCCGAGCGTATACAGAGGTAATGCGTCAAATTCTTCCGCTATTTTTTTCACCGTCAAATAGCCTGTTTGAAACAGGACAGGAATCACGCTTATATTTTCCGGATCGAAACTGTCAAAAACAATTTCTTCAACCGTTACCGGTTCCAAAACCGACTGAATATCGTGGTCTTTTTTAATCAAATGGACGAGAAAAGTGGGCGTTCCTGTTGCAAACCAATAATTACTGATTTTTTTTTCGGTAAACAACAACAGTATCGAATGGGGATTATAAACTAAAGTAACGCCATTCCACGAATAGCCGTTATACCATTTTCGTATGGAATCCAACGCTTCTTCCCTGCTGCGGGAAAATTTTGCACAAAAATCCGTAATATGTTCCGCGAAATTATCATTCAGTTCCTGCTGCGTATATCCGCAAATAGCGGCATATTCAGCTGATAAGGTAATGTCTCTCAGATTGTTCAGTCCCGAAAAAATGGATACTTTGGAAAACTTGGAAACACCGGTGAGGAAAACAAAACGCAGGTGTTCGTCGTTGGCCTTAATGATTTTATAAAACGATTGCAGAAAGCCCCGTATATCATCAATAATTTCAGGTTTATTCAAGGCGTCTAAAATGGGCATATCGTATTCGTCAATGAGCACCACTACCTGTTTGCCGGATTTTTCGTGCAACCGCTTGATGAGTTCATCGAACCGGTCAGAAGCACACTCTCGAGTGAGAGATATTTGATTGTCGGCTGCCATAAAATCCAAATTTGCCGACATGGAACGCTCCATTTTCTGCGAAGAGGAACGATTGATGACG
>Ga0082212_10005224_pt1 | contig 17773 bp, 21 predicted proteins | sample TergutNt197P3_FD_71548 | JGI IMG/M metagenome (GOLD analysis project Ga0082212, IMG submission 71548) | Neocapritermes taracua P3 segment gut microbial communities from Petit-Saut dam, French Guiana - Nt197 P3 | ecosystem: Host-associated > Arthropoda: Insects > Digestive system > Gut ... | reverse complement strand
TTTTAGCAAGAATGAGAAGAAGGTCAAAATGTTATTCCAAGAAAATAGAAATGTTAGCTTTTTCCATTCTTTTGTTGATGCATTTTAGAAATTATTCATTTTCTTTAAGTCGCAATGCCGAAATTACATATAAAAAAAAGAGTTACCCCTTTACGTGGTAACTCGGTGATATTTATTTATGTAAAATTAAACTCTAATCTTCTTCCGTTTGCGATTCTTCGTATGCTTTCAGCAAGGCGGATTGAACATCGGATGGAACTTGTTGATATTCTGCAAATTTCATTCCGTAAGAGGCTCTGCCACTTGTTACCGAACTCAGCGAAGTGGAATATTTATTCATCTCTGCCAAAGGCACTTTTGCCCGAATTTTTTGGAAATTGCCTTCGCTATCCATGCCCATTACCACAGCACGCCGTCCTTGAAGGTCGGTCATTACCGCACCCATATTTTCCGCTGGCACAAAGACTTCCACATCGTAAATCGGCTCAAGAATACGGGGTGCAGAATTTTTAAACGCATCTTTAAACGCATTCCGTCCCGCCAATTTAAACGCCATTTCGTTGGAATCCACAGGGTGCATTTTACCATCGTAAATATTTACCACAATGTCGCGGGCATAAGAACCCGTCAAAGGACCTTCTTCTATTTTCTCCATAATTCCCTTCAAAATCGCAGGCATAAAACGAGCATCAATGGCACCGCCGACAATACAGTTGTTGAACACCAATTTTCCGCCCCACGTCAAATCGTGCGTTTCCGTTCCGCGAACAGGGTACTTGGTTTGGTTGGACATGCCCTCAAAATAAGGCTCAATCAGCATGTGTACTTCGCCAAACTGACCCGCTCCACCCGATTGCTTTTTATGGCGGTACATCGCCTCTGCCGATTTGGTAATGGTCTCACGGTAAGGAATTTTCGGTGCAAAATATTCAATTTCTATCTTATTGATTTTCTCGATAATCCACTTGATAATATTCAAGTGTTGCTCGCCCTGACCCGAAACAATGGTCTGCCGCAATTCTTTGGATTGCTCCATCAAGAACGTAGCATCAGTTTTGCGGATTTCATTCAAAATTGCTCCCAATTTTTCATCATCGGACGAGTTTTTTGCCCTTACGGCAGTACGGAATTTCGGTTCGGGATATTCCGTTGGAACGATGGAATCGTCGGGGTTTTTCACAGAATTGATGGTGTTTTGCGTGAAAACACTTTTCAATTTGATGGTCGCTGCAATATCGCCCGCCACCGCTTTTTCTACTTTCTCCCGATTTTTTCCCGCTACGCACAACAACTGCGACATACGCTCTTTCGAGCCGTTTGCAGCATTTACAATGTCCATGCCTTCGGTAAATTCGCCCGCATAAACTTTGAAAAACGAAACCTCGCCCAAATGCTGCTCAATAGATGTTTTGAACACAAAAGCAGAAGGCGATTTGCTTGAATCACAGGTCAATTCCGCTCCTTTGGCGGTTTTCACGCCGGGCATTTCGTTGGGTGCCGGACAGTTGTTTTTCACAAAATCCATCAAACGAACAATGCCTTGGTCGGTTTTTGCCGCACAGCAAATAACCGGAAATATGCCGCGGTCTTTAATCCCCAAACGCAATCCCTTGATGATATCCTCTTCCGAAAGCGTGCCTTCTTCAAAGAATTTTTCCATCAACGCATCGTCGTTTCCAGCGGCATTTTCAATCAAAATAGATTGTAAATCAGCGGCTTTACTTGCCTCGCCTGCGGGAATTTCCTCCACAAGCATTTTTCCGCCATTAACAGGAAATTTCAACAACTTCATTTGGAGCAAATCAATCACCGAATCGAAGCCCGTACCTGCATTGACAGGGTATTGAATGATGGTAACATTGTTTCCAAAATTTTCCTTCAGCTGACGAATACTTTCATCAAAATTGGCTTTATCATGGTCTAACTGATTGATTGCAAACACAATAGGCGTATTTGCGCGTTTTGCCCACCGCCATTGTATTTCCGTACCCACTTCCACACCCGATTGGGCGTTGATAACCATCAAGCCGGCATCTGCAACGCGCAATGAACCAACCACTTCGCCAATAAAATCGTCAAAACCAGGGCAGTCAATCATATTGATTTTCACACCGTTATGTTCTGCATACAGCACCGCCGAGTAAATGGAATTTTGACGTTCCAATTCTATTTCACGATAATCGGAAGCCGTATTTTTGTCTTCAACGCTGCCTCTACGACTAATTACTCCTCCATGGAACAACATTGCCTCTCCCAAAGTGGTCTTTCCCGCACGTGACCCGCCCAAAAGAGCAATATTTCTAATTTCGTTTGTTTGATATACTTTCATCTTTCTATCTTTGTTTAATATAAGGTTATCCGTGTTTTACATTCAAAAATTTACAAAAAACACAAAATTTCTTGTAAATCAAATCATTTTTATATAGATAGGGTTACAACTTTCCTTTCAACATATCAATCTCCTCCAATGCTTCGGGCAATCTTCTCAGGGCGGCAAGTTCTCGCCATGCACGCCGCGATTCTATGGCAGGTGCGCCAAACACAACTTTGCCCGCTTCCACAGATTTATCTACGGAAGATGTCGCCAAAATGGTTGCTCCTTTCCCTATGGTTAGGTCTTTATTTATGGAGACTCTGCCCCAAATAAGTACATGGTCTTCAATTTTCGTAACTCCTGCAATCGCACTGTGGGCGCCTATCAAGACATGCTTGCCGATAACCGTATCGTGTCCAACTTGAATGTGATTGTCCAATTTACAGCCATCGCCGATTTCCGTTGCCCCCGATACGCCTTTGTCAATGGTGCAAAGTGCGCCGATTTCAACGTCATTTCCGATAATAGTCGAACCGCAAGATTCCAATTTATCCCAATGTGTTTCTCGGCGTTTGAAGTAAAATGCCTCGCCGCCAATCACGCTATTGGATTGAATTACCACATTATCTCCCATAGTGGTATGGTCGTAAATACTTACGTTGGAATGAATTACGCAGTTTTTTCCGATGGTTACATTTCGTCCGACAAAAACGCCGGGTTGCAAAATCGTACCTTCTCCTATATTGGCATCGGGATGAACAAACGCATCTTGCGGAATAAACACTCGAAAATGCTTCACCAATTTAACATAATCCCGAAAAGGGTCATCGGAAATAAACAATATTTTTCCGAAAGTATTTTCAGGTATTTTGTCGATTATCACAAAATGGGCTTGACTGGCAAGTGCTTTTTCATAATATTTCGGATGATCAACAAAGGTAATGTCGCCCGGCACAACCATGTGTATTTCATTTATCCCCGTTACAATAGCATTTTCATCTCCCTGTATCTCAATATGATTGCCTATGATGCGGGACAAGTCGATTGCTTTTTGCGGTTTGTCTAATACCATGCTGTTTTTGTTTTATTTAACTCGCTCGGAGTAACGATTGGTGCGGGTATCGACCTTTATACATTCGCCCTCATTGATGAACAACGGCACCATAACTTCCGCCCCTGTTTCGACAATCGCACGTTTTAACGCATTGGTTGCCGTATCGCCTTTCACACCGGGTTCGGTATAGGTAATCGTCAAATCCACAAACGCAGGCATTTCACACGTCAAGGGCGTGTCCGTATCGGTATGATACATCACTTCCACCGCTTGCCCCTCTTTCAACAGTCCCGGATTGGTGATAAGTGCCTCTTCTATGCTCAGTTGCTCAAAAGTTTCGCTGTGCATAAAATTATAGGTCGCATCGCCTTCCTTGTACAAAAATTGATAGGGACGGCGTTCAACCCGTGCCTGTTCTATCTTTGCACCCGATGGGAAAGTATGTTCTAACTGTCTGCCTGTACGCAAGTTACGCAATTTTGTCCGAACAAATGCAGCTCCCTTGCCGGGTTTCACGTGCAGAAATTCCACCACACTCCACAGTTCGCCGTTCATATCAATACATAAACCATTTCTTATATCTGCCGTTGTCGCCATATACTTTTATTTAATTAAAGCGGTTTATAAAAAATTGAAGTCGCCGTTTGCGAAACTTCAACGTTGAAAAACTACATTCTCTTTTCTTTAATACGAGCCTTCTTACCTGTTAAGTTCCTCAAATAGAATATTCTGGAACGTCTAACCACACCGTGTTTGTTCACGACAATGTTGTCAATAAAAGGGGAATTTACGGGGAAAATACGCTCCACGCCGATGCCGCCCGATATTTTCCGAACGGTAAATGTTTCGGTGGCGCCTGCCCCTGCACGTTGCAAAACCACGCCTTGATACGCCTGCAAACGTTCCTTATTTCCTTCCACAATTCTATAGGTAACCGTTACCGTATCACCCGCCTTAAACGACGGATGTTCCTTCTTCACTACCAATTGTTCTTCTACGAAATTGATCAATTCTGATTTCATCTTGTCTATTTTTATATACTTTTCAACAAAGTTTGCAAAGATACAAAAAAAATCTGAATTATTCGCCTCTTTTCACTTATTTTTTTCAACATTGTGAAAAATAAGGGTTCTTGCATTCGAAAGTATTTTGAATTATTTTAAAAAATTGTATCTTTGCAAAAATAAAATATAATCAATTTAACCAACAAAAATGTTCAACCTAATCACCACTGCCATACAGGATTACTGCGAAGAGCATACTTCTTCGGAAGATGCGGTATTGTATGAACTCTACCGCGAAACTAACTTAAAAGTCCTGCGTCCGCGTATGCTCTCCTGCAAAAGTCAGGGGACTTTTTTGGAAATTATCAGTCGATTGCTTCGCCCAAAACGTATTTTGGAATTGGGGACTTATACCGCTTACGCAACCATTTGTCTTGCAAAAGGGTTGGCACAGGACGGCATCATTTACACCATCGAATACGAGGAAGAGTTGGAAGATAGGATAAAAAAATACCTCCGCAAAGCAAATATCGAACAAAAAACAAAATTATTCATCGGCGATGCAATGGATATTATCCCAACTTTGAACGAACAATGGGATTTGATTTTTATAGATGCCGACAAAATAAATTACCTCAATTATTATAAAATGTTGCTGCCGCATTTATCTCCACATGGTATTTTACTGGCGGACAACGTTTTGTGGAGCGGAAAAGTAATCCAAGACGTTCAGTCCAACGACAAAGAAACCCAAGCCATTCTTGCCTTTAACCAATATGTCCAAAACGATGAACGGGTGAAAAATATGATTTTACCGTTTCGGGATGGAGTGATGATGGTGATGAGAGCGTAATTTGTAAATTTTATAAATTCCTCAAAAAATAAAATCCTTTTTCCCACGTTACCTCACCATGCAAAAACAAAAAATACTAAATCGGCTTATAATTTGCACCCTTTTGACGGGACTTATTCTGTTTTCTTCATGTAGGAAAAATGGGGTTCACACGGGGGATGCGACCTTGCAGTTTTCCGACAAAATGATAACGTTTGATACCGTTTTCACCAGCGTAAGCACTGTTACAAAGGCACTTAAAGTATTTAACCCATACAAGTCGGATATACAAACCACTATTCGGCTGGTGGGCGGGGCGACTTCCTATTTCAGCATCAACGTGGACGGCGTTCCGATACAGCAACTCAAAGGAGGAGAGGTGGAAATACCCGCTCAGGATAGTATTTTTATCTTCATTAAGGCGAATATCAATCCCAACGGGGTAAACAATCCCCTATTGGCATGCGATACGTTGGCGTTTACCACCAACGGCAAGCGGCAAAATGTGGAACTGCTTGCCTACGGTCAGGACGCACATTTTATTGTTATCCCCACTGACACAGTGCGTTTTTTGCAAGAAGACGGTACGGTGGCATTTGAAATACCTTACCATGCGATTGCACCTGAGGGACAAGAGGTTACATGGAAAAACGATAAACCTTACGTAATATATGGTTATGCAATGGTGGAACAAAATGCGAAACTAACCATTGAAAAAGGCACGCGTGTCCACCTGCACAAAGGCGGTGTGCTTTGGGTTTTTGACGATGGTTGTTTGGAAGTGAATGGCACAAAAGACGAGCCGGTAACGTTTCAAGGCGATAGATTGGACCGTTGGTACGATAAAGATTACAGCCAGTGGGACCGAATTTGGATTTGCGAAAGCAATCGGGATAGCAAAATAAATTATGCCGTCATCAAAAATGCGTTTATCGGCATACAGGCGGAGACAATGGAAAGGTTAAAAAACGGTAAACTACTCTTAACCAATACGGTTATCAAGTCGTCTCATCTGGGATTGTTGGCGAAAACCTACACGATAGAGGCGAGCAACAATGTGTTTATGGAGTGCGTGCAATCCTGCGTAGCCCTTACGGAGGGCGGCGATTATACCTTTGTAAACAATACGATATGCAATGGCTACCTCAATCGGCGAGGCACCTCCTCTTTGTATATAAATAATTTTTATGAATACGAAGACAAAGACAAGAAACGGCATATCGTCCCCTTTGATTTTACGGGCAATTTTGTGAACAATATTGTTTATGGGGCAAAGGATAGCAGCGAGTTTTCTTATTCATACGTGAAAGAGGCAAAATTTGAGGTTTCTTTTGAAAATTGCTTGTTGAAAACAACGGAAAGATGGCTGGCAAACCCCATTACGCACACTCAGACGCTGTTGAATAAAAGTCCGGATTTTGAAAATGAAAAAGAATACGATTTAAGATTAAAAAACACTTCTCCCTGCAAAAGAGCGGGAAAGTCTGTTCTGTGGTTACAGACTGATATTGAGGGCAATATAAGAAATACATCATCTCCAAGCATCGGTGCCTATGAATAATTGTACAAAATCGCTTTCGCATCCCATTTTCAAACACATTTCCCAAGTTAGCAAGGAGTTAGGCTTGGAATCCTACGTGGTGGGTGGCTATGTGCGGGATATTTTTCTCCACCGCGAGAATAAAGACATTGATATTGTTACTCTTGGCAGTGGAATAGACTTGGCAAAAGCAGTCGCCCAAAAGGTAGGAATTAGTCCTGAAAATGTGAGTATTTTTAAAAACTATGGCACGGCAATGTTTCATTATCAAGACGTTGATGTGGAATTTGTGGGGGCGAGAAAAGAATCATATTCGCAGCATTCCCGCAATCCACAAGTGGAAGAAGGGACGTTGCAAGATGACCAAAATAGACGCGATTTTACCATCAACGCCATGGCGATTTCCCTTATGGAAGAAAATTACGGCGAGTTGATAGACCCGTTTCAAGGCATGAACGACCTGAAAGAGAAGATTATCCGCACGCCCTTAGACCCGTCCATTACCTTTTCCGACGACCCGTTGCGGATTATGCGGGCGGTGCGTTTTGCCGCACAATTGCATTTTGCCATCGACCTCGTTACGTTGGAAGGCATACAGCAGCAGGCACATCGCATTGATATTGTGTCAAAAGAGCGGATTGTAGATGAGTTTAACAAAATTTTGCTTTCGAGCAAACCCTCTGATGGACTGTTACTTTTGGATAATGTGGGCGTGTTGCCGCGGATATTCCCTTGGTTGCCCAAACTCAAAGGTACGGAAACCGTTAGCGGATATTCACACAAAGACAACTTTTTCCATACTTTGGAAGTAGTAGATAAGATTGCATTGAATACCAATAATTTATGGCTGTTATGGGCGGCACTTCTGCACGACATCGGCAAACCCAATACGAAAAAATATGTACAGGGACAAGGTTTTACCTTTCATCAGCACGAATTGGTTGGTTCTAAGATGGTTAGCAAGATTTTCCGCGAAATGAAAATGCCGCAGAATGAAAAAATGCTCTATGTAAAAAAAATGGTATTTTTGCATCTGCGACCCATTGCTTTGGTGGAAGATATTGTAACCGACTCTGCCGTAAGACGTTTGCTTTTCGATGCAGGTGATGATATTGACGATTTGATGCTCCTTTGCGAGGCGGATGTAACCTCAAAAAATCAGGTCAAAATAAAGCAATACCTGAAAAATTTTGAAATTGTCCGTAAAAAACTCAAAGATATTGAGGAAAAAGACCGCATTCGCAACTTCCAACCGCCCATAAGCGGCGAATTGATTATGCGGACTTTTAATCTTCCGCCCTGCCGCGAAGTCGGCATTATCAAAAACGCCATCCGCGAAGCCATTTTGGACGGCATCATCGAAAATCAATACGAACCCTGCTATCAGTTTATGATGGATGAGGCGGGGAAGTTGGGGTTGGTTAATTTAATGAAAAATGAAGGATAAAAAAATCATGTTTTTTGTGTAAAAAATACCTCATTACGCAAATCTCAAATTCAATTTGAGATTTGCATACTTAAGTTTTTAAAATATTTTTGCATCTACAACAAAATGAATGAAATATAAAATTACGGCATTCTACGCTCTGAAAGAGCAACAATCAATAACGTAGCCCTACGAACTGAAATAGGAAAAATAATTATTTTATTCGTAAGGAGATGCCCTACGCTATTGATTGTAAGGTTCTTGTCCTTTTTCCTCTATATCACAATACCGCCCCCAGTACCCCAAACAAAACCCACAAATTGGGTTCGCTCATTCGTTGGGTGTTTTCGTCTAAGTCTAAGGATTTGTTGCTTGACAAAACCTGCTCCTGCTTCTTTTTCAATATAGCTCTTTGTGCCTCATTCTCAACGACTATATAAGAAGTTACGGGAGGGATATAAAACTGTATTTTACCAAATTCAACCATTCTTTGTAGAATTATTAATAAAAAACATGGAGGAATATCAAATAATTCAAGAACAGTATATTTTTTTATAGCAGAAGGCTTACGGTTTTCCATTAAACTACTTACTGTGAAATCTTCGTTTGAGGCTTAATAATAACTCTGAATATTTGTTAATATGTTCATTTATAGTCTTTTGTATCAATTCTTTGTTAGGGCAATTTCTTTGGAGGGTGTTTTTTACAAAATCCCAATGTTGAGGGTGAATGGAAATGCCAAGACTTACATATTTTGTTTTTCTGTCCTTGCATACTCTAACCATCAACGGATTTTCACTATTGGAAAGTGTTTTTGATTTGTAGCATTGTTCATGTGGAATTTTGGTTTTAGTCTTGTACTATCTTTCCTCAAAAATTGTTTAAACCACCACTTAAACCACTCCCTTTTTTTGACCTAAAAGGATACTCAAATTATGTCAGAAAAAAAGTGTATCTTTGTAACTTCTAAATAAATAGGCTAAAAACCTTCCTCCTTAGCTCAGTTGGTTAGAGCATCTGACTGTTAATCAGAGGGTCGCTGGTTCAAGTCCAGCAGGGGGAGCGAGCCGGCTTTGAGTCGGCTTTTTTGTTGTAAAAATAGAAATAGATGAAAAATAGAAAGAAAATCTTAGGAATGGGCAATGCGTTGGTGGATATTTTAATCCGCATTGAGCAGGATGCTTTTTTGGCAGAACATCGTTTGCCCAAAGGGAGTATGCAGTTGATTGATGCCGATTTTGCCCAACAATTAAACCTTGTAACCCGCGACATGCAACGCTCGTTTGCATCGGGCGGTTCGGCGGCGAATACCATTTGCGGATTGGCAAAATTGGATGTTCCGACTGCCTTTTTGGGGAAAACTGCCGATGACGAAAACGGCACCGTCTTCGGTTCGGATATGAAAACGCACGGCGTGGACATCTTGTTGAAGAAAAGCACCACCACTTCGTCGGGATTTTGCACCGCATTCATTTCGCCAGACGGGGAACGCACTTTTGCCACTTATTTGGGTGCCGCTTTGGAATTGAACGCCGATGACATTAGCGATGATTTGTTTCAAGGATGTGATATTCTGCATATTGAAGGCTATTTGTTGCAAAATCACGAACTCATTCGCAAGGCAATTGTTTCGGCGAAACGTTTGGGATTGGAAGTCTCTTTGGATTTGGCAAGTTACAATGTGGTGGAAGAAAACCGAGATTTTCTCACCGAATTGATAGAAAAATACACCGATATCGTCTTTGCCAACGAGGAGGAAGCACACGCATTTACGGGCTTGGATGCCGAAAAGTCATTGGAATATTTTGCCTCAAAGGTAAAAATTGCCATTGTGAAGGTCGGCTCAAAAGGTTCTTGGGTAATGGCGGGCGATAAAAAAGAACAAATCGCCGCATACCCAACGCAACTGCTTGATACTACGGGTGCCGGCGATATTTACGCCTCAGGATTTCTCTACGGCTACGTCAACGGATTGGATTTGAAACAATGCGGAAAAATCGGTTCTTTCTTGGCATCCAAAATTGTTGCCGTGATGGGGCCAAAATTTTCGGAATCGCAATGGGAGGCGGTAAAAATGCAGGTTTTGCAGTTGTAGTAATGCTGAAAATGGGAAATTAGTTACAAGTTACTGAGTTAATTGAAAATAGATTTAGTTCATAAAGTTATAAAGTTCGCAATTTCGTTCTCGTAACTTGTAAAAAAAAACTCTTAATTCTTACTTCTTAATTGAAATAAAAATGTTATCTTTGCAAAATCTATTAAAACAGTGCCTCTTTAGCTCAGCTGGTAGAGCAACGCATTCGTAATGCGTAGGTCGTGGGTTCGAATCCCATGAGAGGCTCTTTTTTCACCTCATCATGAAAATAGGCGTTCTATCCGATACACATTCCGTTTTGCATCCGCAGGCGGCGGATTTTTTTGCCCCTTGCGACCAAATTTGGCATGCTGGGGATATTGGCTCAATAGAAGTCCTGCACACGCTAAAACAATGGAAACCCGTACAAGCTGTCCATGGCAATATTGACGCAAAAAACATTCGCAACGAAGCGGCAGAATACCTGTTTTTTGAAGCCGAAAAGGCAAAGGTGCTGCTTATGCACATTGGCGGACATCCTCCTAAATACAACACGAACAGCAATTTACTTATTGAGCAGTACCGCCCGACTATTTTTGTGTGCGGACATTCGCATATTTTATCGGTTCGCTACGACAAGCCGAACAAACTCCTTTATATCAATCCCGGTGCGGCGGGAAATTACGGATTGCACAAAGCAATTAGCTTTCTTCGCTTTGACATAAAGCAGGGCATTCCCTCCAATTTGGAGGTCTTTCATCAAGACAGGTAGGCTATTCTTTCACAAATTTCACCACCTTATTGCCTGCCTTCAAAAAATACATTCCGCTGGCTAAATGCGAAACGTCAATTGTGATTTCAGATTGTGGATTTACGATTGTAGATTGTAGCAATTGACCCTCAACACCATAAATTTCAATCACCGAAACCTCTCTTACTTCTTCATTCTTAATTATTAATTGACCCTTCGTTGGATTGGGATATACTCGTAAAGACGAATAATTATGCGTCTCTGCAATGCCATCGTAATAAAATATTTGACATATCGTGTCGCTCCATTCGCTTTCGCAGTCGTCTATTGCCTTGATTTTGTAGCAATAGGTAACCCCTTTCATTAAATTATTGTCCGTATAACTTGTTAGATTGGTTACGGGAAGCAGTTCGTCATTGCGGTAAAGTTGATAGAAGGGAGTTGTACGATGCCAAACGATGACAAAACGATAGTCCGTTTCGGTAAACCGTAATGTTGTAACCGCCGGAACGCTTTTTTCCGTAAGTGTTAGACACACAACACTATCGCAACCATTGATGCTTTGCAAAGTCTTGTAATAAGTTCCTTCTTCCGTTAAATTGGTAAAATTGTGGTCCGAGTAAGACTCATCCTTGCAAAAGATTGCTGAATAAGCGGTCGTATCCAACAAATCGGGCTGCTGAATACGTATCGTATCGCGAAACTCACAACCTACTGCATCTTTTGCATAGAAAGTGTATGTCCCTGCTGGCAGATCCCAAAAATACATGTAACCAGTATTTCCTCCAAGATTTGCCGTATCCAATTTGCCATTGCGCCATATTACCCACGAAGCAGTATCATACGGAGGTTGCCCCCCAGAAAGCGAATAATATCTGAAAAAACCTGTTGCCTCTCCCCAACATGCAACATCATTTATCGTAAGATTTTCAAGTGTTGGCTTTAAGGGTGCAACAACAAGTGTATCGTGTGCATAACAACCATCTGTATCCAAAGAAGCCAAGTAATAAATACCTAAACTATTTATTTCCAATGTGTCGCCGGCATGCGGTGGAATGGGTGTACCATCGGCTTTTATCCCTGACCATTCATGTGAGATAAACGCTGAACGTATCGGTGTTGCGATAAGATTAGCGGAATCTCCCATGCACAAATAATTGGGACCTGCTATTTTTACCTTAGGAGAAGGGTATATGGTGATATGCTTCCATACGCTCCGGGAAGTATCCACGCATCCATTTTCTGTATAAGCGGTCAAACGTACGTTGTATGTAACAGGCGTATCCGTTGGCGGGTCGGGAAATGTATAGGTAAATAACGAATCATAGCAGCGTACATTAGGCAATTGCTGTATTGCCCACTCAATGCCTCCTTTTGTGCTATTATGTACATTTACCCGATCTACAAAGGTAGCGGTACGCGAACAGGTATCATACCAACTTTCCCAATGATGCTCAGGCAGCGGAACATAACCATTTGCATCTTTTACGCCATGATAGAAATTTGCATCAATTGACGTTCTGGCAATTCTTGCCCGCAAGGTAGATTCGCAACCTAATTCGGATTTAACGATACACATAAACTCTTCTCCATCCCATGGATCAACAATGTTAATTTGTCTTGTATGTTGCACCCAGTTAGGCTGCATCGTCCGCGTCCACGTATAAGATTCAAATCCTTCCGGTGCTATAAAGCGTGCGACAGTTTGACCGTCGCAAAATTGCAAATTAATTTTCATGGGGCGGCACTCTGCTACTACGTAGGCATAACCAAAATGGTCGCCTAAAGTGCAATCCCATGTTTCAAAAAACAGTTTTATTTTTTGCCCTATGACGGATTCCAAATTAAATCCAACCGTAGTCCAGTTGCGTGCTACCAAACTGCTTGTTTCGCATGCCAATCCTGTCATAGAATCTTGTGCAGAAAAGTTTACATTTCCACAGGGGACATTTAAGACTCTTCCTGCCGAATCCATTATTTTCATTGTAAAATGCGGCTGATCAGGAAGCGAATGTCCCGGATTTTCCATTACAAAAGCAAAAGAAAGAATTAGCAAGGAATTGTTGCTGTCCACAGTCATTTCATATTCAATTCCGTTTGTTTCCGCATTTCTGCTGTCGTCTCCTATGCGGCAAGAATAGTTGTAGCCATCCGGGACTTTTGGGATTTTATTACAATTTTCATCAAAAAATTGCCCTTTGCTTATAAGTTCCGCAGCATCCATAATGGTGTGCTTCCCGGGAATGGGTGCAACCGGAGTGGAATAATAATTTCCACCCGCACACGACCCGGCATAACATTGCCAGTTGTCCAAGGTTCCCGAACCAAAATTCAAATTGGGACATTGTGCCGCCATTTTTGCAGGTACAAACAAAGCAATCCCCGCCACTAAACCGATAAAAAAATGATGTTTTCTCATAAATGATACGCTTTTTTATTTATTTTGCAAAGATACAATTTTTTTGTGAAACTATGGTTAAAATATAAACTTCATTAAATCAGACAAATCTATTAGATTCGAACAATTTATTTAATGTGTATTTTTCATTACATTTATAAATTATCTTTAAAAAAATGTAAAAAGGTTGTCCATTGTCGAGCAACCTTTCCTCTTTCAATTTTATGAACATTACAATCTTTTACCCAGCTTAAAGTGTAATCTTAACTTTTAAAAGATAATATATTACAAATTTCACGTTATTGTATAAAATGGTTTGTATGAGCAGGTTTTTATTGAGATGGAATGATTGTAGAGTGGTAAGAGGCACACGTTATGGGTTGCGGTTATCCCGTACCTTGTACCTTTGCTCCGCCCTGCTTTTCCTAACCATTGCTTCCTCCGCCCAGCCGCAACTGAGACCCATTCCCGCCTCGCCTTGCATGGAAACAACCGTGTCAAAAATTACCTATCCCGGCGGAGATACAGCGGCTTACCATGCCTTTTTTGAGAAATTGGACAAACTTATTTTTGAGGGCAAAGGAAACGTAACTGTCTTACACATAGGCGGTTCGCATATTCAGGCGGGGACGTTTTCGCATCAACATCGTTCCAATTTGTTGGAAACCTTTCCGGGCATTATCGGCAATCGAGGTTTGTTGTTTCCTTTTTCAGCGATACCGAAAAATAACAATCCTTACAACTACCGCACCATCTCTACGGGCAATTGGGATGCGAGCAAAAATACCAATCCCAATCCGCCTTTTGCGTTGGGTTTGTCGGGGATAAGCATTGCCGCCCAAGATACGCAGGCAAGTATCGAAATACAAATGCGGAACACGGAAAATCTGTTTTTTGATTTTAATACCATCTATGTTTTGGGGAATTGCGATTCGGGTTGGATAACGCCCGTCATTCAAATAGATGATAGTGTGATAGTTACGGGAATTTTTGATTCCGCTCGATTGGCATATTCTTTTCATTTGGAAAAATACGTTGATGCGTTCCGTTTATCGTTTCTGCAAAATGATAGTCTGTGGGAACCCTTTTATTTGCGTGGTTTTTGGGTTGAAAATCAATTGCCCGGGCTAACCTACGTGGACATTGGAGTAAACGGTGCCAGCGTGCCGTCTTACCTCAAATGCGCGTATTTGGAAAACGATTTGTCGTATGTCAAGCCCGATTTGTGCATTTTTTCCATCGGAATAAACGATGCCAGCGGCAGCAATTTCGATACGCTGCAATTTCAAAAAAATTATAAGGAGTTGATACGCAGGATAAAAACGGTCGCCCCCGATTGTGCCATTTTGTTTACGACCAACAATGACAGTTACATCAAATCAGGTCGAAATTATTACAACAACACCAACGGATTGTTGGCACAAAAAGCCTTTCTTTCGTTGGGAAAGTATTATCAGACAGGCGTTTGGGATTTATTTTCTTTCATGGGCGGTTTGAGGTCGATGAAAAAATGGGAACAGGAAGGCTGGTCGCAAAAGGACAAGGTGCATTTCACTCCGCAAGGCTACCGATTGCTGGGCGATTTGCTCTACAATGCCCTTTTGTTTGAGTATATAAAGTATTTAGGTGAAATGTGAAATTTCACCATGTACGTTTCAAAAAAAAATTGTATCTTTGCAAAAAATTTAAATAGAATATAAATTTAGAGAAAATGGCAACGATTTCCATGTTTTACGGATTGCTCATTTCCATGTTTTACGGAGATAATAAACAACATAAACTGCCTCATATTCATGTGAGATATCGAGATATGAAGGCTGTATTTTCAATTCCAGATGGGGAGTTGTTAAGTGGTGATTTACCAGTAAAAAAAATCAAATTAGTGCAAGCATGGATAGTTATGCACGAGGAAGATTTAATGGCAAACTGGGAATTTGCCACAAGTGAACAAAATATTTTCAAAATAGAACCTTTAAGATAAAAAATTATGAACCCAGAAGTAGTAAATGTAAAACCAAATGCAGATTATACCCTTCATTTGTGGTTTATCAATGGAGAAGAGGGTATTTTAGATATGAAACCCTATCTTAACAAAGGTATTTTCAGAGATTTGCAAGATATGTCCATGTTTAATTCTGTGCGTCCGTTTATTGGTACAATACAGTGGGCAAACGAGGCAGACCTTTGTCCTGATACCGTCTATTTAGACAGTGTAAAAGTCTGAAAGTTGCCTGTTTCAAAAAAAAGTTGTATCTTTGCAAAAAAATTAACGATAATGATAGCAAAAGCAATAAAAGTAAAGGCATTGGATAATTACTCCATTTTTGTTTCGTATTCCGATGGGGTAGAAGGTTCAGTAGATTTAAACCATTTGGCGCACAAAGGCGTATTTCACCAATGGGATAATAATAATTTGTTTTCACAGGTTTATATTGACGATTATGACGCAATTTCGTGGAATGCGGACATAGATATATGCCCCGACAGTATTTATTTGCAATTAAAAGGTTTGACCTTTGAACAATGGAAACAACAAAATCAAAATCAATATGCCTCAAATTAGTAATTTTTTCGGTATAATCGTCAGGATGTTTTATGATGAACATAATCCGCCACATTTTCACGCACAATATGGTAAGTACAAGTGTTGTATTGATATTCGTACGCTTGGTATTATCGAAGGTTATTTGCCGGCTCGCGTGTTAGGACTTGTTGTCGAATGGGCTATTTTGCATAAAGAGGAATTGTTAGAAAATTGGTATCGTGTAGAGCAAAAGAAACCATTGAGTAAGATAGCGCCATTGCAATAGAAAGATGCCTGTACATTATGGGCAAGTTTTGAGTACAGTCTATCCTCAGGGGATATAAGTTCCATTAGAAAAGTTATAAAAATAGTAAAAAAGTAGAGGAGTAATTAGAACAAAAATTGTATCTTTGCAGCTCAGATTGTAAAAGGGTAGAAAAATGACAAAACAAGTAAATATCGGATTACAAAGCATGACACGAAAAATTGCGACATTTGTTCATAATTATCTGATTATTAATTATTTGCCGCCAACGCCCCCCCGGAGAACATCACAACTGATTGCAAATCATCAAATTACGAATTTATTATTCCCAAGTCGCTGTATATCAACAATATGCATTGTTATTGCGAGGGCGATAGCCCGAAGCAATCCAAAGCCCCCCTTATTCCCTTCCCGAAGGGGGGGAGACAAACTGCCCCGCTGTTTACCTCTCCTAACCCCTCCGAACGAGGGGAACAAACTTCCTCCATTCGAAAAGTACGGGAAGGCAATCGGCGGAGTACACTTCCCCCCTTCGGGGGGACTGAGGGAGACTTCATCATGCGTAATCCCACTCCTCCTCTTTCGGAGGGGACTGGGGGGAGGCTTATTCCTGGATTGCTTCGCTCCGCTCGCAATGACGGTAGTGCGAAAATCATGCATAATCAAACAAATCAAAGTTCAGATAAAAAAGTAGAAAGTAATATTATGGAAGCAACAGTTGAAATAGCAGTAATGGAAACACAACTTGGAGGCACAGAAGAAAAACAATTGTATTTTGTGGAAGAAGTCTTTGACCGTATTGACAATAAGTTTATTGATTTTTACGGCGAATATGGACGGAAAATTGTTAATGAACGCCGCGATGAGTGGAATAAAAACAAGAATTTCAACGAATTATGGCAGCATCTTTGATTTTATAGAAACAAATATTCAATTAAATAAACAATAAATAATGTATCAGTTATAACAAAAAAACATAAAGATATGACAGTAATAAGTAGTGGAGAATTTGCAGCCAATCAACAGAAGTATTTTGATATGGCAGAAAATGAAGACCTTTGCATCAAACGGGGAAATAGTATGTTTCGCCTCGTCTATACAAATGTGGAGGAGGAAAATCACAAAGAAAGGGTTTATTATGAACCGGATGAGGAGTTTTATCGGTCTATTTCAATGGACGAACTTTGTAGGAGAGTAAAAGAGGATATTCATCAATGGTATAAGGAAAGAAATGAAAGTAACAGCATTGCCAGAGGTACAGCAATATCTTGAAAGTTTGAAAGAAATACTTTTTGAAAAGGAATATTTCGGATTTGAAGATGCAGCACAAAAATACGTAGATGAATTACTCTACGATATTCAAGCAACATTGCCAATACGTTTGCACAGACCTGCTCCCGCGTATTTTGACAGGTATGGAAAAAACATGGAATATGCCGTTTTCATAAAAAATAAACAGACAACTTGGTACGCATTCTTCAGAGTATATCGGAACAATGGGGAAGAAATATATCAAGTACGTTACATTGCTAATAATCATACAATTGCACAGTATTTATAAATAAAAAAAGATAAACTAATAATTTTTTAA
>Ga0082212_10002878_pt2 | contig 17773 bp, 11 predicted proteins | sample TergutNt197P3_FD_71548 | JGI IMG/M metagenome (GOLD analysis project Ga0082212, IMG submission 71548) | Neocapritermes taracua P3 segment gut microbial communities from Petit-Saut dam, French Guiana - Nt197 P3 | ecosystem: Host-associated > Arthropoda: Insects > Digestive system > Gut ... | reverse complement strand
TTGTCACTCTCGATAATGATTTTCCAAAAAACGATTGCCCTTGAAAACGGCGGATTCGTGCAAACAATGTCAGCGTCCTCTTTGAGTATTTTCAAGGATAACGGATCGTCAAAACTGCCGGTGTAATTTTTTGGAAAGACCTTTTTTCCCTCTTTGTATCCTTCCTTCGTGAAAATGTAGCCTTTCGGTCCCTGATGAAATAGGTCAACTTTTCCTGCATAATGCGTGCAGATGAGTTTTTTTAATCCCAAGACATTGAAATTATTCAAAAAATACAAAGCAAAAGCAGACGTTCGTCGTTTGGCATTGTTATCATCAACGGCATCATCGCAGTTACAAAATATAACTTTATTATTCCAAACCGACTTGGGATACATCTCTAATTCTTTTTCGACGTCTTCGTACCGCGTGTAAAATTCGTCATTGTCAGTTTTTTGCGCTTTTTGTAGCAATTCTTTTCTTGACACCCCTCGCTCTTCAAGCGACGAAGCCTGCACGATGTAAATGTACTGGTTTTCCTGCTCTGATTTATTTTCCGCCATGATGTCGCCATTTTAGCGTTTTTTGATGGTACGTAAAGTCTCACACGCGATCCGCTTCCGCTCTGGGTGCAAATTTACCCAAAATAACGTCCATTCCAACTATTCCGATTAAAGAAAATGGGTAACTTGTACCGATAATAGCGATAATAGAGAGTTTTTGACATTCATCCCCCTATAAATTTTATGTCCCGACCCTCGCTTTTTACCGGTGAAGACAACGCCAATGGGCGAGAATTCCAATCTCCGCTTGCTCCGTTTGCCATTCACACCCCACCAAAAAACTCCGATTTGACGGCAGAATTACATTCAACGCCCAGTACGTTCGCTGCCAAACCACGCATTGAGTTGCCAAACCGCCCCACCGAATCCCGACTGGATGAGGTTGATCACCGCGAAAATCAACTCAACGCCCGAATGGCACAGTTTGAAACCCTCGTCCGAAATACGAAGGTCTCCCTGCAAACAAAAATGGAGGAACTTGCCCAAAGAGAGGAGGAACTGCGCAAAGGGGAAGAGCAACTGCAAGCCTATCGGAACACTTTTGAGGAGCAATTTGACCGTGAACGTCATGCTTTTGAACACGAGCGGGTTGATTTGCAAACACGCAAGCAATCCATCGAGGATCGGCTCATCCGTCGGGAGCGTGAACTCGGGGAAATTGCTGCCGAGCGGGAACGGGAAGTGGCGGTGCAAGCCGAAGCGTATCGTCAACAACTCGAATCGCAACTCCTTGCTGCCAAATCGGACTATCAAAACCGATTTGAACTGCGGTGTCAGGAGATCGAAGGCGAGTTCTTGCACAGGCTTGCCGACGAAAAAAAGCAGTTGGAATTGCACCAACGTACTCTTGATGAAGCGTGCGACAACCGCACTCGGCAGTTGGACCGTGAGGTGGAGCAGAAAAAAATCGACATCGAAAGTCAATACAAAAGCCGGTTTGAAGAGATGGAGCGTCAAGTGGAGTCCCGCAAGAAGGAAATCGAGGAGGCTTCGGAACGCCGAATGGCAACGCTGAACGAGGATTATCTCCGCCAACGGAACGAATTAGAGGAGCGGTATGCGAGGCGGGAAGAGCAACTGGAACGCCGGGAATTGCTTGTTCAGCAAGCCGAAGAAGAATGGAACCGCCGCCGGGAGACGTTTGAGAGTCAGTGGAACGATTTTGAGAACTTGCGGAAAACGAAGTCCGAAGAATTGACCCGGCGCGAAGCAAAAACGGATGAGCGGGAGCGGTACGTTGTCGATACCGAATCCCGGCTCAAGAAGAAGGAAATGGAACTGGCGGCAATGGCAGAAACGATCAAAGCCAAGGAACTCAAAACGGCTTTGGAAGCGAAGAAGTATATCAACGTGCAGGAAATGTCCGTATCGGTTGAAGAATCGCAAGCCGAAGTAACACGCATTCGTGAGGCGTTGGTGCGAGAGCGGCACCAAATGCAAAAATCGAATGAGGCGGAGCGCAAGCGGCTCCGGGACGCACAGGAATTGGCTCTCAAGCGGTTAGAAGAGGAGCGTCAGGACCTGGTAAAACAGAACAAACGTCTGGAACAGATGCGGCTGGCACTGGATCGTTCCCGGGAAGAGTTGGGCAAAATGCACCGCGAAACACTGGAAGTCCGATTAGCAACGGAAGAACTTTGGTTGCGTTTGGCAGGGGAGTCCGGTTCGGAAGATTTGAAAAAATCGGTTGCTAAGATTCAGTCCCGCTTAGCAACCGAGTATCAAGATGCAGCCGCTCGGTTTGAATCACAAAAACAGGAATTGAAGCAGAGTCAAGGTGAACTTCGGGAACAACAGGAAAAATTGGCAGCGAGAAAGACGCAAATGGAACAGTTGGCGGCGCAAGCGGAGACAGCGCAGTCCGAGCGGGAGCGGAGTTTGAAAGACCGGGAAGAGGAAATGGATCGTCGCCAAGAACACATTGACGAACAGATGCGCAGGTTGCAACATGAGCGAGCGGAAATGGAACATGAGGTGCGAATGTTGCAAGCGCAAATTGATGCCGCCTTCGGAAAGACCGCCGCGTGAGGCTTTAACTTGAAAATCAAACAGTCTTCGTTTCGCAACTACACGTCCGATGTTTCTTTCTTGGCTTTCACTTCCCTGTCTGCCGAACGCACCGCCTCGTCAATGTCATCTTCAATGCCTGCCACCCCCTTCTTGAATTCCACCACGCTACGACCCAGCGACCGCATCACGCTCGGAAGCCGATTGCCAAATAGCAAAAATGCAACAATGGCGACCATAATATAAACAACCGGACTGCCACCAACGATAAATGCGCACAAACCGCCGTAAGTCATCACAACCTCACTTTCAATTTGAACCGACCGAAAGACCAGACCGGTTCATTCTACCATACAAAAATCGGCACGTCGAGGGGGCTACCAGACCGTTAACGAGGTGTGCCAGATTTAAGATGTGTAAAATAGCGAAGTGTCATTTCGACCAACGGGAGAAACTCACCGAACCGGTGGAGTCTGAAATTTCCGGTCTTTCGATTGGGTGAGTTCTCCCGTTGCTACGCTATGGTCGAAATGACGACCTATTGTGAAACTTGCACACCTCGTGATGCACCAACCCGGAACGCAGGTAGAGCCTAGATTTTTTTACCGCAAATGATAGACTGATTCGTTGCAAATATGAAATACGCCATCATCATTCCCGACGGTTGTGCGGATTGGGCAACCGAATCGCTCGGCAATCGGACTCCGCTTCAAGCGGCAAATCTGCCGAACATTCAGGCATTGGCACGGTCGGGAATCGTCGGACGAAGTTGCTACGTTCCCGAAGGCTTCACGCCCGGCTCCGATGTCGCCAATCTCGGCTTGCTCGGCTACGATCCGCTGCGCTACTACACCGGTCGCGCTCCCCTGGAAGCCATCTCCCAAAAAATTGATCTCGGCGAAAACGATTGGGCAATCCGATGCAATCCTGTTACCATCGATCAAGCGACGATGCAGTCGTTTTCGGCGGGGCACATTTCGACGCAGGAAGCGGCAGAACTCATAGAAACGCTCAATGAAAAAGTCGCTCCCAAGTCGCCGATACCGGTGCAGTTTTGCACAGGTATCAGTTACCGAAATTTGGCAATCCTTCGTAATTGCCCGTCGCCGCCGTTCGATCAAAGTACGAAAACCTATCCGCCGCATGATTACACCGACAAGCCGATTGCCGGTGCATTGCCGACCGGGAAGGGGAGCGAATTACTCCGTTTTTTAATGGATGAAAGTCAAAAAGCGTTCGCAGATCACCCTGTCAATCAACACCGAATCCGAGTCGGCAAGCCGCCTGCCACGCAAGTTTGGCTCTGGGGACTCGGTCAAAAGCCGAAGTTGCCCCCCTTTCGGATGAAGGGGGCAATGATTACCGCGGTCGATTTGCTCCGGGGACTTGCCGACGTGATCGGCTGGGAGGTGATTGAGGTGCCGGGAATTACCGGATACATCGACACCGACTTTGCCGCCAAGGGTCGTTATGCTGCCGAGGCTCTGAAAAAATGTGACATCGTTTGCGTGCACGTTGAGGCTCCCGACGAGTCGGGACACGAAGGCAACATTCAAAACAAGGTCAAGTCGCTGGAAGAGATTGATGCAAAAGTGATTCCGCCGATTGTGGAAGCATTGCGTTCTTATGGAGAGTGGCGGTTGTTCATTTCGCCGGATCATCCGACACCGTGCAAACTCAAAACGCACACATCGGAGCATGTTCCGTGGCTCTTAACCGGTTCGGGCATACCGGCACTATCCAAGAGTTACGACGAGGAGTCGGCAAAGGATTCTCCGTATTGCTACGATCACGGTTGGAAGACGATTGAATTGCTGTTTCAGTAATACATTCCAACACGACAAGCACATGCCGTTTGCCGGATATTACAACTTTGCAGGCTCGATTGACAAATGAAAAACTCACAGCGTCTCCAAGACATCTTTTGCCGCATCAATGGTCGCTTGTATTTCCGCTTCAGTAATCTCGGTGGACATGAAACACGTTTCAAATTGACTGCAAGGAAAATAGAAGCCTCGTTCCAACATTCCCCAAAAGAACTTGGCATATCGATCCGTATTGCATGTCGAAGCGGATTCCCAGTCGGTAATTTTGCCGGCAAAACTATTGCCGCTGGAACTCGTCGCCGTTGACCGTACCACCTGTCCACCGCTTGCTGTCACTTCTAAAACTTGATGGCGAACCATCGACATCTCCGTGTCCAAAAAGAACAATGTCATCATGGAGCCGATTTGTTCAACGTGGACATGCACCTGCGCATCTCTGGCAACGTCTTCCAATCCTTCGGCAAGGAGTGCCATTTTGCGTTCCAACATGGGAAAACTCTTCTGTTCGAGGAGTGTTTTGACGGTAGCAAGCCCAGCCGCCATTGCCAGCGGATTTCCACTGAGCGTACCTGCTTGAAAGACTTTGCCTTGCGGCAACAGGTGATCCATTATTTTTGCGTTACCGCCATACGCTCCGATAGGCAATCCGCCGCCGATGACCTTGCCCAGTGTTATCAAATCCGGCGTAATGCTGAACCGCTGTCCTGCTCCGGCTTTCCCTGCCCGGAATCCGCTCAACACTTCATCGAAAATGAGCAACGCTTGATGGTTTTGTGTCTGGTGCCGCAACTCATAAAGGAAGTTGGAACTGCCGGCAACGCATCCCATGTTGCCAGCGACGGGTTCGACAATCACAGCCGCAATATCTGTGCCGTATTCAGCAAATGCCTTATCGACGGCATCAACGTTATTGTACGGCAACAGAATCGTGTCCTGAACGGTACTTGGTGTTACTCCCGGTGAGTTTGGCACACCCAGCGTTGCCGCCGAACTGCCTGCCGCCACGAGGAGCGAATCAACGTGTCCATGATAATTGCCGATGAACTTGACGATTTTGTTCCGTCCAGTGTAACCGCGAGCCAATCGGATTGCACTCATGGTCGCTTCGGTGCCGGAATTCACAAAACGGATTTTCTCAAGCCCTGGAATTTGAGCAATCAGGAGGGCGGCAAGTTCATTTTCGGCTTCGGTGGGCGCACCAAAACTGGTTCCGTTTTTCAAGGCGGCTTCAAGTGCAGCAACGACGGCAGGGTGGCAGTGCCCTAAAATCATCGGTCCCCAAGACTGAACGTAGTCAAGGTATTTGTTCCCGTCGACATCATAAAGATAAGCCCCTTCACCTCGTGCGATGACAATAGGCTCACCGCCGACGGCACCAAAGGATCGGGCGGGACTGTTCACTCCGCCGGGCATCAGTTTTTGGGCTTCGGCAAAAATCAACCGGCTCTTCTCGTGACTTAACATACCGTCCATTGTACCAAAAAACAATGAAAAAACAGGATAGGTGTCATTCGTCTGCCCCAGTTGCCACAACACCGTCGTTCCCGCGAAGGCGGGAATCCAGAGCCGCCGTGTTAAAATTTTCTGCCTGGCTTCCTGTTTTCGCAAGGCATGACAAAAAGCGGATCGCCATGCGAACGTCAACCGCTACTGAACCCTGCCGAGATGCTCAACCGCCGGGTGCGTAACGGATGTTGCAACTTTCGGAGGGCGGCGAGTTCAATCTGGCGAATACGCTCTCGAGTCAAGGAATACATCTTACTTAATTCGTCGAGTGTATAGACAGAACCGTCGTGCAATCCGTAGCGGCGTTGCAGAATGTTGCGCTCTCGGTCTGAAAGACTGCTCATGACATCGTCGAGCCTGTCTCGAAGTGATTCGCCTTGTACAAAATCTTCAGGAACACCGCACCTCGTGTCTTCCAAAATATCGCCATACGTTTTGTTCAGTTCCCCTGTTGCCACCGCATTAAAGGAGACCGGCGCACAATCGCACCGCAAAATTCGGACAAGGTCCGTTTCCGAAAGATGGCACATTTCAGCCGTTTCCTGCAACGTTGGTACCATTCCCGTTTGATCTTTGACCCCGCGCACAACTTTATAAATGCGGGCAAGGGAATCTTGTACGTGAACAGGCACACGAATCGTTCGGCTGCAATTTGCAATCGCCCGCAAGATGGACTGACGAATCCACCACGTCGCAAAGGTCGCAAACGTGCAATCTTCACGCCTCTCAAATCTATCCACTGCCCGAAGCAAGCCGATGTTTCCTTCCTGAATAAGATCAAGAAAACTCAAACCACGATGTTGATAGTTTTTAGCAATCGAGACGACGAGCCGAAGATTCCGCTCGGAAAACCAATTTTTGATTTCAATATAGTGTTGGTTCGCTTTTTGCACCCGGCTCAAGTATCGCCGAGCCGTTCCCAGTGTCTCCACCGTCTGCCGCATCAGAGAATTCAACAGTTGCCGACTCCTTTCCTGAACCTTCTTGGCAAGTCTCGCCTGCGCCGGTTGAAGTTTGGGAATCATACTGCCAAATTCGCTGATTCGTCTGTGTAACCGATTCATTTTGACAACATTTTGTCGAAATTGATGCATGCTTTCTGTAATCACCGGTACCCGAAAATGAAGTTCTTGAAGGAGGATGGCGGCTCGCTGCCTTCGCTGCCGGATTCGTTTCCAAAGACCCTTTTTTTCGGTCGCCGACGTACCCTCTAAAAGAATTCGGGCAAAATCCTCCTTGTTGTGTTCCCAAATTTTTTGGAGCGTTTCGCAGTGAACACTGCAAATTCTCAAAATGTCCTCTTTCCGCTTTGTTCCAAAGAGCGAAAAATCAATGCAACGATCCAACCGACACTCCCCGGCTAGGGCAGACCGGACCAACTTCACGCATTGTTCGAGAATGTAGTCCGAGGCATAGACCCGACCGTAATACCGCTTTCTTCGCCTGCAAATGTTGGTAGCACTTAATTTTTCTTCTATCTTTGTCAAACAAGAAGTCTTCCCCATCTGCTGGAGATAGACACGCACATAATCGGGAACAGGTTGCCGTTCATCCTGTTCGACGGGAACGTCATGTTCAGGCGGTGTATTACTTCCTTGGGCATCATCACCCCAAGTGGAGAGCAAATGCGTCATCAATGGAGTCCGAAACTCCAAAAACGATGCGGATGTTTGTGAGCCGTGGCGAAACATAATACACCTCCTGCCCGAAAAGTGGAAACCCTTACGATGAAAAAAAGCAAATTTCGTGCCATTTGTTAATTTTAATTTTTAATAGTTTTAATTTGTTAATACATAAACAATTAGAATATTTTGCACAATTTCCTTTTTTTTGAGTATTCCTAAAAAAGTGTATTATTCTGCCCAAAAAGATAAAACTAACTGTATCAATTTAATGCAAGTGTATCAAAATAATGCAGCCCGTGAACGGTTGGCGGAGACTGAAACAGACGGGTGCAAAAGAAGTAAGAAGGCAAAGACCGTTCCTATTTTTGCTGGATTTGCTTTTCAGCCAACTTGTCAACGGACTGTCCCAAGCGGAGGTGAGTTGCCATCGGAATTGCCCTTTTTTCAAACATTATGTTATACTGGAACACGTCTTTTCGTCCAGCAAGGACGTAATGTCTATAACCCCCGGTGTCAGCCGGGGGAAACGGACACCCAAGAATGTTTGAGCCCCAACGGGGCAAAGAAAAATGCAACAGAGGATGGAGCGACCATTGTTTTCGGCTTTTGTTCTTCTCGTGCTGTGCAATTCGCTTGTTGCCCAGCCGCAGATGGTGCCGGGACAAAAACAACGACAGAGCCAAGCCGGAGGACTCATCTTCCATTGCCTTTTCGATGAATCTAGCGATGTCGAAGATAGCGACGACTGGTTCGACTACTACCATTGGACACGAAAACAAGGCGTTGAAAATGGTTTTTTCTTTCCCGACCATCTTGTCGTCCGTATTACCGAAGACCCCAATCCTAATCCTTTCAGCAAATATGTTCTTCGTGCGAACATAGACGGAGGAGCCGTTGCTCTCTTTTCCCCTAAAATTCCCATTCGCGCCGGAATGAGTTACACCGTTTCGGCTTGTGTCGAAGCGGGCAATCTTGCTTTCAGCGAAATCTCCATCCTTGCCCTCTTTTACGGAGCGGACACCACCAAGCCGATTCGTGAAATCGAGTCAAAAAAGATTCCCCGAACCAATGGTTGGCAGCAACTCGTCATCGGTCCCATCCCGGCGGACATGCCGAATGTCCAATCCCTCGCCGTAGGATTGCTCGTCGTGCCGCCAACCGGCAGACACGATTACGGAGTCCCGGTCAATTTTACCAATATCGAAATACGGGAGAGTCCGAACATCACGCTCGAAATGGCAGATGCTCATCATCTTTTTTTCTCCCCGCGCGATATTGATGTTCGATGCCACTACCGAGGACTCGATCCCCATCAAGGCTCTGTTGTGTTTATTCTCGAAGACCCTTTCGGACGCGTCATCGGAACAAATGATGCCGGGTTCATGATAGGCAACCATCCTGCCGAGCGGTTCGTCGTCATTCCGCTCCACGAAAACGATGTTCTTCACGGGATTGCAACGTGGAAAAACATGCCTCTTCGTTTCCCCGGCTTTTATCGGATTCGTGTTGCCACGCCGGAATCATACATTCAAACGCTCAAATTGCCTGCCGATCAAACGTTCGACGACCCGCTCGAACATATTGAACCGCTCACTTTCGCCGTGATGTCGCCGGATTCGTTTTATCCCGGAGGAGAATTCGGCTGGACTCTCGACGGCTGGTCGCCGGACGAAATCACAGCGGCATTACCGACGCTGAAGCAATCGGGTCTATCTCATTTGAAACTACCCGCCTGGCTTTCCGAGGAAGCGTCGCCGCAACAGTGGGAAACGCTACAGCAACTTTGCAAAAATCTCTCCACTCAGCGGGTTCGCCTGATAGGATTACTGGACCCTGTACCGAAGAGTATCGCCTCGCAAATTGCTCATCGTCAGGTCAATGCACGATCCATATTGGAAAGCAATCCGCGACTCTGGGGAGACAGTTTGCAACCGGTATTACATTCATTATCGTTGTTAATCAAAGATTGGCAGTGGACAGCGGACACCGATTCCAGTTTGATTGACCTATTCTTCGATTCCGAGGGCAGAATATCCCCTTCAGGAGCCGACCGTTTTCGGGCGTTTCACAAAATGTTCGATCAGGAACAGTTCGGGTTCGGAATCGGCATGACTTGGAATTGGCATCAGGATGTGCCGAACGAACAACTTCCGATCCCGAATTTTAACCTCAATTTTCCCGTAGATGCCTCGATAACACCGGAGAATGCGGCAACGACTCTTGCCGCTATGTTGCCGCGACCGTTCCAGCAGAGTGTTTCGGTGTCGCCGTTGCCTACTGAGGACTACGGCTTGGACGTTCGGATCAAAGATTTCGTGCAAAGACTTGTTTTGATGAAGGCGGCGGGAATGAACACGATCAGTCTTTCGGCACCGAAGGATGAGCAGATCGGCGTGTTGCGCAGCGATGGTACACCGGGTGAACTCTATCTTCCCTGGCGGACAACGGCAACGCTCCTTTCCCGTGCCCGGTTGCTGGGAAGCATCACCTTGCCGAATCGGAGCCGAAACTATTGTTTCGATTGCGGCGGTGGAAAATGCCTGATGGTGGTCTGGAATGATGAAGCAACGCCCGACAATCCCGTCTTGGAAACGCTGTATCTGGGAAACGCACTGGAGAGGATTGACGTTTGGGGACGACATACCAATCCCGATCAAAACGGCAACAATCAGATTATTCAGGTAACGCAAACGCCCGTTTTCATTGCAGGCTTGAACATCAATGTTGCGCGGTTTCGGTTGAACATGCAGACGGGAGTCAAGACAATTTCGTCCAAGCCGAATCAAGTGCTTGTGATTCCCTTCTCGTACAAAAATGAGTCGGTCTATCCTGTGTCGGTCCAAATCACGCCGGAAGGACCTCGGCAAGGGGACTGGACGATTACCCCTCCCTCGCAAACAACGAATTTAGAATCCGGTCTCGCCGCAACAGGAGCGTTTAATTTAACGCTCTCGTCGCGTGCCGACACGGGACTGCGGCAGTTCCAATACAACGTCAAATTATCGGGAACGGAGTCGGCGGAGTTTGCCGTCTATGACGAAATGATGATTGGCGATCCCAACGTGTACATGGAATTCGTGACTCGGCTGACTCCGCAGGGAAACCTTGAAGTTATTCAGGTATTTGTCAACAACAGCGAAAATGTGTACACGTATGGTTGCCGATTGAACATTCTGAATCGTGCCATACCGCCGTTCCGAATTCAGCGGCAGGGCTTTGGACGTGTGGAACATATCCATACGATTCCTCGCGGCAGGGCTTTGCTTGACAGCGGCACGACAGAAGCGGTGCTTTTCGCAAATCCTGTGCCGGACTCCGCCGGAGGAGGAGTCCTCGGCGAACCAATGGTCTATACGATCCCACTGGTGGAGTAAAGGTTGTCGCCGGTAAGTTTTATATTGCGAATTTCCTACCGGCGGACTTGCGCCCGCCGCTCTTGTGGACGTTTGCCATTGTAAATGTTCTGCCCGAACCGGTAACGCCTTTGAGTCCTTGCATTTTCACAGGGGGACTATTGCTTGTGCAATTTTTGAAACGACAGACTCATATTCAATGCCGCGTCCGGTCAAATGAACACGACGTTTTGTTTCGCCGAGCAATTCAATCCGAATTTCCAAATGATTTGCAGGCAAAATCTGCGGAAACTTGTCCGCCCACTCAATCAACGTCAAACCAAAACCCTCAAAATAGTCGTCAGGACTCAAACGACGGAACTCCTCCGCACTCTCCAATCGATAAGCATCAAAATGGTAAATCGGACGATTTCCCTCGGTATATTCATGAAGCAAGACGAACGTAGGACTGGAGATCGTTTCCTCATCATTGCCGGAATACTTTGCGAGGGCTTGCACCAGTTTTGTCTTACCAGCACCGAGCGTTCCGACAAGAGCCACAACACTACCATCCGGTAGGTTTTCGGCAAGCAAACGCCCCAGGCGGTCTGTTGCCGACAAATCAGCAATTTCAAAGACCACGTCGTTCATCATCGAAGCAGACAAGGACATTTCGCCCATTCTATCAGTCTGCTCTGGAAAAGTCCACCGGCGCACTCGCCCGGCAGTCGAGTGCCTACCCTGTCATTGCGCAATTCCGTCATTTGCGCTATGCCCCATTCCGGCTTTTGTCAGCGAGCATCGTTCTTGTTGGTGAAACTCACTTTTCCTCGATGTCATAGCAGTACAAAAAGTTATGATGCCGGAGGTATAATTTTTTGTTGCAAACAACGGGATGCGCCCAAAATTTTCCGTCGTCCTCTTTGTCGTCTCCCTCATTTGGAAGCGTGAAACGACCCATTTCTTCGTACTTTTCCGGCGATGCTTTGACCAAAGCAACCGTACCATCTCTTTCCGCCATACAGTACAACATTCCATCTGCACAGGTGAGTGCGCCCATTCCAACGCCGGGATTTTCCCACATCGTTGTGCCGTCGGACAGTTTGATGCATGACCAGTTCCGCTGCCGCTTGTAATAATGCGTTGCCGCATAGGCGTAGCCGTCCTTGATCACGACACCGCCGTGCATGTTGTCGAATTCTTTTTTTGCCCAAATTTCTGTCGCAGAATCGATCTCCAAAATACGACGCACTCCGCCCTTTACGTCGGTCGTTACAACGCCGGGTATTCCTTCGACGGTTATGTATGCGGATACTCCTGCGACTCCTTCAACCTTAAACAATTTGGCACCTGTACCATAGCCCGACACGACAAACAACTTGTAACCGTCTTGGTCCTCAATGATATAGGGCGTTGTTGCCATTACGTCCCATTCGGTTTTGTGGGGAATGTCGTAAAGTTTTTCGCCGGTTTTGCCATTGACGGCAAGCACTCCCGCCTGATTCATGTTGACGTAAACTTGAAAGCCCTGACGACTGAATGCCGCCATCGAAGCGTAATTGCCGCGTTGTCCGGTGCTCGGCGTTTCCCAGATTGTTTTGCCGGTCATTTTATCAAGGGCAACAACGGCGGCTTTTTCTCCGCCGATCCAAATGATGACCTTGTTGCCATCAATGAATGGCGACTCGGCATACGCCCACTCCGGCAACGTTGCGTTGTATTCTTCCCGAAGGTTTCTTGCCCAAATTTCCTTTCCAGTGGCGGCTTCGAGGCAAGCGAGTCGTCCCACGGCGGAGAAAACATACACCCTGTCTCCGTCAATGGTCGGCGAACTTCGTTCGCCGGGGAATTTTCCTTTGTCCATCCAGGCGGAGCCGTTATCGTAGTGCCAAATTTCTTTGCCTGTCTTTTCATCGAGTGCAAACACTCTCGCTTTGGCTTCCTGTTCGGACTGAAAGTTTCCCGACGTGAAAATGCGTCCGTCGGCAATGGTAACGCTGGAATAGCCGGGAAAGTCGGTATTGCCGATGGTTTTGACTGTCCAGAGCAGAGGCGGTCCCTCCTCTTTCCATGATTTCAGCAAGCCAGTTTCCGGGGACACGTTGTCCCGATTGGGTCCGTGAAAGATCGTCCACGAATCGGCGACAGCGGCAGTGGAGCAAAGGAGCAGAACGACAAGGAAAAGGATTTTTCGTGTGGTCATAGTTGGATTTTGGGGGTTGGGCTTTCGCCGGTAAGTATTATTGCCATTCACGGGGCAACGCTTTCGCATTCCGTAATACGGCAGCACAATCACATGGTACACAAACCTTATTGACACCTTATTTTTTTGACAAAACAACCTTAGTAGCCAAGACATCCCAACCATCCTAACCTTATGACCTCATTATTGGGGTGAGGAATAAGGTAATAAGGTTAGACGTTTTGGAGCATTGTTGCTACTGATGTTGTTTTGTTTGCGGAAATCAGGTGAAAATGAGGTTCGTAACTTCTTGTCGTTGTGGTGATTGCATCATTTTTTTACAATAACATTGCGCTGCCGTACCAACGGAAAGTATAAAATTTTCCGGCACACGCCTTACTCTCCCGTGCTTTCACTTGGGGCTGTGGTCGATTGTTTTTCGCTTTCTTTCTTGGCTGCCAAGAAAATCGTGCGAAGTTCGTGCAGCACTTTCTCGAACGTTTGCGTTTCTTCCGGCGTTTGGTGTGCCGATGTCTTTTCGGAAAGCATGGCGATGGTGTCGATGAAGTGTTTGCCTTGATTGATCAAAATCCGTGTCTCGCCGTCAATCGGATTCGGAAAAATCCCCAGCGACACCATTGCTTGAGCAGCCAAGCCGGTAACCAGCGTCAGAAGCGAAGGTTCTGGAAGGGGAAAGTCTTGTTCGTAAGGTTTTTTCGTCATAGTTGGTGCTTAATGATATAGTTGGTGCTTAACGTTTCCTCTCCCTCAGGGAGAGGGGCAGGGTGAAGGTCACGTAACCTGCAAGTGCCCAAAACCCCGTCATTCCCGCGAAGGATGACGGAAAAAAACATTGCAGACCGAGCAATTACCATCGCATACCACCGCGCCAAGGATTGTTGTAGGGCGAATAGTACGGCGTGTTGTACATGTTGTAATAATTGTACGGCATGCCATACGGATACGACTGCATTCCGTAGCCCGTCATGCGGACTTGATTGATTGCCTCTTGAACAACTCTCGCCTTCACGCCTAATTGAATAACGGTAAGTTTGCGTCCCGGCTCCGCCAAGGCTTTTGCGTCCACTTCTTTGGCATATTCCTCTAACTGCGTGAGCAAAGGCTCCGGGGCGAAAATTTCCAGTGAATTCGTCGTCGCGTTGGCAATAATATCCGGGCTGATGCCGCCCGGTAGTTGAGTCAACCTCAATTTAGCCTGAAACACTTTCAACACTTCGTTCCGCACTTTGCTCGCCTCGGTATTTTCAATTAGTACCGTCTTGGGCTTCCGAACGATCTGCTCGCCCGGTAGTTCCGAAACATCGAAGAGGGCAATCAACTTTCCGACTTCCATTCGGTCGGACTTCGATCCTCGAACGATGAGCGTATTCGCAGGAAGGTCTTGCTCAATGACCAGCGGGAGCATCGCCGGACGCTCTGTCCCCAACTGCATCTGCATCTGTCGCTGCGGGAATAATTTGTCTTTCAGAACGACCTGTAATCTTCCATAAACCACGCTCACGCTGATATTGCGCACGGAAAAAATCGTGTAGTCCCGACCTTCGTACACGATTCCCGAATTGAGCCTGTCGAGGAGCAATTCCAAACGATCCAGTGCCGCTGTGTCCGCCGAAGTGATGGTCAACGTTCCTGACTCGTCGGCAACGATATAGACCGGCGAGGATTCGGGTTCTCCGGGGACTGCGCTACGCTCCGTCTCCGGCTCATTTTGGGGAGTGCCGCGCTGGATTTCGTCTTCTAGGGAATACTGCGCAGGTGTTTCCGCATCTTTGATTACCCGCAACGGATTCGGCTGCGTTTGGTTCCAGAGTTTTTCCAGTTCCCGAAGCGTGTCCGCTCCGCCGCGAATCTGGATGGTGCGAATGTTGCCCGGAAACGCACCGCCTGATCGACGCTCGGCTTCCGGCGGTTTCGCCGGATACCAGACGTTTTCTCCCATATCCCGAAGCAGTTTGGCAACACGCTCCAGTTGCTTGGGTACGCCTTGTACGAAAAGATAGTTCGTGTTCAGATCAACCTCGACGGTGGGCTTTTCGGCGGGCGAATCATCGTAAAATAGCCGATTGATTGCCATTTGTGCCGTGAGAGGATCAACAACTTCCAACGGGACGGGCAGCAATTCCCGATCTTCGGCGCGGATACGATCCAAAATTTCAGCAATCAACCGTTGATTTTCTGGACTCGCCAGCACAATGTATTGATAACCGACATAATCAGGGAACCAACGAACATCAAGCCCTTGCCCGGTAACGACATAAGATATGGTTCGCCATGCTGTCATATAATTGATATTTTTGATCGAGTGGAGTTCCATGACGATATTGGGATCGGCTTCGTTCAACGTATCGACCATTGCTTGGATTTTGCGGTGATCCATCTCCCTTGCCCAAACAACGAGTTGATTTTGATTGCCGCCGGGAGCGTGTTGGGCATTGGGGGCAAGGAACGGCAATGCCAACTGAACATTCGCCACATTGGTATTGCGTTGCAGGGTATAAACCCGCGTTTCGGATGTTGCCGATGGTCGCTCGGCAAGCATTTGTTTGACCATCGAATCAACCTTTTCATGGTCGGCGGGTTTTGCCCAAACGACGATCTGTCCCGGTGATACGCCTTGCACCACTTGAATACGACCCTGTAAGGCTTCCCTAATTTGCGGCACGACCGTCCACATGATCCATTGAGGATAAAATGAAGGATGCGGAATATCGCTCAAATCGTACACTTTCGGCAGTGATTCTGTGCCGTCTGGTCTTGGCAGATCAAAATTGGCAATGCTTGCCGCTATTTTTTCGTGAATATCGGGCGCGGCATAGACCATCAAGTCGTCCGTTGAAGGACGCGGTGTCATCGAAGTAACCTGCCCTACGAACGCCTGATGCAAAATTTCCGCTCCTTCGTGCAGTGGAACATGCTTGAAGGAATAAACTCTCATCGTTGGATCGGGAAATGCTTCGGCAACCGATTTCAGAGCGTTGACAATCGCCTCATGATCGGCAGGACTTGCCCAAACAAAAATCTCGCTCTCATTGATGGGGAATGTCAAAATACCGGGAAATTGATGATACAATATGCCTGTGGCAATGTCCCGTTTTCGTGTGCCGGTCTTATAGACTTGCCAACGTTGATTGGGGGTGAGACTGGCAGAGGTTTCCAACTTTGCCAAGGCTTCGGCAATCACCGCTTGTTCATGAGGTGTTCCGAAAATGGCAATCTGTTCCGGCTCGGAACCGCGGTTCACCCACGCAGTAGGTGCCATACGGTTGATCAACCCCGCAATCATGTGATAGTTGAGCCGCTTCATCGTATAAACTTCCAGTATGGGACGTTTGCGGTCGATGTCTTCCCGATAGTTTTTCACGAATTCCGCCACTTTTACGTGCTCGTCTTCGGTGGCAACGACTACGGCGGTCATCTGTTCGGCAAAGGGGGTGCAGACCGCATTGGTAAAGGTGCTATAGAGCGAATGAAAGAACGACCAAAACATGTGGGCGGGCATTTCATCCAACGTGTAGGCTCGCGGCACCTTTTTGATGGCATCGGGCAAGTCTTGATCGAGTTCGCCAATCGTTTTTTCGATTTCGGCTTGCTCCAACGGCGTGGCAACCACCACAACGAACTTTCCCTTGTCCGCTCGCTCAAAATCTTGAGCGGGGCGAGGTTCCGCTCCCGGTGCCGACGTTGCCAATTTTTCAGGGTTAAATGCCGCATTCGGATAGAGAGCCGAAAGCCAAGCGGTTGCCGATTCCACGCTGATGAACCGAAGCGGATAGGATTTGGTAATCGTCCGCTCTCCTTCCGGCAACGGTTGGCAAACTTCGTCCACCATTTTTTGAATTTGCTCCAAGCGGTGCTTGGGAGCCCAAACGAGGATTTGATTCACCGTTCCTCCGGTCATCGGAGAGAGGTCGGAATACATTCGTTGAATCATTTCGACGATTTGTTCCTTGCTGTACGGCGATTTTTCAGGGACTGCAATAGTTAACAGTTCCTTTTTGCCTGCCCCCGCTGTGTCAATCAATTCCTTGATCAGTGTTTCAAGTTTTTCGTGCTCTTCCTCGTTGGTGTAGGCTAAGTAATCACCGGTCGGGCGGAAATAATAGTCACTGAAGGTGTAGGTAGTGCCGCCATACGAATAGGTGTAGGTTATCGGAACTAACTCGTTAATCTGTTGAAACATGGCGTTTGGGGCATACCGCTGAAGGAGTAGCGAAATATTATAACCCCGGATTTCAGACATCGCATACCGCTTGACGGATAATTTAACACCCTCTTGACTACGGAACGCAACAAGTTGCTCTATCGCAGCACTAACCTCATTGTGCTGTTCCCCGGTTGCAAGAACGTAAACGATACGCTCTTGCGGTTCAACCTTGTAAAAACCAACATATTTTTTGGGGGTGACTCCGTAATAGCGGGCATAAAAAGGATCATTTTGATACAAACGAGCCCAATAGTAGGCGTTACCGAGTCGGCGGAGCAAATCGTCCGGCGACTTCGATTCTGCATCTGGAAGTTGACTCATCAACGTCGCTTCAACCATGACAGGATCAACATCGCCGAAAGGATACGCCTGCAACTTCTGACGCAACCGCTCATCTTTTTCCCGAAGTTGCTCAAATAATTCGTTGATCCGCTGATGGTCTCTGGCACGCGCCCTAACGACAATTTTGTTGGCAGTCGGGTCGGCATGAACATCGGCATCGGGAAGCATCGCTTTGAACAATTCCGG
>Ga0082212_10005223_pt1 | contig 17774 bp, 16 predicted proteins | sample TergutNt197P3_FD_71548 | JGI IMG/M metagenome (GOLD analysis project Ga0082212, IMG submission 71548) | Neocapritermes taracua P3 segment gut microbial communities from Petit-Saut dam, French Guiana - Nt197 P3 | ecosystem: Host-associated > Arthropoda: Insects > Digestive system > Gut ... | reverse complement strand
ATTTCTACTGTTTCGTCTATACTCATTTCCTTGGTTATTATTTTTTCTTTAATATTAAAAATAAAATCTTTTTCCGCCCACCATTCCCGCATTTCCTTTTCGCCGAAAGCAGTATAATTTCGCTCAGTATGACGTTTTAAAGTTTCTTCAAACGGTAAATCAAAATAATATGCAAAAATTTGTTTATTATATACTTCCTCAATCGTTTTAAATAAATTTTGATAATGCCATTTATTTAATATGCCTTCCAAAATAACGACTTCAAAATTTAAGTGCCCATATGTAACAAGATTTTGAAGTAAGCTAATTGCCGGATTTTTCTCCACATCTTCCACACCAAGCATTTCCATTCGTATAAAATCCTGCGGAATCAACATAGTGCCGCTCCCGATTTTCGATTTTAAAGCTTTGCTGATTGTTGTTTTTCCGCTTCCGGCGTTACCTCTTAATATAACAATCTTAGACATTGGTTATAACCTCATAAAAATTTCTTCATTTGTAAATTAAAGTAATTTTGCCTTAAATTTCTCCTCCAAAAACGCCGGATGATAAGACATTTTCGCTTTCCGCAGGTTTTCAAGCCCCATATCCTCCTCACGGTTAATATAGGTATAACCGCAGCAGGCATTTTTAACAAAGCAGTTATTAATCGCGGGATACGCGCCTTGAATCCTTGTAAAAGCCTTTTCCGCGTGAACGACAAAGGTATCTTTTGTCACTTCTTCGCCGAATGTGAACGCTGCAACCTCCCCGTCTACCCTGAGCAGTCCGCCCGAAAAATCCAGCTCAAAAAAGCTTTCAAGCCCTTTTTTCACTACACAACCCTCACTTTCAAGGCTGTTTGTGTCATTGTTCTGATTGTGCGTGCTGTTTTCCTTGAGCCAACATTCACTCATGCGGGCACATTCTTCAATATTACGCGGCGTAATGGGTTCATAGCATTTATTATTGTACATATTAAATCGATTTATGAAATTCCGCTTGGAGTGATACTGTTTTCCTTTTAATTCGGCAAGGTCGCAGAAGTGATAAACGTAATCGTAAAAACCGCGGTCAGTGCTGAATGTAAACTTATCGGGGAAATTTTCTTCAAGCCATAATTTTGAAGCTTGATTCATCGTAACGAAAGTAAAAGGCTGGTTATTTTCTTCCGCGTCTTTTTGCAGAATGTTCACAGCGTCGCAAAAATCGCCCCTGCCTGCCGGAAAAAAATAGCCGCCGCCGGATTTCAGCAGGTAAAAATCCTTATACCGCGCAATTTTAGTCCCGTAAACGCACTGCCATATATAATTATTGCCAAAAGTATATTCACAGCCGCGATAACCTGAATAGGACAGCAGTTCCCTTGCCCACTGCTTGTCCGATAATTTTACTTCTTTAAATTCGAGCATTTAAAATTTCCTCTGTTATTTTAAGTAATTCTGTATGTATAACCTCTACAGTTCTTGGCAGAGCGTCTTCCGCACAGTTTATTTTAAGCCAGTTATCTTTTTCAATCGCATAATCAGCCGCCAATCTGCATTTTTCAAGGAAAGAAATATCGGCTTCGTGCATATCCTTAGAGCCGCCTTTTTCCTCATACCGTTTATCTAACAGCGTTCTCGAAACCGTAAGCGGCATATCAAGAAAAATCACAGCGTCGGCTTTCGGAAGCATAAGCTTATTATATTCAAAATCGCTTAACCACTCATAATAATCGTTCCATTTTTCACGGGGGAGCTTCGCCATCTGATAAATTAAATTTGAGCCGGTATAACGCGCTGAAATGATGTTCTTCCCTGCCATGAAATCCGCGCCCCACGCGGTTTTATAACTGATATATCGATCAACGGCGTAAAAACTGCTTGCGGAATACGCACTGTCCGGCTCGTCAAGTCCGGTGTATGTCCCTTTTAAGTATTCGCTGATGATTTTTCCGCTGAGCGAATGATAATCGGGAAAAGTGATGAACTTATTTTTTCCGTTCTGCCCTAATTTTTCCGAAAGAAGCTTTAACTGTGTGGATTTACCCGCGCCGTCAAGACCTTCAATTACAATCAGCTTTCCGCTCATATAAAAACCGCTTTTCATTTTATTTTACTTCTTTAAAATAAACAGCAGGAATTTTCTCTGTGTTTCCCCCGCCGTTTAATGCCGGAATAATAATATAATATCATAAAATATGGTTTTAGTCAAGCAATGATAAAATGATTGACAAGCGCGGAAATTTATGCTATACTATTTTGGTAAATGTTTCAGGGCTATAGCCAAGCGGTAAGGCACCAGACTTTGACTCTGGCATTCTCAGGTTCAAATCCTGATAGCCCTATAGGCGTAATGTTATATATAAAATCCCTGCTGTTTAAATTGCAGGGATTTGTATTTGATTTATCACTTTTTTGTGTCCCAATTATCCCATTGCTTAAACAACTCATCAACACTAATCCATTCATCAGGATTGCCCGCAACAGCTTCCGCTTCTGTTAATTTTTCTTTTACATACTGAATATGAAAAAAATCTTCTTTTGGTTGAATATCAAACATATAATTAATCCTTTCAATCTGTTATGGTACATATTGTAACACAAAAATGATTAATGTCAATAGATTTTCAAAAAAATCATTGACAATTTATCCCAAAATAAGTTATAATTAATTTAAATATAGCTTTGAGAGGGCACGGCGTATGAAAAGGGTCGGTTTGCTGGACGAAATACGGGGTTTTGCAATCATTTGCATGGTCATTTACCATGTTATGTTTAATTTAAATTCCCTCTACGGCGTGGATGTGCCTTTTTTCTTTACGGATTGGTTTGACATTATCCGTAATATTTTTGCGGGCGCATTCATTTTTATTTCCGGCTGTGTGTGCCGGTTTTCGCGCAATAACCTCAAACGCGGCGTGCAGTGCTTCTTTCTCGGTATGCTGATTACGTTCATTGTTGCGTTTGTTCAACCTGATTTCCCCGTCCATTTCGGGATTCTTCATCTTCTGGGTATAAGCATGATGATTTACGCGCTTGCTGAGCCGTTTTTTGATTTTTTACCGCCTTTTATCGGAATCATCATTTTCGGGTTCTTATTCTTTGTATTGTTTAATCTGCCGCATACGCAGAATATCGGTTTTGAAGGGGTTTTTGAAATCCCCGTACACGAGAGTTTATTTAAAACAAATGTGCTCTTCCCGCTCGGTTTCAGAAAAGCAAGCATGGGTTACGGGGATTATTTCCCGCTTTTACCGTGGTTCTGCGTATTCGCGGCGGGTTGCTTCTTCGGGGTTTACGCAAAGGACAACCGCCTGCCCCGCGGGTTTTATAAAACCCGTGTACCGTTTTTAGCGGCGACTGGAAGATATACGATTTGGATTTATATGCTTCATCAGCCGGTTGCGATTGCCGTATTGAATTTAATCTTTAATGACAGATAATAAAGTGTCTAAAGAAAGGACAAACTAAATTTATGAAATATATGGGTTTAAACGAATTAAGAGAAAGCTTTTTAACCTTTTTTGAAAGCAAAGGACATTTACGCCTTGCTTCCGCTCCCCTTGTTCCGCAAGGGGATAATTCCATATTGCTGATTAACGCCGGCATGACTCCGCTGAAAAAATACTTTCAAGGAACGGAAACCCCGCCCCGCAAACGCGCCGCTTCATGTCAGAAGTGTATACGCACGCCCGATATAGATAACGTCGGGATTACAGCAAGACACGGTACTTTTTTTGAAATGCTCGGTAACTTCTCCTTCGGCGATTATTTCAAAGAAGATGCTTGTACGTGGGCGTGGGAGTATTTCACCGAAGTGCTTGAAATTCCCGCGGATTTGCTCTGGGTCAGCGTTTATGAGGAAGACGACGAAGCAAGGGATATATGGATTAACAAAGTAGGGCTTCCGCCGGAGCGCGTTGTAAAATTCGGAAAAGCCGATAACTTTTGGGAGCACGGCAGCGGACCCTGCGGACCCTGCTCTGAAATCTACTTTGACAGAGGCGCGGACAAGGGCTGCGGTGAAAAAGACTGTAAAGTCGGCTGTGACTGTGACCGTTATATAGAAGTCTGGAATTTAGTTTTTACACAGTTCGACAGCGACGGCAAGGGTAATTACGCGCCTTTGGCAACGAAAAACATTGACACAGGAATGGGTTTGGAACGCCTTGCTTGCGTTATGCAAGGTGCGAATAATTTATTTGAAGTCGATACAATTAAATCTGTTCTGACAGAAATCGAAAAAATTTCCGGTAAGAAATATAACGACTGTCAAAAAAATCACCGTGATACTGCATCCGCCGGCTCGGCGGTATCTTTCAGGGTCATCACCGACCACATCAGAAGTTCTTCATTTATGATTGGGGACGGTGTTCTGCCTTCCAATGAAGGACGCGGCTACGTTCTGCGGCGTTTGCTTCGCCGTGCGGCGCGCCACGGGCATTTGCTGGGAATAACGAAACCTTTTTTGCATGAATTATGCTCGCAGGTGATTGAATCCTGCGGACAAGCATATCCTGAGTTGACTGAAAAAAGTGCTTATATAAAGAAAACAATTCAAACAGAAGAAGAAAGCTTTTCAAAAACAGTTGAAAAAGGATTCTCAATTCTGAAAGAATTCATTGTAAAACTGCATGAAAATGATATTCTGCCCGGAGAAGAAGTGTTTAAACTGCATGACACATTCGGGTTTCCGCTTGATTTAACACGGGAAATTCTCGCTGAAAAAGGAATCAGAATCGACGAGGATAAATTCCGCGAACTGATGAAGAAGCAAAAAGAAACCGCCCGCGCCAATCAGGCGTTCAAAGGCGGTTGGGGCGACGAACAGTTGACAGTTGACAATGGAGAGTTGACAGTTGAATTTACCGGTTATAAAGAAATCGATATTGAAACAAAAATCCTTGCAATCGTTAAAGAGGGCAAAGAAATTAATTCCTGCGCCGCTCATAATGAAATCCGTGATATTATAATTATCCTTGAAAAATCGCCTTTTTACGCTGAAAGCGGCGGACAGGTCGGTGATACGGGTTTTATTCAAAACTTGAAAGATGAAAAAGACAAGGATTTTGCCGAAGCTAAAGTATTAAATACAACGAAAACCCCGTCGGGGCAAATAATTTGCCATTGTAAAATTTTAAAAGGTGTGCTTTCAAAAGGTGAAGATGTTAATGCGTACATTGATTCACCCCGCCGGCAAGCCATTATGCGCAATCACACCGCCGCGCACTTACTGCAAGCGTCTTTACAGCAGGTTCTCGGCGAGCATGTTCATCAAGCGGGTTCGTTAGTTGACGCTGAACGCTGCCGTTTTGACTTTACGCACGGTCTGGCGTTATCCCCTAATTTAATCGAAAGCGTTGAAGAGCTTGTTAATATACCTATTCTGCAAAGTATTCCGGTTGAAATAAAGGAAATGCCCATTGAAGAAGCAAGAAAAATGGGCGCAATTGCCCTTTTCGGTGAAAAATACGGCGATACGGTTCGGGTAGTCAATATCCCCGGGCGTTCAATTGAGCTTTGCGGCGGTACGCATGTCAAAAACACCTCTGAAATAGGTTTATTTAAAATCATTTCCGAAGCAAGCGTAGCGGCGGGTGTTCGCAGAATTGAAGCCGTAACCGGTTTCGGCGTGCTTGAACTGCTTAATGCTAAACAAGAAGAAATTAACAAAAGCGCGGAAAAACTCAAACAAGCTAATTCCGTAAGTCAAAAAGAAATAGCGCGGCTTAATTCAATGATTGCGAATATGCAGGCAAAATCGGCAGAAATTATAGAAGTCGGCGAAAAAGACGGGATAAAGCTTCTTACGATGAAGCTGAAAGGCGCGAATACCGACGCTTTACGGCAGGCGGGCGATAAACTTAAAAGCGAACAAACTGCTTTTACCGCAGTAATCGCGGGAGAAACCAATATACTTTGCATTTGCGACAAGGAAGCAATAACCAAAGGCTTCAATGCGGGCAATATCGTCCGCGAAATAGCCGCCGTAACCGGCGGCAAGGGCGGCGGTAAACCCGACAGTGCGATGGCAGGGATTGGCGATGCTTCAAAAATTGATGAGGCTCTTGAAAAATTAAAAGAGTTATAATTCACAAGGAGATAAAACATGAACAATTGTTTATTCTGCAAAATAATAAATAACGAAATACCTTCGGAAAAAGTCTATTCCGATGAGGAAATCATAGCTTTCAAGGACATAAACCCGCAAGCACCCGTGCATATTCTTGTGATTCCCAAGAAGCATATTGACGGTGCAGATGTTCTTGAAAAAGAAGACGCCGCGCTTGCGGGCAGATTATTGCTTACAGCGGCGCGGATTGCGGAGCAGTTTCATTTATCAAACGGTTACCGTATTGTTACAAACATAGGCGAGCACGGCGGTCAAACGGTGCGCCACCTGCATTTTCACCTCATCGGCGGTGAAAAATTAATTGACAGCTTTTAATTATAAAAAACATCACAGGGACGACATAAATGAAACTGAAAGCCGCCGTTATCGGATTTTCCTATCTTGCAGGTCTTATTCTTGCTTTTTATTTGGAAGAAACTGTACTTTTTAATCTTGCGGCTATGCTTTGCGCTGTTATAACGGGCGTAAGTTTTCTGATTTTCAGGAAACCGGATTTCGGTGTTTTCTTTATTGTTTTCGGAATCGCTTTCGGTGTTTACGCTTCGTATAAAATAACAACGCTTGAACATGTTCTGCTTTTAGACGGCAAGACTGCGGACGTCACCGGAACGGTTATAAATAAAACCGCTCCCCTGCACGATACGTGCGGGTATACGATTGAATCGGTGATTAACGGTGAAAAAGTCCGCTTTTCGCTGTATGCGCCCGATACCGGCGCGGAAATAGGCGATAAGCTTCATTTTAAAGCAAGATTCTCGCTTTTAAAAGATAACACGGCGTTTGCTGAAGCGTCCTATTATATGAGCAAGGGTGTTTTTTTGAAAGCAGCGGCAATATCCGAACCGTTCGCGGAAAAAGCGGAAAATTTTTCTGTTTCAAAAACACTCGGTCATTTTAATGAGTTCTTAAAAGGAAAGATTCTGACCGCTTTCCCGAATGATACGGGCGCTTTTATTTGCGCGGTTTTTTTAGGTGATAAGTCGAAACAATCCGCTTCCCTGTCCTCAGATATAAGAAGAGCGGGAATTTCGCATTACACTGCTGTTTCAGGGCTTCATTTAACCCTTTTCACACATTTATTTCTTTCGGTTTTGAATTTAACGCGGGTTCGCGTGATGAGAAAGCTGAAATTCTTTATACTGTTATTTTTAATTCTTCTGTTCATGGTATTTTTTAATCTGTCGCCGTCGGTTTTCAGAGCGGGAATCATGCTGATTGCTTATTACGGCGGTGAGCATTGTATGCGGCGAGGAAATACGCTTAACTCCGCCGGATTCGCGGTTTTGATTATTTTGCTCATTTCGCCGTACGCCTGTCTTGACCCCGGTTTCCTGCTTTCAATCGCGGGAACAATCGGTATAGGCGTAATCGCCCCCGCCGTGAACCGGCAGTTATCTGAAAGCTTTGGTTCATCTCGTTTTAAAGTGTTCAGAGAATTATTTATATCCAATCTCTGCGCTAACTGGGCGACTCTTCCGCTTGTTGCTGTATTTTTCGGCGGTGCTTCCCTTGTTTCATTTTTTACAAGCATTATTTTACTTCCTTTTTTCATGGTACTGATGATTTCAATGCTTTTTTTCGTTTTAACGGCAGGGATTTCAGGAAGCGGCGGTTTACCGCTTTTCGTTGCAGGGCTTATGTCTAAAATCATGCAGACTGTGATTACTTTTTTCGGCAGAATGAAATTCGCTTATATTCCTTTGGATTACGGTTTTATTACATCTTGGATAGTTTTATCGGCAATATTTATATTGATTATTTTTCTGACTCATAAGAAATTAATTATAAAAACCGCCATGATTTCTGTTTTTACATTAGCGGTTATGGTAATAACAACAACGTATTTGACCCTTGATAAAACGATTTTTGAAATATATACGGACGGCAATTCCGCGTGTATATTTATACGTCAAAAAAACATTTCTATTGCGGTTGTTACTGACGACAACATAAAAATTTCAACCGCTGTATCGGATTTTATTAATGCGTATTTTTTAGATGAAATCAGCTTGCTGTGCGTACTCAAAAGCACAAATAATTCGCTGTCCGCGTTTTCAGAAATCCCCGCGGTTGCTTATATAATGCCAAACATTGAAGATATATCTTATAACGTAAGCGATGTTTTTACCGTTTATAAAAACGGAGAATCTGTACAAATTGATTATAACGGCGCAGTAATTCACATCGGGCATATAAAAACTTCATCAAACGCTGATATAAACGTAACTTACAATTCTTCAGCAAACGCTGGTATATTTAAAAACATCGTCATACACACTTCACGGAAGCAAGAACCGCAACAAAACGAACTTCACGCTTATTATGAAAAAATCAGTTTCTTTTTAAATTAAGGAAAATTAAAAATGAGAATTGACGAAGATACATTAAAAAATAACCTAAAACAAGAACAGCTTGCGCCCGTTTATTATTTCTACGGCAAAGAAGCGTTTTTAGTAAAAACCTACACCGCCCGCGTAACAGAAAAATCCGCACCGGAAGCAGACGATTTTAACATTATAAAATTTTCGGGGCTCCCTGATGTTGATTCGCTTGAAGAAAGCATTGAAACGCTCCCTGTTTTCGCGGACAAAAAAGTTGTGATGATTAACGACCTTGACGCGGAAAAAACCGACATAAACGCGCTTGAGCGCGTGATTGAACTTTTTTCGGACATTCCGGACTTCTGCACCGTCATTATTTCAATTACCGGTTTTGAACCGAATATTAAAAACGCTAAAACTAAAAAGCTTCTTACCTGTATAGAAAAAAAAGGTATTGTTTGTGAATTTGAACTCCTGAGCCGTGCGAAAGCCGCTCAGCTTATCATTAAAAAAGCTTCACGCTTAAACTGCGTGATTTCCCGGCAGAACGCCGAAATACTGTATGATTTAACACTCGGAAGCCTTACGCTAATCGGGCTTGAAATTGAAAAACTCTGCGCTTATACCGATTCCGGCGGTGAAATTACAAAAGAAACCATTAACCTTTTAACCCCGCGCCAACCCGAAACCAGCATTTATGACCTTGCAGCGGCATTGACTGCTAAAAATGCAAAAAACGCTTTTCAGATTCTTGACGACCTGATGGTGCAAAGATGTGAACCCGTGATGATTCTTGCTTCTCTTTCGGGTGCTTTTACAGATTGTTACCGTGCTAAACTCGGTCAGGTTTATACAGTTCCGCCCGAAAAAACCGCAGTTGATTTCAATTATCCTAAGAACCGGGCGTGGGTTTTATCTAAAACTGCACGAACTGTTACGAACATTAGTCTTGAAACGATTAAAAAATACCTGTTAATTCTTTATAAAGCCGATATAAAATTAAAATCCGTTACGCTTAACGGACGCACGGTAATTGAAAAATCAATGGCGGAGATACTTATATTATAATAGACATTTCCGCTATCTCCTGAATGAGTGAATTTTTGAGCATAATTTTTTTGGCAGACAAGGCAAATTTACGCAGTAATACTTTTATGTATTACAAGAAAATTAAACGCAGTATGGCAAAAAATTTGCCAAAAATACGCCATGAACGGAGTTAGTGGAATTGTCAATTAAATTAAAACAAGCGGTCATTGTCGAAGGGAAATATGATAAAATCAAGCTTTCAAGCCTAATTGACGCGGTGATTATCACAACAGACGGCTTCGGCGTGTTCAGAAATAAAGAAAAATTAGAGCTGATTCGCCTTTTCGCAAAAAAGCACGGTGTGATTATTTTAACCGATTCGGACAGTGCGGGCTTTTTAATCCGCAACCGGCTTAAAAGCAGAATCAACGAGGGTGAAATTTATAATGTTTATATTCCTGATGTTTTCGGAAAAGAAAAACGTAAAACCGAAGCGTCAAAAGAAAATAAAATCGGGGTTGAAGGCATTGACGCTGATGTTCTGATAAAGGCGTTGGAAAGATTTAACGCAGGGGACGATAACAGCGTCCCGTTAAATCCGCAGTGCGGGACGTTAACATCACCCCCTGCATTTACCGCAGAACGCCTTTATGACGACGGGTTAATCGGCGCGGAACATTCATCACAGCTTCGCAGAAAGCTGCAAAAAACGCTCGGGCTTCCCGAACGGCTCACGGCAAAGGCACTTCCCGCCGTTCTGAACGCGCTTGTAACGGAAGAAGAATATAGATTAACACTGGAGCAAATTAAATAATATGGTCTTTTCAAGTATACCTTTTTTATTCATGTTCCTCCCCATAACACTGGGTATATATTATATACTGCCAAGGCGGTTTCAGAATCTGTTTATTCTGCTCAGCGCCTTGTTTTTCTATGCGTGGGGCGAACCGAAATATATTTTTATCATGCTCGCTTCTATTCTGATAGATTACTGCGCCGGTCTTGTCATGCGGAAATTCGACGACAAGCAAAAAATCAGAAGAGCCGCGTTATTAACCTCTGTTATAATGAATATAACCCTGCTCGGTATATTTAAATACGGCGTTTTTACTATTGATAATATTAATACTATTTTCGGAATGGATTTAAACTATCCGATTTTTAGTATCGGTTCTTTTCAAATTCCGGTTAAAGCATTGCCGCCCATAGGATTAAGCTTTTTTACATTTCAGTCCATGTCATACACGATTGATTTATATAAGCGCAACATAAAAGTGCAAAGGAATGTAATCAGCTTTGCGGCGTTTGTTACCTTGTTTCCGCAGCTTGTCGCGGGACCGATTGTGCGTTACAGCGATATATCAAAGGAACTTGAAACCCGTAAAATCACCCTTAACATGATTTATGAAGGGATTCTGCACTTTATTACCGGTATGGGCAAAAAGGTGCTGATTGCCAACAGCATAGGCGCGCTTTGGACGCAGATTAAAATGACCCAGCTCAGTGAATTGTCTGTTCTGAGTGCGTGGCTTGGGATTATTGCTTTTACGTTCCAGATTTATTTTGACTTTTCCGGTTATTCGGATATGGCAATCGGGCTTGGCAAAATGCTCGGCTTCAACTTCCCGAAGAACTTTGATTATCCTTATCTGTCAAGAAGCATTTCCGAATTCTGGCGGCGTTGGCATATTACGCTCGGCGCGTGGTTTAAAAGCTACGTCTACTTCCCGCTCGGCGGAAGCCGTAAGGGCTTAAAGCGCACGGTTTTCAACCTTGCCGTTGTGTGGCTTTTAACGGGGATTTGGCATGGCGCAAGCTGGAATTTTTTTGTTTGGGGGCTGTTTTACGGCGTAATTATTATCATTGAAAAACTGTTCTTAGGTAAAATCTTAGATAAACTGCCCGCTTTTTTCTGCTCGTTCTACACTATGTTCCTTGTGATTTTAGGCTGGGTGATTTTCGATACAAAGGATTTACCTATCGCTTTCGGATATATAAAAACCATGCTCGGCTTGGGTGAAAACCGCGTTCTTACAGACAGCACGGCATCCTACGCACTGCTTAATTACGGAATCATTCTGTTGGTTTGCGTTTTCGCCAGTACGGATTTATGGAGAAGAGCGTATGATTATTTACGCAGAAAAATTTCCGCGGAAAATCCGTTTCAGATTCTTCTCAATTACAGTGCGGTTGCTTATCAAACCGGGGTTTTTGTTTTAGTGATTGCTTATTTGGTTGACGCCGGTTATAATCCGTTCCTGTATTTTAATTTTTGATGGAGAACATGATTTATGAAAGATTTGCATAAAAGAATAATGCTTGGGATTTTCTTCGCGCTTATCAGCCTTATTCCCGTGATTTCGCTGATTATTATGCCGAAGGAAAAAATTGTCCGTTCCGAAATCGAAAATAAAACCCTTGCTGTTTTCCCGGAATTTAACACCGGCAATATTCTTGACGTTAGCTTTATGCAGGGTTTTGAAAACTGGGCGAACGATAGGGTGATGGGGCGGATTAGCTGGATTAAGCTTAAAAACAGCACGGAAAGACTTCTCGGTAAAACCGAAATCAACGGCGTTTTCATTACAGAGGAGCGTATGATGCAGGCTTGGAGCGGATATGATTCGGAAGCCGTCAATAAAAATCTTGACGCAATGAACCGCTTTACCGAAAGGCACAGCGATGTTCCCGTTTACTTCATGCTTGCGCCGACCGCTTTGGAAATATACCGCGATACCCTGCCCGAAAGCGCGCCGGTTGCTTCGCAAAAGGATTTCATCAGGCATTGTTATGATTATTTAACGGATATTACCTCAATTGACGTACTGCCCGCGCTTGAAGAATTAAAAGACCATTATATCTATTACCGCACCGACCACCACTGGAATCCGTTAGGCGCGTATATCGCTTACGCGGCGGCGACTCCGGTAATGGGTTACACGGCGGCGGAGTTGAACCGCTTTAATATCGAAAGCGCAAGCAATTCCTTTTTGGGTACGCTGTATTCAAAAACGCTTGACAGCAGTATTACACCCGATATTATCAATATTTACACGTTTACCGAAAGTGAACCCGAAGTAACCGTAACCGTTAATAGCGGAAATTCAATTGAGGAATATAACAGTCTTTATTTCCGCGAAGCCCTTGAAATTAAAAATAAATATGAAATTTATCTTGGTTTAACCATGCCGATTATAAACATCACAACCGACCTCGGCGTTTCCTCCGGTAAAAAGCTTCTCATTTTCAAAGACAGCTTTGCGCATTGCCTGATTCCCTTTTTATCGAAAAATTTCAGTGAAATCACCGTTGCCGATATGCGTTTTATCAATGCGGGTTACGATATGTTCTTTGACGTGAATGAATATGACAGCGTGCTTTTTATATACAACGTGATTACGTTTTCAGAGGACAGAAATCTTGTGAAGCTGAACGCGGGACAGTAAAACCCGCCGTTTGGCGGGTTTTTAAAATTTTTATCTATCACTGAAAGTAACATAATCCCTGTGCTTCCTGATACTTTTATAAGCCGGTCTGGTGATTTTCCCTTTTCCGTTCAGTTCTTCAATTCTGTGCGCTGACCAGCCTGCTATTCTCGCTATAGCGAATATCGGCGTGAACAGTTCTTCCGGAAGCCCCAGCATTTTATACACAAAGCCGCTGTAAAAATCTATGTTCGCGCTTACGCCCTTATACATCTTCTTCTTTTCCGCAATAATCTGCGGCGCAAGGCGTTCAACGCGGGTGTAAAGCTCAAATTCGTCGTCAAGCCCTTTTTCCTTTGACAATTGCTCAACATATTGCTTGAAAATTAACGCTCTCGGGTCTGACAGCGAATATACCGCGTGCCCCATACCGTAAATCTTGCCTGAATTATCGAAACCTTTTCTATCCATTATGTCAGCGAGATACTGCTCAATTTCGCGGTCGTCGTGCCAGTTTTTGATTTTTTCCTTCATATCGTCAACCATCTGCGATACTTTTATATTCGCGCCGCCGTGAAGCGGACCTTTCAGCGAACCGATAGCCGCTGCGATTGCCGAATATGTATCGGTTTCGGAGGAAGTTACTACCCTTGTAGTAAACGTCGAGTTGTTACCGCCGCCGTGGTCGGCGTGCAGAACCAACGCAATGTCAAGGATTTCCGCTTCAAGCTCCGAAAACTGATTATCAGCGCGTAACATATGCAGGATATTCTGCGCCGTGGAAAGCTCCGGCTGAGGGGTGTGAATATGCAGGCTTTTTCCGTCGTGATAATGCTTGTAACCATGATAAGCATACACAGATAATCTCGGGAACAGCGAAATTAATTGCATAGACTGCCTTAAAACGTTCGGAATGGATATATCGTCCGCTTTTTCATCGTATGAGTATAGGGTCAGAACGCTTCTTGCCAAGGAATTCATCATGTCGCGGCTGGGCGCTTTCAAAATCACGTCCCGCGTGAAGGAAGTCGGCAAATCGCGGTACATTACCATCAATTCGTTAAAAAATTTCAACTGCTCCGGTGACGGCAGTTCGCCGAATAAAAGCAGATAAATCGTTTCTTCAAAGCCGTGGCGGTTGTCTTTCACAAAGCCTTTTACTAATTCGTCAACGTCATATCCGTGATAATACAGCTTACCCTCACAGGGAATCATTTCTCCGTCGTCAATCGTATATGCTTTAACCTCAGCGATGTTGGTCAGTCCGGCGAGAACGCCCTTTCCGCTGATGTCGCGCAGTCCGCGTTTTACTTCAAATTTTCCGTAAAGCTCGGGGTCTATATGCATATTTCCGGAAATCCGCTCGGACAGTTTTATTATATCTTCCGTCACTTCCGAATAGGAATTTAATTTTTGAACCATTTTTCATTTCTCCTTTCACTTTTTTCAATTATAGCATATTTTTGACTTAAAGTCAATTTAATTTTTACAGATTTATGCAAGTTAGCTTGTTATTTCCTGCATATTATACTATTTTCACATATTTGTGTATTTATATTTGTTTCATATGTACAATTTTAATTCAGGTTTCAAGTAGGTGTTGAAAAAATATTATTTTTATGTTATAATGCTAATAGTTATATTCAATTAATGTTTTGAATTTTAGAAAGTGCCGGTAAAAACAATGAAAGTAATAAAATCATATGCTTATAATATAATCAACGCAGAACCGTTTGAAATTCCGTTTCCGTTAGTTTTCGAGCTTTTATCCGGTAATACTTTGCTTGCCGAATATACGATTTCAGAAGCGGGTGTGGTTGATTACAGCTTTAATCCGAACACAAGCGAAAAAATATTAACCAGCATTATGCGCCCGCTGACCTTGAATGACATTTATTTTCTTTTTACAACAAGGATTTTCCCCGACAGAACCCCTTACACCCAAATGGAAATGGAACGTTTCGGAATCATTGAGTATCAGCCGTATTTAATCATCAGAAGAACCCGCGGTATGCTTCCGGGCGACAAATACTGGTTTAGATTCGAAGGCGAAACGCTCAATTATAAACACGCATTGCAGGAGCACCGCAATTATTATGAAAACAGTTATAATAAATACGTAGAATCGCTTGAAGCAGCGCAGAGCGAAGAACAGGTAAAAGCTGCAGCTTCCGCCATGGAGAATCCGCAAGGTTCAAAAGGAGAAATCCCCGAACAGGCGGCGAAGATTTTAGAAAACAACAGCAGTGAAGTGATGACGGATGAAATGATTAGTTCACTGATGAATTCATTAGGAGATGAATTAGATTCTGCCCCGGAAGCTTCCGAAAAACCCGCAGTTCAGCCGACGGAATCCGGCGGAAGCGATAAAATGTCAGATGATGCGATTGCCGCGTTATTATCGGCTAATCAAGCCCCTGAAGAACCAACACCCACATCCACTTCTTCGGGAAGCGATAAAATGTCAGACGATGCGATTGCCGCGTTATTAGCGGCAAATCAAGCGTAATACTAATCCCTCATTAAAAGCTTTCTAAAAAATTCGCACAAAAACCCATAAACGCAAGCTTTTTGCACGAATTTTTAAGAGTTTTTATAATCGGTATTAGTATAAATATAAAATAAAACCCGCCGATTGGCGGGTTTTTTGATTTACATTTCTATTTCATCATCGTCATTCGGGGTATTGAAGAAATCGCCGTCCAAATCGTCAGAATCTTCAATATCCGCGTCTATGTCAACGCCGTTCTTGTCACCGGTAATATTAATCGAAACCACCATGTCTTTTAAATCCCCGACAAGGTCTGTTGCGGCTTCTTTTACGTCGTCTATGGTATCTTCGCCCTTTTTAACCATGTCCTGATTGCGTATATCCTTAATGCCCTCAACGATTTTATCCGCGCCGGTTTTAATCGCGCCGACCGCAAACATGGACGCTTTATGGAATTTTTCGCCGTAGGTTTCCTTTTCCTTTGCGTAAATAACGGCGTCGTCATCATCCTTTACACCGAATTTCTTGCTTAAATAAACGCCAAGCCCCACCAATGCCGCTCCGCCGATTAAAATAGTTGTCAGTTTCATAAAAGTACCCTCCTTATGTCGTTATCATTATTATATAGCATTTTAGTTTAAAAGTAAATAGTGAAAAGTAAAAAATTAAAAATTATTTTTTAATCGCTTCCAAATAATTAATTTTTACCCCTTTTTTTAAAAATAAATTTTCGTACTCCGTAATAATATTTCCCGCAATGCCGGTAATATTACTGTTATGTAAGTCATGCGAAATATTTTTCAGCAGAAAATTATTTTCAATAAAACTGTTTACAGAATATTCAAAAAATGCGGTATTATCCGTTTTAAAGCTGATTTCACCGTCATCTGTCAAAATTCGTTTATACATTTCAAGGAAAGCACCGGACGTTAATCTGTGCTTTTCGTGTCTTTTTTTCGGGAAAGGACAGCTGAAGTTAAGAAAAATACGGCTGATACAAGCGGGCGGGATTATTTTTTCCAAATATTCCGCCAGACCGATGATGTACCGGATATTGGGGATTTTTTCGGCGCAAGTCCGCTCTAATGCCGTAATAGCGACGTTTTCATTTTTTTCGACAGCGATAAACTGCACGTCGGGGTACAGCAAAGCCGCTTGATTGACAAACCCGCCTTTTCCGCACCCGATTTCAACCCACACAGGAAAGTCCTGCCCAGCCGCAAAGCCGCCGCCGGCAATATTAAGCGAACGATAAAAAGTTTCAAATAATTTATCCGGCGTGCCGGTATCAGATAAACCCGTTACTTTTATGCCGTTATCTACAGCAAATAATCTGCATATTAAACACTCGGAACAAGCTGAAAGCCGCTGTTCTAAATTGTTTTTCCTTCTCATTCGCATAAAATACCCCGCAAAATTGCTCCGTAAAAGCCCGTAAATTTCATCAATTCTTATTAATATGAACAAATTAATCTTAAAATACTATTGAAAATTATAAAAGAATATGTTATTATAAAAGAATAACAAAGTGTTTCTAAAATATTAAAAATAATAAATTTATAAAAGGAAGAAATGTAAAGGTGGAAAATTATACTGTTCTTCTCAACGAAAACCTTGATATATTGAAGGAAATCGGCAGTATCGGCATGGGTCACGCTTCAACATCGCTTGCACAAATGCTGAATATGAAGGTTGCGATGACCACGCCGGTCGTTTACATCATGTCGCCTTCGGAAGCCGTTGAATACTTAGAAAAGCGCGGCGAAACGACTTACAGCGTAATGGTCAGTCTTCAGGGCGACGCGAAAGGCGCAATCTTGCAAATGCTGAGCAAAAAATTCGCCATGCGCATTATTAATTATTATTTCCAAAACAACTTAGACGAATTGGGCGACCTTGACGAGATGGGCTTTTCTGTTATTCAGGAAATCGGTAATATCACCTCAGGTGCGTACTGCAACTCCTTGGCGTCCATGACGGGATTATTCATGGACATTTCAACGCCTGTCCATTGCAATGACTTTGAAGAAGACCTTGGATTAAAGGGTAAAGATAAGCCTATGATTATCATCAATAACAGCTTTTTTATGGATAATGAAGAGGTCAACAGCGATTTTCTGTTTATGCCCGATGAAAAAACAACAGAAAGCGTTCTCGTAAAGCTGAAAGAGTATTACGGGTTTACGAGTTAAGAATATTTATATAGTGCGTAGGGAACGGATTTATCCGTTCCGCAATATAACGGAACGCATTAATGCGTTCCCTACAACCTGTAATCATATAACAACGGAACGCAATTAAATCGCGTTCCGTTTTATTATTCCGGTAAACTTTTAAGTAATAATCCTGAATTTCCCGATTATAGGAAGCTCTGACGCCTTCCCCGTTACCGCGTTGTAAATTCCGTAAACC
>Ga0082212_10005222_pt1 | contig 17775 bp, 13 predicted proteins | sample TergutNt197P3_FD_71548 | JGI IMG/M metagenome (GOLD analysis project Ga0082212, IMG submission 71548) | Neocapritermes taracua P3 segment gut microbial communities from Petit-Saut dam, French Guiana - Nt197 P3 | ecosystem: Host-associated > Arthropoda: Insects > Digestive system > Gut ... | reverse complement strand
ATAATGATTGGTATTTATCAGTATATAAAAGCCCAAAAATGGAAAAAAGCCGAATTTGTATCTAAGGAAATCAAAGAATTTTACAATGATTTTGATATAAAAAGAGCATTTACCTTACTTGACTGGAATTCCAACGAATTGGTTTTAAAGGAAAATGAGTTAGATGAAAAGAAAAAAATACATTTTACGGACGACTTGATTTTTTCCTCACTTGCACTCAACGAGAACAAAGGCTGTGATTTGGCAGGATTTAATAATGATTTGACAGGGTTCAGCAAAGAAGAAGTTGTAATCAGGGGAATTTTTGACAGTTTATTAGGCTGGCTTATCATGTTCAACAGTTATATTGAAACAAAATTGGTTACGGCAGAGGATTTACGACCGTATCTGATTTATTGGATTCAAATATTGGCCGACGCTGACAACAATAGAAAACCCGAAAAAGTAAGAAAGCAGATTTGGAAATATATTGACGCAAACTATGGCATACTTCGAGAATTTTGCGGTAAATTTGGGTTCAAACATATAAAAACATAATCATTATGGAACAGGAAAAAGTTAAACTGACGGCATATTTTGGCGTAAATCTGGCACAACTATTATCGGAAAAAATTTGCGAAGTGGAAAACAAATTTCCTGCGGACAAGTTTATAGCGCTTGTTCAGCAAAACTATTCCGATAAGACCTACACACAAAGAATTGAATTAATTGCAGATGCTTTGTATGCTTGTTTACCAATCGATTACGATAAGTCTATCAAAATTCTCGTAAATATCATGGGCGATGAAAACCCCAAAGAAACGGGAATGTTTACAGACTTTTACTGGCTGATGCCTGTTGGGAAGTTTATTGAAAAATACGGATTAGCGCATTTTGATACCTCAATAAAGGCGATCGAGGAGCTTACCAAAAGAAATACAGGCGAGTACGCCATACGCCCCTATCTGAGGAAGTACACGGCACAATCCGTTGAGCAAATGAAAACCTGGGCACAATCCGAAAATTTTCACCTTCGGCGATTGGCAGCAGAAGGCATAAGACCCAAATTACCTTGGTCGAGTAAACTGGACATTTTCATTGATAATCCGAAACCCGTATTTGAAATTTTGAATATCTTGAAAACGGAACAGGTGAAATTTGTAATGAAGTCGGTAGCAAATAACATTGCGGATTATATTAAAGTAAATTCTGATGCGGCTTTTGAATTAATCAGAGAATGGGAAAAGAGCGATAATAAGAATACGCAATGGATAATCAAACATGCAACGAGGAAATTAAAATAATCGGCTTGAGAAAAATGCACCGTTAAAATATTCCGTATCAATAAATTATGATTAAAGTTCATCATTACACCTTTGCCCCTATCGGGGTTGATTTCCGTCGCTTCGTTATCGAATTAAATATGTGGACGTTCCTGCTTGCACACGTTGTTGTATTTCAAGTTAATTCACGCAAAAACACAAAATTGGAAAATTATTTTGCAAACGTTAAACCATTATCTTTGTCAAATTGAATCACAGGATTTACAGGAAATGGTATTTTTGATGCTATGAATCAGATAACAGAAGTAAGGAACTTATTAGACCTCCAACAATTCCAGAAGTTCGACAATCTGGAATTGATTGCGCGTGAAGTCGTTGAGGGATTTATCACTGGGTTGCACCGGAGTCCTTTCCACGGTTTTTCCGTCGAGTTTGCCGAACACAGGCTTTACAATCAGGGCGAATCCACAAAATCAATCGACTGGAAGCTGTATGCCCGCACCGACAAACTATTTGTGAAACAGTATGAAGAAGAAACCAACCTGCGCTGCCAGTTGGTTGTCGATATTTCGTCGTCCATGCTTTTCCCATACTCAAAAGGTTCAAATCATCTGTTCAACAAGTTGGCTTTTTCGGTTTATACGGGGGCAGCATTGATTTACATGTTGCGCAAACAGCGCGATGCCGTTGGGCTGACACTTTTCTCCGACGAAATAGAATACCACCTGCACCCGCGCCTTTCGTCGGTTCATGCCGAGGTGATGATGAACAAACTGGCAGAATTTTTACGTCCCGAAAATATGCATCTCCGCAAAACTACCAACACATCGGCGGCGTTGCACCAGATTGCCGAAAATATTCACAAACGTTCGTTAGTGGTTATCTTCAGCGATATGATTGACGATGAAAAAACGGAAGAACTTTTTTCGGCGCTCCGCCACCTGCGCTACAACAAACACGAGGTATTGCTTTTCCATGTTACCGACCACAAAAAGGAACGCAAATTTCAATTCGATAACCGCCCGCATCGCTTTGTAGACCTCGAAACAGGGCAATCCATCAAACTGAACCCTTGGGAAATAAAATCGGGATATGTGAAAAGCGTAGACGAATATTTCGAGGAGTTGAAAGTCAAGTGCGGCCAATACATGATCGATCTGGCCGAAGCCGACATCAACGAAGATTTTAGTCAAGTGCTGCTGACCTACCTCGTGAAAAGGAAAAAATTGTATTAACATACGCTGTTTCCGGAGAACCATGGGCATGGAAATCATCGAAAAATATTTTCCGAAGTTGGACAAAATCCAAAGGGCGCGGTTCGAAAAACTCGATTCACTGTATCGCTTTTGGAACCATCGGATTAATCTGATTTCGCGGAAAGACATCGACGCGCTCTACGAAAAACATGTGCTTCATTCGCTGGCCATTGCGCAGTTCATCCGTTTCGAGCCCGGCACAAAAATTCTTGACGCAGGCACCGGTGGCGGTTTTCCGGGAATTCCGCTTGCCATTTTTTTTCCTGATGTGAAATTTCACCTTGTGGATTCCATAGGAAAAAAAATCAAAGTGGTGACCGATATCGCCGCCCAACTGCAATTGGACAACGTTGCGGCACAACAGATTCGCGTCGAGCAACTCACCGCGAAATATGATTTTGTGGTAAGCCGCGCCGTTACCGCTTTCCCCGAATTTGTGAAATGGATTCGCAAAAATATCTCGCCCGAAAATTCCAATGCTATACCCAACGGCGTCATCTACCTGAAAGGCGGCGATTTGCAAAACGAATTGAAACCATTTGGTCGACAAACAGATACAACGCCCCTGTCCCACTTCTTTGAAGAAAATTTCTTCGAAACAAAAAAATTGGTTTACATGCCCGTGTATAGCCGCAGGAACGCTATTTGAAGAATCTCAACCCGACAGATAAATCGAAACGGCCTACATTTATCCTCTTGCCGTTTTCATATTTTAAACGTTTATGAATGTAAAAAAAACATGTTTTTATCAAATAATTATCCTGCGTCGCCCGTATTTTATTCCGAAATATTTGGTACTGGCAACATCAACTGTTAACTTAGCGCGGTTAATTTTTTAGACATATTAATTTTATCAACTTTATGAAACGATTTTTTATACTTCTCCTACTGGCGGTACTTTTCGCGCCGTCAGTAAAAGCCGATGAAGGGATGTGGATTCCTTCGTTGATCTACAAACTGAATATCAACGCTATGCAGGCTGAAGGCTTCCGGTTGACTGCCGAAGACGTTTACAGCATCAACAATAACAGCCTCAAAGATGCGATTGTCTCCATCGGCGGTTGCACCGCCGAGATGGTCTCGCCCGACGGGCTCATGCTCACCAACCATCATTGCGCTTTCGGCGACATCCAAAACCACTCGTCGGTAGAACACGACTACCTGCGCGACGGCTTTTGGGCGCAGAAAAAATCGGACGAGTTGCCCAACGAACAAAAAATCGCCCGTTTTCTTATCCGCATAGAAGATGTCACCGAAAAAGTTCTGGCAGGCGTGAATGACAATATGAGTTTCGGCGAAAGGCAGGAAGCTATTTCGCAAGTATCCCGAAAATTAGAACGCGACGAAAAGGGCGATACCCATTACGATGTTCAAGTTAGAAGCTTTTTCGAATCAAACCAATATTTTCTTTTTGTTTACGAAACTTTCCGCGACGTGCGTCTTGTGGGCGCTCCCCCACAGGCTTTGGGAAAATTTGGCGGCGACACCGACAACTGGTCGTGGCCGCGCCACACCGCCGATTTTGCAATCTACCGCGTTTATTCCGGCCCCGATGGCAAACCTGCATCCTACTCCGAAAATAACATCCCCCTGAAACCGCGGCACTACCTTCCCGTTTCCATTAACGGCGTCAGGGACGGCGACTATGCCATGATTATGGGTTATCCCGGTACGACAAACCGCTATCGCACCTCCTCCGAAGTGCAATTTATAATGGATGTTACCAACCACATCCGCATCGACGTGCGCGAGAAAAAACTGGCCATCATGAAAGAATATATGGAAACCAGCCAAAAAGCACGCATCCAGTATGCCAACAAATATGCCGGAAGTTCAAACTATTACAAATACAGTATCGGGCAGAACCTGGGACTGGAAAACCTGAATGTTATTGATCGCAAAAAAGAATTCGAAAACGAATTTTCGAGGTGGGTGGCCGCTTCTCCGCAACGAACCGCAAAATATGGAAACGTGTTGCAGTCCATTAGGGAAGTATATGCCGATAACACCGGCAAAATAGCACAGAGCTATCTGGGAGAAACTCTGCTCTCGGGCCCCGAAATCTTCCTCTTTGCATACAGAACGCGCGCACTTTATAACTTGCTCGACAAACCCGACGAAAACAACGAAAGAATCAAACAGATAGTTTCTTCAGTTGAAAACTCCCTCGACGATTTCTACAAAGATTACGATGCTGCAACCGATAAAAAAATTGCCGTTTCCATGCTGGATTTGTATAAAAAGCGCGTCGCCCCGCAATATCTTCCAAAATTCTACAACACGATTGAAAAAAAGTACAAAAACAATTATAAAAAATTTGTCGACGATCTGTTTGCCAAAACAGCATTTGCCGATCCATCAAAATTGCGGGAATTTCTGAAAAATCCCCAAAAGAAAATTTTTGACAAAGACCCTGTATTTTTAGCCGCCATCGATATTTTCGACATGATGGCCAAACTACAGGGCGAAATGCAGGTTTATGCCCTGAAACTGGAAGAAGCCCGCCATTTGTTTTTAGCCGGAATCATGGAGATGCAGCCCGACAAAGTGTTTTATCCCGACGCCAATTCTACCATGCGCCTCACGTATGGAACCGCAGGAAGCTACAATCCCCGCGACGGCGTTAAGTACAAAGAAACAACCACCGTGCAAGGATATATCGAAAAGGAGGTTCCCGGCGATTACGAGTTTGATGTGCCTCCGCGCATGAAACAATTGGTGCTGACAAAAGATTTCGGGCAGTATGCCGACGAGAACGGCGACCTAATCGCCTGTTTCATCAGCAACAACGATATCACCGGCGGTAATTCGGGCAGTCCCGTGATAAATGCCAACGGCGAACTTATTGGAATAGCCTTCGACGGAAACTGGGAAGCCATGAGCGGCGACTTGGCCTTCGAACCCGACCTGCAACGTACCATCAGCGTCGACATCCGATTCGTGCTTTGGGTTATCGACAAATATGCAGGCGCAACCCACCTTATCAACGAAATGACCATCGTAAAATAGTTGATCGTCACACAAAACTGGAAATCGTTATACAGAAGAACTGGAAATGAAGGTTGTGCAGTTTGCAGAAAGCGCTTACAGCCCATAATCCCCGTTCAAAACCCGCTTAGTTTTCGATGTCGCTGCGCGATGCTTCACCGCAGTTCGCATTTGCGAATCGGCCGCCTGCTTTATTATCTTTTTTTGATCAATCAATTTCAGGCTGTGGCCTTGCTATTTGCTACGTCGAAAAAATTATCTTTGCCATCCGATACAACCTGTAGAAATTAAGATTATGATACGCGAAAAAGTCAAAGAAATTCTCGAAAACGGCAAAATAGGAAGCAAGACGCTGGTCAAAGGCTGGGTGCGCACCAAACGAAGCAGTAAAAATGTAAACTTCATCGCGCTGAACGATGGCTCCACAATTCATAATCTGCAGGTTGTAGCCGATGTGGAGCACTTTGGCGAAGAGTTGCTGAAAGACGTCAACACCAGTACATCGCTGGCGATAATCGGGCAATTGGTCGAATCGACAGGCAGCGGACAGAAGGTGGAACTGGTGGCCGAAGAAATTATCATATACGGCAAAGCCGATCCGGAAAAATACCCCATCCAGCCAAAGAAACATTCGCTTGAGTTTCTCCGCGAAAATGCCCATCTGCGCTTTCGCACCAGCGTCTTCGGCGCTGTTTTCCGCATTCGCCATGCCATGGCCTTCGCCATTCACGACTATTTCAACCGCAAAGGATTTTACTACCTGCATACGCCCATCATCACGGCTTCGGATGCTGAAGGCGCCGGACAGATGTTCCGCGTAACAACGCTCGATGCGCAAAATCCGCCGCTCACCGACAACAGACAAGTGAATTTCGCCGAAGATTTTTTCGGAAAGCCCACCAACCTCACCGTATCGGGACAATTGGAAGGCGAGTTGGGCGCCACCGCTCTGGGCGAAATATACACGTTCGGACCTACTTTCAGAGCCGAAAATTCAAACACCTCGCGCCACCTCTCGGAATTTTGGATGATTGAACCCGAAATGGCGTTCTATGAACTCGAAGACAACATGGATTTGGCCGAAGATTTTCTCAAATCCCTTATCCGCTATGCGCTCAACAATTGCATGGACGACCTGAAATTTCTCGCTTCGAGGCTTAGCGACGAGGAAAAAAATAAACCTGCCGACCAGCGGTCGATGGATCTGATTGAAAAACTGAAATTTGTCGCCGAAAATGACTTTATGCGCCTCAACTATACCGAAGCCATCGCGATACTGAAAAATTCTAACCACTACAAAAAGAAGAAATTTCAGTTTCCCGTTGAATGGGGCATCGACCTGCAAAGCGAACACGAACGCTATCTGGTTGAAAAACATTTTGAAAAACCGGTAATACTCGTCAATTACCCTAAGGACATCAAAGCTTTCTATATGAAGCAAAACGACGACGGCATGACTGTAGGCGCCATGGACGTGCTTTTCCCGCAAATTGGCGAAATTATCGGCGGCTCGCAACGCGAACACGACTTGGAAAAGTTAGTCAACAGAATGCGCGAAATGCACATCGATGAAGATGAGATGTGGTGGTATCTCGACACGCGCCGTTTCGGAACCGTTCCGCACAGCGGCTTCGGCCTCGGCTTCGAGCGGTTTATCCAGTTTGTAACCGGAATGGGCAACATCCGCGACGTGATCGCTTTCCCGCGCACACCTAAAAATGCGGAATTTTAAGCGATAAAAGCCGATATATCGGAAGCGGCTGAAAAAGATTTTCCTTTCGGGAAACCCGAAACCTGTTGCCCGTTGCTGTTTCCCGCATTGTACTCTTCCATGTTTACCAAAACGTTAAACCCATGAAACACGGCGGGGTAAAAAAATAAAAATCGGCGAAATCAAATAATTTTGTATGGCATAAAAAGTTTCTGTAAATTAAATATTTACAATACCGATGAAGCGTTTAACAATTTAAAATTAATACCATGAAAGTTACAGTTGTAGGAGCCGGCAATGTAGGTGCAACATGCGCACAGGTTATTGCCCAGAAAAATATCGTACAGGAAGTTGTCGTAGTCGACATCAAAGAAGGCCTTTCGGAAGGAAAAGCTTTGGATTTATGGCAAACGGCACCCGTGAATTATTACGACACGCGCCTGATTGGTGCAACCAACGACTACGCAAAAACACAAGGTTCGCATGTAGTTGTTATCACTTCGGGCGTGCCCCGCAAACCCGGCATGAGCCGCGACGACCTGATTTCGATAAATGCCGGAATTGTTAAGAGTGTTACTGAAAATATTGTCAAATACAGCCCCGAGGCCATTATTGTTGTGGTTTCCAATCCGTTGGATGTAATGACTTATGCAGCTTACACATGCTCGAAACTTCCCAAAACCAAAGTGTTGGGAATGGCCGGCATTCTGGATACCGCTCGTTACCGTGCATTTTTGGCCGAAGCGCTTGACATTTCGCCGCGCGACATACAGGCGCTGCTCATGGGTGGACACGGCGACACCATGGTTCCGCTGCCCCGCTACACCACTGTTTCGGGAATCCCCGTCACAGAATTGATAGACGCCGAGAAATTGGACGCCATTGTGAAACGCACCATCAACGGTGGCGGCGAACTGGTTAACCTGATGGGGACTTCAGCATGGTATGCGCCCGGCTCGGCAGCCGCTCAAATGGTTGAAGCCATCGTTCTCGACCAAAAAAGAATTTTCCCCTGCTGCGTGAAACTCGACGGCGAATACGGCCTGAAAGACATATTTGCAGGCGTACCCGTGAAATTGGGCAAAAACGGAATCGAAGAAATCATCGAAGTAAAACTCAACGACAGCGAACAGCAGTTGCTGAACAGCTCCGCCGATGCCGTAAAAAAAATCATGGCTGTTTTGGATGGAATGAATATTCTTTAACGAAAAGGATATTGACGCGATAACGAAAACGGATGGTTCGCAAACGGATCATCCGTTTTTTTACCAGTATAGCCGGAAACAGCCAGACGGCAGGCAACTAAGAAATTCTAAAAAGCAGTTTATGCAAAAGACAATTCCTTTCGAACTCATTGCTTTGGAAGAAAATAACTACCACATAACGGTGTATTGCAAATTCGACAACGACGACGAAGGAATGTGGGTTATCGATACCGGCGCCTCGAAAACCGTATTCGACCAAACATTGGAACACCTCTATTCGCCCCTCGAAGTAGACGACTCGCTGGAGATAAAATCGTCGGGGATAGGAGGCGCCAGACTGGAAACAACGCTGGGGAAATTGCACGCTTTCGCGCTGGGCGATTTACGCATGGAGCCCATGCAGGTGGCGCTCATCGATCTATCGCATATCAACGAATTGTATTACAACGCCACCGACAAAAAAATCTGCGGACTCATCGGCAGTGACTTCCTTCTCAAACACAAAGCCGTTATCAACTACGAAACGCAGGAACTCATTTTGCAAACGGAAGATTTATAGTTGCCTGCGATCATAACCTTTTTTAAAAAAATCTTAACCGGAATTTCCAGAGAAAGTGTATATTTGCGGCCGCAGTTCGAGAAATAAGTTGAAAACATCGAAATACATATCAGTAAAGCGCTTACAGAAACTGGCAATATTTGTCGGCATTCTGGTTTTCGCCTGTTTATTCGACCATTATCACAAAAAAACCGAACAGGACAGGAATCCCGTGCAACAACAAAAAAACGAAGACCCGAAAGAAGAACGCGGTTTTTTCTGTGTTTTCAGCGCACCTTCCACCTTTTCGTTGAAATTATCGGTGCAAAAAGATATTCCCAAAAATTTATCGGTTTACAACATCCTTTTGAAGTTGGCCATGCACAACAATGCCCGCGCGTACCACACGCTGCAAACAGAATCGTTGGACTATTCGCCCGATATACTGCAAAGAAATCTCATGGCCATAAACTGTTACTACACGTCGCCCTCCGACGATATACCTCTTTTTTCCTGATTTCTTCATTTTGCCGGGCAAAAATATTTGCTCTGCTTTTCGACAATATTTTTTAACTACAAATAACAAAAAAATCAACAATTTAATTTTTTTAATATGCAAAACAAAGGAGCAATTCTGACATTAATCGTGCTGCTTTTTGCTGTTAGTCTCTACCAATTGGGATTTACATTCAAGACGGCGCAGGTTGAAAAACGTGCCAAGGAATATGCACAAGGCAATAACGCAATAGAAAACGCATATCTCGACTCTATTTCGGGAGAACCGGTTTACAGTTTTCTGGGGCTAAAAAAATTCACCTATCAGGAAGTGAAAGGCCTCGAACTGAATTTGGGTCTCGACCTGAAAGGCGGTATGAACGTGACGCTGGAGGTTTCTGTCGTTGACGTTATCAGAGCCTTATCGAACTACAGCGCCGATTCCACTTTCAATGCAGCGCTGGCACGGGCTACTCAAATGCAGAAAAACAGCACACAAGATTATGTAACCCTCTTTGGCGAAGCGTTCGAACAAATCGACCCGAACGCCAAGTTAGCCGCAGTTTTCAACACCCTCGAGTTGAAAGACAAAGTGAAATTCAACTCCACCAATGCCGAAGTTCTCAATGTAATACGCGCCGAAGCCGACGTTGCAATCGACAACTCGTTCAATATTCTTCGCACACGTATAGACCGTTTCGGTGTTGCACAGCCCAACATTCAGCAGTTGCAAACCCGTGGACGCATTTTGATTGAACTGCCCGGCATCGACAATCCGGAAAGGGTGCGCAAACTTTTGCAAGGAACCGCCCAACTGGAATTCTGGGAAACCCACGAAAATGAGGAAGTGTATCCCTACCTGCTGCAAGCCAACCAAAAACTACGGGAAATTCGCGCGCTCGACGTTGCCGTTCCTTCAGATTCCACAGACGTTGCAACTCCTTTCGACTCCACAGCCGATAACATCGCCGCCACCGACTCTCTTTCGACGTCATCGTTGATCGACGAGCTGAAAAGCGACTCTACAAACGTGATGAACAACCCCGAAAACCTCGAAAATTTCAGGAAAGAGTTTCCGCTTTTTGCTGTTTTGTCGCCCAGCACCAACGAAATAGGCCAATTAATGTCGGGCCCCACTGTTGGGATAGCGCAGACAAAAGATACCGCCCGTGTGAATGAGATACTCAACATGGAACAGATTCGCAATATCTTCCCGCGCAACATGATGTTCCGCTGGTCGGCGAAATCGATGGACCCAACAGGGAAATTTTACAGGCTTATAGCTCTCAAGGTAAACACACGCGACGGAAAAGCGCCGCTTGTCGGCGATGTGATTACCGACGCGAAAAGCGATTTCGACCAGTATGGACGTCCGGAAGTGAGCATGTCGATGAACAGTGAAGGCGCAAAAACATGGGCACGTCTCACCAAAGAAAATATCGGCAAGTCGATAGCCATTGTCCTCGATGGGTATGTTCGTTCGTTCCCCTCGGTTATGAATGAAATTACGGGCGGCCGCTCCAGCATCACCGGACTGGAAAATGTTGAAGAGTCGCAAGACCTTGCCAACATTCTGAAATCGGGTAAGATGCCCGCGCCTGCTCACATCATTCAGGAAGATGTTGTTGGCCCGTCGTTGGGAAAAGAAGCTATCTCGTCGGGTATGTATTCATTTCTGATTGCCTTTGTTGTTGTATTAGTATATATGTTCTTCTTCTACAGCCACAAAGCCGGTTTGGCCGCCAACATCGCACTGATATCAAATGTATTTTTTATCTTCGGCATTCTGGCTTCTCTGGGAGCCGTACTCACGCTGCCCGGCATCGCCGGTATCGTACTGACAATCGGTATGGCCATCGACGCCAACGTGCTTATCTATGAGCGGGTGCAGGAAGAATTAAACGGCGGAAAAAGCCTGAAACTGGCCATTTCCGATGGTTATAAAAATGCGTATTCGGCCATCATCGACGGACTGGTAACCACCTTGTTGACAGGTATTGTGCTGTATATTTTTGGTTCAGGGCCCATAAAAGGTTTTGCAACTACGCTCGTCATCGGTATTCTGACCTCGCTGTTCAGCGCTATTTTCATCACACGCCTTATTTTTGAATGGCAACTGAAACACAACAAAAAAATTACGTTTACCGCCGAAACGACACGTAACTGGCTGCGCAATACAAAAATCGATTTTCTGGATAAACGTAAAATGGCTTATATCATTTCGGGATGCGCGATTTTACTTTCGTTGATTTCGTTTGCTGTCCGCGGTTTCAATCTGGGTATCGACTTCAAAGGGGGCCGCACTTATGTTGTTCGTTTCGACGAAGATGTGAAGGTTTCGGATGTTCAGCAGGGGCTTGCCAAAGTTTTTGAAATGCCGCCCGAAGTAAAAACCTTTGGCGGCAACAACCAGATTCGCGTCACAACCACATACAAAATAGACGATATGTCGGACAATGCGGATGATGAAGTGGAAGGATTGTTATACAAGGGGCTGACAGAAGGCGGGTTCATCTCTTCCAATGTTTCCTTCGAAAATTTTTCTACCAACTACCGGCTGAGTTCGCAAAAAGTGGGGCCCACCATTTCGCACGACATCCAACGCGATGCGATTATTGCGGTTCTGTTTTCGCTTGTCATCATCTTCCTCTATATTCTTCTCCGGTTCCGCAACTGGCAATATGGGTTGGGCGCTATTGTGGCGCTGGCGCACGACGCCATCATCGTGTTGGGCGTTTTCTCGGCTTTGCACTCGCTGTTGCCATTCTCGCTCGAAATCGATCAGGCTTTCATAGCAGCTATCCTGACCGTGCTGGGATATTCCATCAATGATACGGTGGTTATTTTCGACCGTATCCGCGAATACATAAAACTCTACCCGAAGCGCGAACTGGGCTCAACGATGAATCATGCTACCAACAGCACCCTACGCCGTACATTCAGTACTTCGATATCGACATTTGTTGTTGTTCTCGCCATATTCCTCTTTGGAGGAGCTACCATTCGTGGCTTTACATTCGCTTTGTTGGTTGGTATCGCTGTGGGTACCTACTCTTCGTTGTTTGTCGCGTCGCCGCTTGTTTACGACCTGAAAACATGGGCGCTCAGCAAAACAGGAGCTAAAAGTAAAAAATAAAGGCTGAATTTGGGCCTTGTACAGTACAGTTATAAAAAAAAGGGCGCGTCCGGTTGACGCGCCCTTTTTTTTATTTGATAAATACAAATCAAACAATTCTCTGCGGTTTACCATTTGCGGAAATCGTTGTTCATTCCGTATAATTTCGAGTTCCATGGAGAATAACGTCTTTCGATGCGCTTGATGGTTATTATGTTGCTTTCTTCGTCGTGCGTATCGTTGAAATAAAGATGTAAAGCCATCGAAATGGCAGCAATCTCGGAAGCCGGAATCTCGGACGGAGATATGGAGCTTACTGGCTTTGAAGTTGTGGTATTCTGTCTTTCCATTCGTTTTTTCGAGCTTCTCACACTCAGATATGCCGTGAAATTGAAAGCGAAAATAAGCAGTACCAAACCCACAAAAACTACCACCAATCCTATTAATGAAGCCATTAGAATGTCACTCCAAGTCAATGAAACATTGAGCAAAATCATAGTTATAATTTTAAAAAGATGAAAATTGAATTTTGATTGAAAAAATAGGCAAGTCGTGCTATTGTAGGTAAATATCAATTTGCTTGCCCGATTTAAAAAGAAAATGAGTTGTACGGACAATTCGCCCGAAGCGAAACAAATCTCTGCAACGGCTTAGAACCGAGGCGACTCCGCACATTAACGATTTGCAGGCTAAATCAATAATTTGCGCAAGGCGTAGAGGTAATATCCATCTTTTTCCTTCTGCGAACGGAAAGAGATATAAATGGTTCTTACGGAGGACAGTTGCCGCCGCTTGATGCTCGAAAAGTACGATTTTAGCATGAAAGAGGAACCGCTGTCGGTGTTCAACATCGTAACCGGCAACCTCGGGCAGGATATTCTGTTGCTAAGTCCGCCCTGGGCCATCAGCGCTCTGTACACCGCATAAAAAGGGATGTCTTCGGAAGGAAAAGAAACCTCGTCGATGATTTCCGTTTTAGCGCCCGAAGCTGCAATGCCATTCTCCGGCAAATGTACGTTTATAAAGGCCAAGCCTGTTATCAGTACAACAATCAACGAACTATATGAGAAAAATCGCTTCATGCTATTTCATCTTCAAAACCGCCGCAAAAATCTGTCTTTTCTTCCACATCTCCAAATTCTCGGCAGGAAGAAATTTACACACCCCATATTGTTAAAAAAGCCGGAAGCTTCATTGCGTAAAACTATTTTTGGAAGTTTTCACGTTTAAATTTTATACTTTTACGAAAAAGTAAGGCTATGAAGAGGATTATTGTCATTATTATACTGTTGGTCATAGTCGCTTTGGGGGTAGCGCTTTATTTTTTCAAACCGCAGCAGTTCCTGTTTTTCAGGGATTCGCCTGCATACAAAGCCATCCCTACCGATGCGGCCATGTTTTTCGAGATAAATTCCCTACGTTCGTTATCGGCAGATAATGCCGTTTTACAGGAGTTGTCTGACGCCGGTTTTTGGCCTTCTTTTTTTGAGGCGAAAGAGCATTTCGATTCTATTACAAGTTCTTTGGAAGTAGCTTCGTTACGGAATGAAAAATTGGTGGCTGTCTTCAAATTCAAAGGGCGCGACGAGCTAAGCCCGCTTTTCATCGTCCACGGCGGCAACGACAACAAGCAGAAAAATTGGATCTATATTATTGACCACTTTTTCCCTGCCACCGCCCACAACAGGAAGCAACGCAGCTACGACAATTTCACCATCACCGACATCACCGATGCACAGGGGCGCAACGTTTTTTCCTATGCTTTCGGCGAGGGGTTGCTTCTGGCAGGCCCCAAAGCGATTTTGGTAGAACAAGGGCTACGGCAACTAAATTCGCAAGGTTTGCTGGAAAATCAGGGATTTAAAAAAGTTAACACGCTGGCGCAGAACCATGAAGATATTTCGCTGTATGTCAACCAAAAATATCTGCCCAGCTCTGTTATGTACCACCTGAGCAACGAAACCGTCTCCTCGGTCGACGAATTTGGTGAAACACGCACGGTGCGCCACAGCCGTGACATTCAGGAGTTTGAAAAATTCGCCGACTGGAGCGAATTCGATATAAATATTTCTGACGACGGCATAAAATGTACAGGCGTTTCGGTGGCTTACGATTCGCTGTACCACTATCTGTCGGTTTTCGAAAGGCAACAACCTTTGCGCTCATATGCCAGCAGGCTTCTTCCCGACAATACCTCCCTGTTTGTCGATGTGACCTTTTCGGATTACAATCTTTTTTCGGAAAAACTGGAAAACTATTTCACCAATACCGGCCAGTTTTATAAAAGAGAAGTGAATCTCAAAACGATGGGCAGGCAAAGCCGCACCGACATCAAGGTGATGCTCGGCAATATTGTAAGCAACACAGTTATAATGGCTTACACCACTATCCCTGATGATCCGTCGCGAAAATCGGGCGTAATCGTTGTCCCCGTTAAAAACCGGAATAATGCAGAAGGGCAAATATTACAAATGTTGAAAAACTATGCCGAACAAAGAAAAGCGGAACTCTCGGACTACTCAGTAACCATCGACAATGCGCGAAAGCACTATGCCTATAAATTCCCATTTCCGTCGCTGCCGGGCGAATGGCTTGGCAAACCCTTCTACTCGGTGAAAGCCAATTATGTGGGATTTTGGGAGAACAACGTTGTTTTTGCAACCGGCGAAAACGAGTTGGCGGAATATTATAAAAAAATGTCGAACGGCGAATTTTTATCCAAAAATGGAAGCTACCAGAAATTTATGCAGAATGCCGACAGCCGCGCCAACATCAACGTTTTTGTCGACATTGCCCACGGTTTCCCGTTGGGGAAAGAGCTGCTCGAAAGCAGCCTGTTCAAAAAAATGACAGCCCGAAGCAGCAGTTTGAAAAAATTCAGGTACTTCAACTGGCAGATTTCATATTCCAAAAAAGAGACATTTCACAACAATGTGTCAGTCAGTTACGGAAAAATTATACAGTCGGATGCCAAAGCGCTGGCCAAATCCTCAATTGGCTCGAAGTTGGCGATAGCGCCTAAAATTGTGCGAAATCCCGCCGACAAGCAACGCAGCAACATAGTTGTTCAGGATCAGAAAAATGTGCTTTACCTGCTCTCCACCGATGGCGACATTTTATGGAAACGCAATTTGGCAAGCCTGATTATGAGCGAAATATATCCTGTTAACTCGCCAAAAAACGGCGATCTTCAATTTCTTTTCAACACAAAAAGCACCATCTTCCTCCTCGACAAAGACGGCAACGACGTGTCGCCCTTTCCCGTGCCAATTCCTTCGGAAGCGTCCAACGGAATCGCCGTTTTCGATTACGACAACAAACGCAACTACCGTATCTTTCTGGCCGACAAGGAAAACCACATCAAAGTTTACGACATAACCGGCAAACAGGTATCGGGATGGAAATTCGACAAAACCGAATCGGAAGTTACCACGCCCGTGCAGTATTTTAAAGTCGCCGGAAATGATTATCTCGTATTTAAAGACAAAAACAAAATTTACATCCTGAACCGGCAAGGCGAGAGCAGGGTGGAACCGAAAGCGACATTCGAAAACTCCGCCAATCCACTGATATTAAGCGCATCGGGAAAAGCCAAAATCATTGCCACCGATAAAAAGGGAACGGTTTATAACTTATTCCTTGATGGCGCCTTTGAAAGCGTCAAAGCCGGTTCCTACTCCGCCAAACACTTTTTCACGGCGGCCGACTTTGATGGCGATGGCAGCCTCGAATTTATCTTCGCCGACGGCGACCAGTTAACCGTGACCGACGAAAAGGGAGAAAAACGGTTTTCACAGAAAATAAAGGGTAACATCAGCTTTTGTCCCATCGTTTTCAGCCTCGACGAAACATCTAAAAAAATAGCGCTTTATTCTGAAAAAGGAGGACGCATTTATCTTTTTCACCACGACGGAGCGCCCTTCGATACTCCATGGCTCAAGGCGGGAAGCCCGTTCACCGTCGGTAAACTGAACAGCAGCAACCCTGCTGCCAATCTCATTACCGGCGACGGCACAGGGCAAATCTCGATTATTGCGCTAAACTGATTTGCGAAAAATATATATCAGCGAACTGCAACGACCGATGTTGAAAAGGCCGACTAACCACGATATTTTTCCAAAGAAGAGGCCCTTCAGCAGCGACAATTTAGAGCGTTTGTATTTTTCACTGAGGATGGAAACGTAGAATGCATCAAAAGGCATTCTCTTCATGCCGCACATCTCAAAGCCGTATGTGGCCGCCAGTTTTTCGATTTGCGGCGGTGCAAAATGCCACAGGTGACGCGGTGCATCCCACGCCGCCCAAAACGATTTGTAATGCTGCGCATCCTGCGAGTCGGCGTTGGGAAGTGCAATTACCAAAGTTCCTGCGTCGTTCAACAACCGCGAAATGGTTTTCCAGTGCAAGTCCAAATCGGGCAGATGCTCCATTACATGCCAAAGCGTGATAACATCAAAAGAGTGTTCGGGTAATGCAAAGAGTTCTTCGGCTGGAAGAAGGGGAATGTCCCAGCGTCCGGCGGCAAAGTTGCGAGCTTCTTCGCTTTGATCGGTGCCGGTTACCCGCCATCCTTTCGCCTGCATGAATGCCAGGAAATAACCGGTGCCGGCACCAATATCCAAAAGCGTTCCTTCCTTCAATTGCGAAACGTTGTGCACTACCTTGAACTTGCACTTCAGCATGTAGTTTCGCACACGGTGATATACTTTGTTGACAATGCCCTCGGTGCTATCGGAGTGGGAAATATATTCCAAGGATTGATAATAATTCCCCATTTCGGAAAGGGGCGGCAAACCGGCCGTCAACCGAAAATTGCACGCGGCGCAAGCGAAAATGGGAAATTCTTCGCCTAAGGCAAAGTAGTCTTTCACATCAAAAACCTTGTTAAAGTTTTTGCCGCCGCACACAGGGCAAACCACATCTTTCAACATATCCATCAATAAGGATTTATGAGTAAAACCCAAACATTCGATTTTGAAATTCCCATTTGCCCGAAATGTTGAATTTTCTCATTTTTTGCACAAATACCGCATAAATAAAAACGCTAATACATTGTATAATAATGTTTTAATCTGCGCTAAATTATCAACATGGCGTCGCCGTAAGTTCCAAAGCGATAATTATTTTCGATGGCCGTTTTGTAAGCTTCCATCAGGAAATCGTATCCGGCAAAAGCCGAAACCATCATCAACAAGGTCGATAGCG
>Ga0082212_10005221_pt1 | contig 17776 bp, 17 predicted proteins | sample TergutNt197P3_FD_71548 | JGI IMG/M metagenome (GOLD analysis project Ga0082212, IMG submission 71548) | Neocapritermes taracua P3 segment gut microbial communities from Petit-Saut dam, French Guiana - Nt197 P3 | ecosystem: Host-associated > Arthropoda: Insects > Digestive system > Gut ... | reverse complement strand
TTTGAAATCCTTAACATTTCGCGTAACTATGTAATCCGCCTTGACGCGCGCGGCGCAAGACGCCTGAACCGCGTCCTCAAAGTCAGGAAAATCCACATTAAGCGCGTTGTTTATATCTCTTTTGAGCGCCGGAACGACGTCTACAATTTGCAGTAAAATTTGTACCGCGCTTCGAACCTCTCCGGAACCTAAATGCTTCCGCATAATGTACATGACATCCATAATCGTTACAGTGGTAATGACGCCATCAAGAACGCCGTTTTCACATAGGTTCAGTATCTTGAGGGATTCGCCGTATTCGTCCCGGCGCGCAAGGTTATCCATGACGATGTTTGTATCGAACAGGATTTTCAATGACGCGCCATCCTTTCTTTCCTAACGGCTTTTTCGTCAACATCGGCAGGGATTAGTCCCCTTATTTGTTCGGACAGAGATTTCTTTTGCGCCTTAACGCCAATAAGCCGCGCAACGGCGGCACCGTTGCGGGTAATGATGATTTCCTGGCCTTCTGCCAGTTCAAGGTATTTACCGAAGTTGTTTTGAACATCCGTCGAACTTGCAATCATGTTGAGATGTCTCCTGTTCCCTTTAAAATCCAATTTAATAACGTAATACAAATTAGCTAATAAACGTAATATATTTTAGCTAATTAAAAAAGCGATTATGGTTCCAAAGAGAACTGCCGCTTACTCCGTCGCGCGCCTCGCTAGAAAAAATGGGTTCGAATCGCGTGGCGGATACGTTGCAAAGCAAGGGCAAGCTGAGGTAGCATTCTTTTATGACGACGCGAAAAACACTGATTGCTATTTCTGTTTTACTTCTGACGCTTGCGCTAACCACGCGCTTAACGGGCGCGGCGGAGGGAAAACTGTCCGAGGCAATAAACCTGTACGAAAAAGGTTCGTTTAAGCAGGCGGTTGAGCTTTTGCGGCAGGAAGCGAAAGCCTCTCCGCGCGATGCGGAAATCCGGTTCCTGCTGGGCAAGGCGTATCTGAAAGTTCAAGACTGGAAAGCCGCGGTCACGGAAATGGAAAAGGCGGTCGAACTTGAGCCATCAAACGCGAGATATCATCAATGGTTGGGCCGCGCGTCCGGGGAGCGGGCTTCGCGCGCCTTTATCACAACTGCCTATTCAATGGCAAAGCAGGTGGTAAAGGAATTTGAGGCAGCGAGCCGGCTTGCGCCGCAAGATCTGTCCATTCGTTTCGATCTGCTTGAATATTATTTGCAGGCGCCAGGAATGGTGGGGGGCGGCAAGGACAAGGCTGAAGCCGAAGCGAAAACCATCGCTGAAATCGACCGGCAGAAGGGGTACGCCGCGCGGGCGAATATTTATAAAAAAGACAAACAGTTTGAAAAAGCAAAGGCCGAGCTGCTTAAAGCGGCGGATGAATTTCCGGAAAGCGCTGACGCATGCGAGGAACTTGCTGATTTTCTGTTCGGACGGCAGGATTATGAAGAAGCGTTGCAGTGGAGCCGAAAGGCGCTGACGCTCGATCCAAAATTGAATAATTCACGTTTCCTGGCGGCTGCGGCGGCGACGCGGCTGAATCGTGATCTTGAAGCGGCGGCGGACGAATTGCAGGCGCTTGCCAACGGGCCGATTTCCGACGACGATCCGACTTTCGAGCAGATTTATTACCAGATCGGCGAAAATCACCTGGCGCGAGGCGACAAGGCGAAAGCGAAAGCGGCGTTTCAATCCGCGCTTTCGTACAACCCTGAATATTCAAGAGCAAAAGAGGCGCTGAAGAAGTTTTAAAGGCAGCCTCCGAAAACCCCAAACTCTGCGTTACGCTCCCTCGACAAAATGCTCATTTACCTATGTTGGGCGCGATAAATCGCGCCCCTACACCGCTTTTGTCTCAGTCGCAAGCCTTGATTTTGGGATTTTCGGAGGCTGTCTTAAAGTACTACGGGATATATGGTGATGCCGCGGTTTTCCCCTGAACCTTCGCTCATGCTCTCAACGCCCGGTATTCCCGCAAGCGCCGTATGTACGATTTTTCTTTCACTCGGAACCATCGGTTGCAAGGCAAGCGGCTTACGCAAGGCCAGAACCTTTTGCGACGCCATCTGCGCGAGCAGTTCAAGTTCAAGCTTCCGGTGTTTTCGGTAATCGTCAGAGTCAAGTTCAATGAAAGACGATTCTTCTTTCCGCGATTTTCCGCGGTCTACTGCTCCCGGATAAACCCTGTTGAGCAGATATTCGAGGCTGTTCAACAACGCGGCGGAATTGGAAAGAAGACAGCCCCGGTCGTTACCCGTTATATTGATATGAACAAAGCCGTTTTCTTCGCGTCCTTCGGCCGTCATATCCATATGCATGTGGCGCAGAAGATCTTCGCAGAAATTTAAAATTTCTTTCAAAATATTTCCTCCATTGCCGTTGGCCTTAACCCTTCTTTGATTTCGCTTTTGCCGGAACCTGCGGCGCGGCCGTGGGAATCCATCGTTCCGCGATTTTCTGCAGCGCGACCTGAAAGACGTTGCTGCAAAGAAAATAGAGGTTCAGGCCGCTCGACATGTTGAGAAACAGGAAGGTAAAGAATACAGGCATGAACATCATTACCTTCGCCTGCGCGGGGTCGGCGCCCGGGGACATAGGCATCATCTTCTGTGAAATAAACGATGTCAGCCCCATGGTAATCGGAAGAACGTAAAAGGGATCCTTGGCCGAAAGATCCTGTATCCACCAGATAAACGGCGCCTGCCGCAGATCGATCGTGTACGCAAGAAGCGAATAAAAAGCGATAAGAAGCGGCATCTGAATAAGCAGCGGCAGACAGCCACCCATCGGATTTACGCCGTGTTCCTTATAAAGCGCCATGACTTCCTGGTTCATCTCACGCTTGCGCGGGTCGGTCGCCTTGTACTGGCGGTACTTGTCCTGAATCGCCTTTACCTTGGGCTGAATCGCCGACATCTTCCTCATGGAAAGCATCGACTTGAGGCGCAGAGGGAAGAGGATTATCGAAATTATGAACGTAAGGATGACAATGGCCGCGCCATAGTTATTCGCAAACCGATGAATCCAGCGCAGCCCGGCGAGCAGCGGATAAACAAGTATGGAAAACATGCCGTAGTCGATTACGCCGCTGAGATCCGCCGAGCCCTGCAATCGCAGGTTTTCCTGCTTTTTGGGCCCGATATAAAATTTGTAATCCGCTTCGCCGCCTGAACCGCCCGTGTTAAGCGGCAGCATGACCTTCATCAGATTGCGCTCGATTTCCTTTCCGTCGATGCCGGCCTGGCGCATATGCGTGGTCTGAATGTTGTACCAGGAAAAAGGGTATTTCGGGATGGCGATCATGCTGAAATACTGCATGTCGATTCCGGCCCACCGTATGTCCCCTTCAAGCCTTTTCGGATCCTGCGGATTTTTGGGCGGCGATTCACGTCGCACCTTGCCTCCGGAAAAATAAACGGACTTAATCTGATCAGCGTTTCTGGAAGTATAATGCTCCGCTTCGGGACCTATGTCCTCGCTCAGGAATAAACGCCCTTCAAGCGGCTTTCCCGCTTTTGTTCCGTTTATTGAAAGACTCGCCGTGTAATTGTCCCTGTCGAAATTCCAGATCTTTTCGACCTGCAGGTCGCCGCGCGTCAGCGTGAGTTTTATGGCAACCGGCGGCGAAAGTATTTCTTCCGCCGAAAAATCCGCCCCTTCGATTGACACATTATAGTATTCGTTATTTGCCGCTGCGGATACCGCGCCGTCCAGCAAAATCAGCGCGCCCGGATACAGCCCCTCGTTGCGGGAAGCGCCCGTAATCATGTCAAAAACGCGGCTTTGTCGCTCGCCGCCGCCTGTTTTTGTGGTCTGGTAATCCTTTAGTTCCCAGCTTGTCAGCACTCCGCCGCGATTGTCCAGAACAGCCGTATAAAGATCGCCGTCAATGACAATCTTCTGCGCGACGGCGCGGGTGTCCTGCATGGTGCCGTCCTCGTCCGCTGACAGCGCGGCGTTTTCGTCAATCGCAGACTGCTGAACGGCGTCGTATGGCGCCGGAGCCGTATATTCGGTTTGCGCGTCCGGCTGCGCGGGAACGGGCCGCTGATTTTGCGGGACAAGATACTGAAAACCAATGAAAACCAGGAATGTCAGAACGATAAACAGAATAAAACGTTTTTCCATCATGATGGTATTTTCTTTAACCTGTATATTTCACGGGACGGGATCAAATCCGCCCTCGTGGAACGGATGGCATTTCAGCAGACGGCGCACGCCCAGGAGAATTCCCCTGACGAAGCCTTTTTTTTCGATAGCCTCGCGCATATAAACTGAACAGGTCGGCTCAAACCGGCAGGCGCGCGGCAAACAGGGCGAAATAAAACGTTTATAAAATTTCAGCGCGGCAATGGCGGCTTTTTCCGGCAACGTCATTAATTCCCTTCTTTCCGCCTATTCCGCGCATGAGATTCATCCGGAATACCGACTCGCCATTTTTTTTACGACCGCCAGAAACTCCGCCCGCAGTTCCTCATAACGAACGCCGTCGCAACCGGATTTTGCGTTGACTACCATATCGAATCGATCTGGAATTTGATCCAAAGATTTGCGAAAAATCTCACGGAACAGGCGCTTCACCCTGTTCCGCACAACCGCCCCGCCGACTTTGCGGGACGCCGTGATTCCCAGACGGGAATATCCAAGGGCATTCCCGCGGCTGAACAGTACAAAATGTGACGAATGAATTTTATAGCCGGTTTTATAAAGCGCCTGGTAGTCCGAAGACCGAACGATACGAACAGAACGCGGGAATTTTTCAGCGGCCGCCTTAACCACTCACCGTAAGCCTTTTACGCCCCTTGGCGCGTCTGCGTTTAAGCACCAGCCGGCCGGCCTTTGTTGACATCCGTTCGCGGAAGCCGTGTACCTTTCTACGTTTGCTGTTGTTGGGTTGGTACGTCCTTTTCATTATTCCGATATCTCCGTTTCAAGTGAACCTTAATATAATCCCGATTTGCAAGCCTGCCGGTAAGATAGACGCGCCGTGCAGACAAAACGTAAATCATAGAAATTATTAGAGGAAAAAGCAAGAGCAACCTGTATTTTGGGGTGCGCGCCAAACCACATTGACCATGTGAATATCCGGATTAACTTGTGATATGGTGTATAGTTGCAACGTATATTTTTTTCGACGGAGGGAAATTGACCAGAATTTATACGCGAACCGGAGATGACGGAACCACCTGTCTTGCGGGCGGCAGCCGCTCGCCTAAAGATTCGCTGGTCATTGAAACCGGCGGAGAGATTGACGAACTTGGCGCCCTTATCGGCGTCGCGCGATCGCTGTTGCTCCCTGACGGCGTTGATAAGATTTTACATGAAATTCAGGAACGGCTGCTTATTATCGGCATTGCGGTTGCAACCCCGGCCGGCGAAAACGCGCGGCTTCCGAAAATCCGCGAAGAAGACATACTAAAACTGGAAAAAGAAATTGACGCGCTGCAAACGCAGTTGCCTCCGCTCGACCGGTTTATTCTTTCCGGGGGTTCGCCGGCGGGGGCGCAATTACATCTGGCCCGCACTGTCGCCCGCCGCGTTGAACGCCGGTGTGTCGCCCTGTCCAGGATACGCGCGGTCGCGCCGGAATTAATCAGTTGGATTAACCGGCTTTCCGACCTGTTGTTTGTGCTGGCGCGCTTTGTAAATAACAAGCAGTCCGCGACCGAAAAAAGTCTTTATGTCTCTGCGGCTTTTTAACAACCACGCCCATTTCGGTTGGAACTCGCCCGCTGGATGTGATAAATTTCGTTGTTTCCTTGGTAAATACTATCAATGGTTAATAAGAATACGGAGAGGGACATGAGAAACGTATTTTTCAGTTGCGTAATTATTTTGGGATTCATTTGTGGGTTGACCGCGCAGGATAGCGTGGACAGCGATTATGTAATAAGAGAGGAAGATGTAATATCCGTCGTTGTAAGGGAGGAACCTGAATACACCGAAAGGGGGATTCACGTCCGAATGGATGGCTGGATCACTTTGCCGCAGATCAGTGAAATTTATGTGAGCGGGAAAACCACAAAGCAGTTGGAAGCTGAGATTGCCGAAAGGCTTAGATATTTTGTCAGGGATCCCATCGTTCAGGTTTTTGTAGACAAAGTTTTCAGTCATAGGGTTACAGTCGCCGGAAAGGTCGGCAGACCCGGACAATACGCCCTTGGCGCCCCAACTAACGTACTTGAAGTTCTTATGAGCGCCGGCGGACCTTTACCGACGGCGTCGGTAAAAAAAATAAAAATCGTACGCAATGTAAACGGCAGAGATGTGCAGTATCAATTCAACTACAAAGACATACTTCAAGGGAAGAACCTGCACCAAAACATTCAATTACAAAACAGGGATCTGATTCTGGTACCTTAGGGAAATGCTGATTAAATTGTCTGAGCGGGATGAAGCGCAAGGCGCACGGAGCGCAGGAACCGAGGCATATAGAAATATGTTGAGGTTACGAGCACCGCGCAACGTAGCGATTCGCCCGCTCAGGCAATTAATAAGCGTTTCCCTAGCCCGAATAGTTCATACGGATTCTATCCCTTTTATTAATCATGCAGGACTGGTATGAAAAAAAAATTAGTGTTTACTCTTGTAATATTGGTGTTTTCGACGCGGATTTACGCTCAGGTTTATTCCGGTGAAGCGCCTGACGCCGCAAAGCCGAATCCTTCAATTATTTATCCTGTGTCAGTATATGAATCGGAAGTTATTCAGGAAAGAATGTATGATCCGGAACCCGTGGCCGTGCAATATTCGCTGGATATTTTTGGAAACTATGTGGCGAATACCGTGGCAGGCTCATTTTCACAGGAAAGCGCCTGGAATCTGCGTAATAATTTTGGATTTTCACTAAGCGCGTCCGAAGGTTTTTATTTTAACGATAATCCCCGTGAAAATTCGGATTCCAACAGGAATAAGGCTTCTTCCGCCACGTCGCTTTCCGCAAACGTTTTTACAAACTATAAAAGCGGCAATTCCGCGATACATCTTGATTATGGCGCGGGTTATCGTTTTTATCCCCAGCGGGCGAATTCAATAAGCGGCGTAGGGCACAATGCCAATGCCGCGTATATGTATCAAATAAACGAACGGGCGAGTCTACAGTTTCGAGATCACCTGTCTTCATATTCGAATGATCCGCTTGGCGATTTTTTTTCCATGAATTCGTCTTTTGACAGACTTTCAACGGGTTCCTATTATTACGATATTCTTCTTTCGCAACGGCGCCATAATCGTAATACGGTTACAGGAACCGTTAGCGCGGACGTAACGGGAAAAGGTACAAATGTGAGAGTCTTCGGCTCATACGATAACTACTGGTATGGTGAGCTGGATTTGGCAGACGGCAGAATAGAGAGTTTATATTCCGCCAGGGTCGGCGCTGGAATACAACAGGGGATTACACGCTGGCTGTCTCTGGGGAGTACGTATTCCATACAACTCAATGATGACTTGCGCGATACCCAGATTCACCGGGTGGATGTCGGCAACTTCCAATTTGATCTTTCGCCTAATATGGAAATACATGCTTCCGGCGGCGTTGAAATCGCCGACACCGCCCTCGCCACCGCCACCGCCACCGGCGAGGGCTATCGGACGCGGGTGGCGGCGCGCGCCGGCATGTCCTACTCAACCCAGATAAACAGAATATATGCGGACTACTCACGAACGATGATGTCGGTTAGCGGTTACAGCCGGCTGCTTCCCTCGGACACTTTTTTAGTCGGACTTGGACAGCCTGTCGGCAACAGAGTTAATTTCCGGGTTATGTGGTATTATCAGCGCAGTTCCGACTTCCATGATTCCGGGAATCTGTCCGCCCATCAGGGAATGGCGTCGATGGAATATATTATATTCTCAGGGCTATACGCATCAGCCAGTTACACGCTCCGGTACCAGGAAAATTCCATAAATTCGTTGTCCGGCATTCCATCTTCCGACCGATCAATGTTTTCTTTTGGATTGACGTATTCATGGCCGTCGGGACGAAACAGTTACTGAACCGCCGCGCTACCGCGTGAAGATGCTTAAATTTGGCTTGCGGCGATAATTAGCGCTCCGGCTCGTTTTGTGGAGTAACGATCCTAATAATCGTATAAACAGACCATTTTTAACCATAATGTTTTTTGCGCATAATGTCGATGTGTACCCACTGAGGACATAATATGGAAAAGGTACAAAACCGCGTATTTCAGGATCGTAGAAGGTTGTCGCGTATTTCCGTACAAATGGAGTGCAGGTTCAAATCCGCCGAAAATGAATTTGGAGCTCTCCTGCTCGACCTGTCTCAAGGGGGTGCGCTTCTTTCCTCCACGCTTCTTCCCACTCAAGAAGATCCTGCCTCCAATAAGGATGAAGGAAATCTTCCTTCACAGGAAGGCAAGATTTCACTAACTCTTGAAGACGACGGTTTGAAAGCGCCGCTGGTACTTTCAGGAACGATCAAGCGCAATTCTATCGGCATGTCCGAATATGGAAAAGTGGCCCAGTTCGGAATTGAGTTTGACCATACTCCGCTGGAACTACTCCGGTTAATCAGCCGCCTGTCGTCGCGTCGAAAGGGAGCTCGTGTTTCCACACAAATTGAATGCCGGTACAGAATGAACGGCGAGGAGTATGAGGCTCGCATTCTTGAAGTATCTTCGGGAGACGCGCTTCTTTACTCGGCCATTATTCCCGCCCTGAAAAGCAAAATATCTATAAGTGTTGAGGCGGTCAACATGGGCGTTCCGCCGATGACGCTTGAAGGAACGGTTATGCGCAGCGCCGTGACCGGCGATGGAGACGAGGGGCAATTCGGTGTTCAGTTTGAAAATCCACCGAGTGAGCTTCGCTTGTTAATCAACGCTCTACGCTCGCAAAAGTAATGTAGGAATGTAGGGGCGTAGCGTGCTACGCCCAACGTACTGCGCCTAATCGCCTAATCGCCTAATGACACGCCCAGGCAACTAATATTTCCCTAATGGCGACCTCCGAAAACCCCAAAATCAAGGCTTGCGACTGAGACATGTGTAGGGGCGAATAATTATTCGCCCCTACTTTTGTGGGAATTAAACCCGCCCGTACATGAGCATTTTGTCGAGGGAGCGTAACGCAGAGTTTGGGGTTTTTGGAGGTCGCCATGCGGAACTCTGCACAAATGGCAGGAGATCGCCTACCAGGTACAGAGATCCGGTAATCAACGCAAGACCGGACGGCGGACAGGCCGTCCATGCGGCGCGCAGCGCGGATTTCATGTCACGGCAGACCGTTACGCGCCCGCCGTATCCTGGAAACATATTCACAATATCCTCAGGCTGCGCGGCGCGCGCATTTGGCAGCGGCGTCAGATAAATATGCTTCGCCAGAGGGAAGAGAACCTCGGCAACCTCCTGAATGTTCTTATCCCGCATCGCTCCGAAAACCATATGGATTTCAGATTCCCTGCGCTGTTTAAGATAATCGCGAAGTATCACTGCCGCCGCCGGATTATGCGCCCCGTCAAGCAGCGTGCGCCGCGCGGCGTTATATTCGTCAAGACGCCCTTCCCAGCGCGTACTTAAAAGGCCGCGGCGAATGTTCGCGGCTTCGATTTTAAACCGGTCAAGCGTTTCGGCCGCCGCAACGGCCAGAGCGGCGTTGCGAGTCTGAAATTCGCCTGCCAGCGAAAGTTTCAGGTTTGTGTAACGGCGCGCGGGCGTCTGCAAATCCATCGCCGCGCGTCCGCCGCGCATCCGCGTTTTTTGAATAACCAGGCCGCCGCCAAATTCCAGAAGACTTGTTCCCACGGTTTTTGCCCGCCGCCGCATCACTTCTTCAGCCGCCGGGTCGCAGCAGCCCGAAATCGCCGGAACGCCCTTTTTTATAATGCCCGCTTTTTCCGCGGCGATCTTTCTGATAGTGTTTCCGAGATACTGCTGATGATCCAGTGAAATGCTCGTGATTACGCTGCAAAGCGGCCGTATAACATTAGTGGCGTCAAGTTTTCCGCCGAGTCCCACTTCAATTACGGCAATATCGACCTTTTGCCGGGCAAACCGTAAAAACGCGCAGCAGGTAAGAAATTCATACGTCGTAAGCGCCCGGTCGAGAATCCCTTTTGTAAGAAGCGTTTCTTCCGTCGCGCGAACTTCCGATGACAGAGAAGCGAACGTGGACGGCGGCACTTGAACGCCGCAGACGCGGATACGTTCTTCGACCCGGACAAGGTGCGGCGAAGTGTACATGCCTGTAACGAGTCCGGCATCACGCAAAATGGCTTCGGTCATCGCCGCGACGCTTCCCTTCCCGTTTGTTCCCGCAATATGGACGGAAGGATACTTCATGTGCGGATCTCCGAGCGCCTCCATCATGGCGGCCGTGCGATGCAGGCCGAGATGCATCATCTGCACCTCGTTCCCTTTTTGATTTAAATACTCCAGCGTTTCCCTGTGATTCATGATTACCGCCATGCCTCCTCTGCAACCCGAAAATATCCGGGCAAGCAAAATTATGCGCTCGAAGCGTTATGAAATAAATTTATTCTTTACACGCGTATAACGTAAAATCCGTAAGTTATTAAGAGAGGAAAGCCGTTTGAAACAACCAACTAAGGCAGGTGTGGCTGCAAAAATTCAATGGATATGTTTCGTCATATATCTTGCGATTGCCGGCAGTTACCTGGGACTTGAAATCGACAGTTTTGTCGGCGACCTTCCCTTCTTTCAAACGGAAACATTGCTGCTTTTTATAAACATACTGGCTATTCCGTTGCTCCCCCTGCTTTTTCCTCTCTTTACCGGATATTTCCACCGGCGGCAAAACCGCCGCTTTACATATGCAATGGCGGTATTGGGCGCTATTTACCTGCTCTGGATCGTCTTGCTCGCGATCTATAAATCCGTCTGCCGCGTAGATTTTGATTTTTACTTTTTCTGGTATAACGCCGGGGACGCGTTGCCGGTTATCCGCAAGCTGTTCGCGCCGTGGATTCCCGCAATACTTATTTTCGGCGCGATACTCGTATATGTACAAAAAAGCGCTTTTGCGCCGGCAATGCAATGGGCGCGAAAATCTCCAAAAAAGGCGCAGATGATAATTCTGACGGTTTTTGTCTGTAGCTGCATCTGCCAGGCGGCGACATTACAAAGTATCCGCGGATCCGCCATGGGATTTGTCTATACCAGTTTTTTAAGCGACAGAAGACTGCGCGACGACTACATAAGCCTTTACGCAAGGCATATCGAGGCGCTGAAAGAGAATCCGCCGCAGACGACTGAACGGTTTAATCCGTCGGCCTTGGGAGACGCCATTTTCATCGTTAAGCAGGAAAGCCTTAACGGCCTTTTAACCGGCCCGGAAATTACGCCGCAGTTGCTTCGGGCGGGACTCGACGGGATTTTGATTCCAAAGATGTATGGCAACGCAATACAGAGCCTGCGCGGCTACAGTTGTATTCTGTGCGGCGTTCCGCCTAGCATTACTTTCGCCCTTTCAGACGCCTATCCCGCCGAAGATCTTGAAAAAATGAACTGCCTGCCCCGGATTTTCCGTAACTTCGGCTATAGCACACTATATTTTTTCGGCGGCAGCCATAATCCGCGTATAGTTCGTTTTGCGGAATCTATCGGATTTGAAAAAGTTCTGGCCGACGACATTATGCGTCCCGAAGATATAAAGTTCGACTGGGGCTACCGTGAAGATATTTTTTATTTACGTGTGCGCGAGTATTTGAAAGCAAATTTCGACGGACAAAAATTATTTGTTTTTATCGATACGGGCGCAACCAATCACGCGCCGTTCGAGGTGCTCGACGAATCCCTTAAGGAAAAGGTTCCGTTTCCCGCGCCGGTCGACTTTACTGAAAAGCTTTCAAATACGACTTTCGTTCAGGACGCCTATTTTGGAATTTTTTACGACATCTTCAAGGAAGATTACGGCGACAGGGGAACGCTGGTTGCCGTCAGCGATCACGCCTGGCCGATTCCGGTTCACAAAAACAACATTTACAATGAGCGCGGCGCGTATGAGGAGAATTTTCTTATCTCGCTTCTTTTTGTACCGCCCGCGTCGGAAGCCGAAGCATTCGATATCGGCGCGCGCGTTCCTGTTCGTTTCAGCCAGATGGACATTCAGCCAACAATACTGGATTTGCTGGGAATGAAAAGACCGGCGCTGCTGGGAGAGTCCTTTGCGCCGTGGCTGCTCGAAACGTCCAATGAAAGAAAACCTGACGCGGCAAAAGCCACTCTCTCTGTTCAACCTTACGGCGGCGGATTTATCTCCATCGTGAATTATCCGAAAAAATACCTGTTCAGCGTTCTTGACCGGAACGTCAGCATTTACGATCTCGAAAAAGATCCCGGCGAACTTTCCCCCGAAATTCATCCCATTGACGAATATCTTCCACTGATCCACGACTTCTTCCAGTAATATATAAATTTGCGTATATATACATTTGCGTTAAGGAGAAAAGGCATGGATTCAATGATGATGTACGCGAGCACCAACCAACAGGCGCCGGAAGTAAAGCTGGCGGACGCCCTTTTGCGCGGGCAGGCCCCGGACAAGGGCCTTTATCTTCCGGTGGAAATCCCGCGTTTCGCGCCGGGAGAGCTTGCGTCGCTTTATGATAAATCCTATCCGGAGATAGCGGCCGCCGTTATTGGAAAATTCACGGCGGGGACGTTTACGCGGGATGAACTCGCGGAAATGTGCCGGGACGCATATGATTTTGACGTGCCTCTGGAACGCGTGGACGGGCAAAGGCATGTTATGCGGCTCGACCGCGGCCCCACGGCGTCTTTCAAGGATTTCGCCGGACTCATGATGGGGCGGATGTTCGGACTGCTGCGCCGCAACGCGGCGGGGTCCGGCGGGAGGCTCGTAATCCTGACGGCTACCAGCGGCGATACGGGCAGCGCCATAGCGCACGCATTTTACAAAATCCCGAATATTGAAGTCATGATCCTTTTTCCGCCCGACGAAGTCAGCGCGCGCCAGCGCAAACAGATGACGACGCTCGGCGAGAACATAACCGCCGTCGGCGTCGATGGAAAATTCGACGACTGCCAGGCGCTGGTCAAGCAGGCTTTTGCCGATGAAACCCTGCGCAGTATTGAACTGACTTCCGCAAATTCGATCAACATCGGACGCCTTTTGCCGCAGATTGTTTATTACGTTTACGCGGGCGTAAGACTAACCAAAGGCAAAAACCCGATTGTTATTTCCGTCCCATCCGGAAATTTCGGCAACATGATGGGCGCGCTGCTTGCCTCACGCATGGGGCTGCCGCTTGAAAAACTCGTCGTCGCCACCAACGAAAACGACGAAGTTCCCTGTTTTATGAAAACGGAAGAGTATTGCAAAATCGTCCCGTCGATGGCGTGCCTTTCAAATGCCATGAACGTCGGGCATCCCAGCAACTTTGCCCGCGTAATCGCCCTTTTTGGCGGCTGGCTGGATGAAACCGGCAATCTGCTGCACAAGCCGGATATGGATCAAATGAGAAAAGAATTGTGGACGACGAGCGTCACTGATGGAGAAACGCGGGAAACGATTCAAAATGCCTGGCGGAGGCATCAACTGCTTCTGGAACCACACGGGGCGGTTGGCTGGCTTGGCCTCGAACGCTATTTACAGGAAACTTCATCGACGGCGGCGGCGGTTTCCGTGGAAACGGCGCACCCCGCCAAGTTCCCGGAAGAAATCGAAAAATTGCTCGGTTTTTCGCCGGAAGTCCCCGCAAGCCTTTCGGAAGTTGAAACAAAGCCGGAGCATTATCTTGCTCTGCCGGCTGATTATGCGGCGTTTCACAAACTGCTTCTGGATACATACCGAGGGAACCTCTGAAAATAAATTTTCTTATTTGTAACGATTTTTTTGTGTACAATTTAAAAATAAAGCCGATTTAGAAGTATGTGGACTTCCGGTTTGCCGAGGTTGAGATTAAGATTAGTATTTACAACGCCAATCTATTTAATTAAACAATGACCCCTAATCCTCACGCAGGAACGTATCGTCCATTAAAAAACAGTGTTGAATGCGCGGGATGGGGCTTATAAGGGAGAACAATGTCTGTACGTTTGTTTGTAGGGAACCTGCCCTACGATGCGACTGAAGCGGAACTCAGGGAATTCTTTTCACCGGTCGGCGCTCTCGCGACCGTTATCATTCCGGTAGATCGGGAAACCGGAAAGCGAAGAGGGTTTGCCTTCGTGGAATTCAGCGACCCGGCTCAGGCCGCGGAAGCTAATCGCCGGCTGAATAATCAGCCATTCAAGGGACGGAATGTCACGATCAATGAAGCCCGCGCCCGGGAAAACCGTCCTGATTCAGGCGGCGCCCCGCGCTATGCGCCGCGTCCGGGTTTTACGCCAACGCCAAGACCTTCTTTGGGAACTCCGGAATTTTCTCCGGATATGATGGATACCTCAAAAACCGCCCGCGCGGAAAACCGGCGGCGGAATTTCGGCGCCGACGCCAAACCTGCGCATAAAAGAAAAAATCAGTATGGCGGCAAAGGCGAAATGGGGAGCCGAAAGGGTCCTATACGCGAAAGAGGCGGGGGGCAGGTTTTCGGCAGCGACGAAGGCGACGACGATTTGGATTACGATTATCTGGCGGATTTTCGGGATTCCGACGACGAATAAACGGCGCGTCTAATCCGCGTCATTGGTCAGGCTTTATCTGACCAATGACGCGGATTAGATCCAATAGCAACCTCCGAAAATCCCGAAATCAAGGCTTGCGACCGAGACAAAAGCGGCGTAGGGACGGGTTTGAAACCCGCCCCTACATTTATTCCTTTATTCCTTCTGCTCAAAGGTGGAACGATACACCAGGCCGGCAAGCGCCGCGCCTATGATTGGAGCCACCCAGAACAGCCATAGCTGGCTTATCGCCTCTCCGCCCGCGAAAATCGCCTGGCTGGTGCTGCGCGCCGGGTTTACCGATGTATTGGTAACGGGAATGCTGATTAGATGAATCAGCGTCAACCCGAGGCCAATGGCGATTGGCGCGAATCCCTGCGGCGCGCGTTTGTCTGTAGCGCCGATAATGATAATCAGAAATATGAATGTCATTACGATTTCGCATACCAAGGCGGATGTCATACCGTAGCCGCCTGGAGAATGCGTCCCGAAACCATTTGCCGCAAACGTATTCGCAGCCGCGTCAAAACCGGCTTTTCCAGTGGCAATCACCAGGATAACCGCGCCGGCGATGGCAGCGCCGACAAGCTGCGCGATTATGTACCCGATGAGATCCTTTCCCGGAAATCTGCCGCCCGCCCATAATCCTATCGATACCGCGGGATTCAGGTGGCACCCGGAAATATGTCCTATGGCAAACGCCATTGTCAAAACGGTCAATCCGAACGCCAGTGATACTCCGGCTATGCCGATTACGTCAGCGGCAAACACCGCGCTGCCGCAGCCGCCCAAAACCAGCCAGAATGTTCCAATCGCTTCCGCCGTCCATTTCTTGGTCATATATGCCTCCTATTTTCTCACTATTCGCTTTGTTTCACGGGCTATGGCTAATTCCTCATTGGTTGGAATAATCATTGTCCTGACTTTGGCGGAATCCGTACTAATGTCGATTTCCTCGCCCCTTACACTGTTTTTCGTGTCGTCAATGCCGATTCCCATAAAATCAAGCCCCTCAACTATCGTCTTTCTGAGCGTCCCGCTATTCTCGCCTATCCCCGCCGTGAAGATAATAATATCAATGCCGCCCATTACCGCCGCGCACTGACCTATCAGCTTTCGAACCTGATAGCAAAAAACGTCGATACTCTGCGCAGCCCTTTCGTTCCCCGCTTCCGCGGCGTCAAGAACGTCTCGAAAATCACTGCTGACCCCGGATATTCCCAATATGCCTGAGTTCTTATTCAAAATATCGTTCATCGCTTTTATATCAAGTCCCTCTTTTTGCATAATGTATGTCACAAGCGCCGGGTCGATCGACCCGCATCTCGTACCCATTATGATCCCCTCAAGCGGAGTGAACCCCATGCTCGTATCAACGGATTTGCCACCGTCTATCGCGCAGACGCTGGATCCGTTGCCAAGATGGCATGACACGATCTTCAGACTTTCAATAGGCTTGCCCGCCAGTATCGCGGCCCTCTCGGACACATATTTATGCGACGTTCCGTGAAAGCCGTATTTTCTCACTTTATACTTTTCATAATATTCGTAAGGCAGCGCATACATGTAGGAATGAGCCGGCATCGTCTGATGGAACGCCGTATCAAATACTCCGACCATCGGCACGCCCGGCATCAGATGCATGCAAGCCTCAATACCCGTAATGTTAGGGGGATTGTGCAGAGGGGCGATCTCAATGCAGTCTTTAAGACCTTCGATAACTTTATCGTCTATCAGCGTTGAACTTTTGAATCTTTCGGCGCCATGCACTATCCTGTGCCCGACTGCCGAAATCTCCGACATATTGCTTATTACTCCGTATTTTGCGTCTATTAGAAGATCAAGAACTTCCTTTATAGCGACTTTATGGTCGCTCAGGTTTTTGTTCAATGTGACGGAATCGTCGCCGTTAAAATGTTTTGTATGTTTCACAAATGAGTTTTCAAGCCCTATGCGCTCACAAAGCCCTTTTGCCAGAACCTCTTCCGTTTTCATGTCAATAAACTGGTACTTTAACGAAGAACTCCCGCAGTTGATGACCAGAATTTTCATACCATCCATAATCTTGCCTCCTTAGTTGCCCTTCTGAGCCTGTACGCTTGTCAGCGCAACGACGGAGACAATGTCTTCCGCGCTGCATCCTCTTGAAAGATCGTTCACGGGTTTTGCTATGCCCTGAAGCACGGGGCCGTAAGCTTCCGCTTTCGCCAGCCTCTGCGTGAGTTTATAGCCGATGTTTGCGCTTCCGAGGTCGGGGAATATCAATACGTTCGCCTTGCCCGCAACGGCGCTTCCAGGCGCTTTTGACTGTCCGACGGCTTCGACTATGGCGGCATCAAGCTGCAGCTCGCCGTCCAGCAATATGTCCGGCGCTTTTTCCTTTGCCAGCCGCGTGGCTTCCACAACTTTCAATGTCAGGTCGCTCTTTGCGCTTCCATAGGTTGAGTACGACAGCATCGCAACTACGGGGTCTATACCGGTAAATGATTTAAACGATCTTGCCGATGTCACGGCAATTTCCGAAAGCTCTTCCGCGTTCGGGTTTTCAACCAGGGCGCAGTCGGCGAACATAAACAGCCCAGCGCTTCCCAGCTTGCAATCCGGAACCATCATAATAAAAAATGAGGAGACGAGTTTTGTACCCGGAGCCGTTTTGAGTATCTGCAAGGCGGGGCGCAAGGTGTTTCCCGTGGAGTTTATCGCGCCCGCGACCATGCCGTCGGCCACGCCCTTTTTGACCATCATAACGCCGAAATACAGCGGGTTTTTCATTGTCCTGGCCGCTTCCTCTTCGGTAACGCCCTTGGATTTTCTGAGCTCATAAAACGTCTGCGCGTAATCATCCATTTGGTCAAACTTTTCAATATCGACGATTTTCGCCTTCGAAATATCAAGCCCGCCCGACAATGACTTTATTTCGTTTTCGTTTCCGATCAGAATGACGTTGGCCAGCCGCTGTTCCAATATTTTGGCCGTCGCCTTGATAGTCCTGGCATCCCCGCTTTCGGGAAGGACAATCGTTTTTACATCATTTCTCGCCATTGAAAAAACATCATCCATAAACCCCATAACGCAAAATCTCCTTTCGACTTATTTTGCTATTCTACGCTTTTTTTCAGGCTTGTCACCCCAGTTTTGTCGTTTTGCGCAAATTTAACAA
>Ga0082212_10005220_pt1 | contig 17777 bp, 13 predicted proteins | sample TergutNt197P3_FD_71548 | JGI IMG/M metagenome (GOLD analysis project Ga0082212, IMG submission 71548) | Neocapritermes taracua P3 segment gut microbial communities from Petit-Saut dam, French Guiana - Nt197 P3 | ecosystem: Host-associated > Arthropoda: Insects > Digestive system > Gut ... | reverse complement strand
TAAAAAAAAAAAAAAAATAAAAAAAAAAAATGTGTTTTAAAAAAAATATTTTATTTTTTTTTTTAAAAAACCCCGGCGGGGGGCCCGCACTCCCCCCCGCGCCCCGCCGGCTGGTTTTAAACTGGTTTTGCTGCTTAATTGGCCGGGGTATATTCCACCTTCAGCCGCAACGCATTCAGAATATCGTCTTCAGGAGTGGCGAGATTGACCGGCGCTTCGGGAGCGGAGGTAATGGTCAGCCTGCCCGGAGCCTTGATCAGCTTGATCAGACCTTCACGGAGGGCTGTCTGGTCTTCGCCTTCTCCGGCGTACAGAATGGCAATGCTTTGGGCTACCTGTTCCCGCAAATCAGCGACCGACACTTGATCTTCACCGTTTTCCCGGTCCTGAGGCGTCTTGAATTCCGCCTCAAGGAAGGCGCCGACAAGGTTTTTATCCTCAAGCACCAGTTCGGCGCTTTTCAGGACGATATCGCCGTCACTGTCAAAAACGCCGTACACATGCTGCATGTCGCCGGTGTGCAGGATATTGGCCCTGAGTTGGGCGGAAGCCAGGTTTTTGTCCCGGATAAAGGCGTTGTTGATCATAATTTCAACGGGCGCGCCGCTTTTGTGGGTCAGCACCACATCCATGTTCAGGTCAATATCCAGAGACTTCGCATAGAAGTCGCTGAATAGCGCGGCCTCAAGGCTCATGGGGCCATAGATGGACGGAGGCAGAATCAGTCCTTGTATGTCCTTTTTGAAGGCCAGCCTGTCGGCGGAAGCCTCCAGATCCATGCTGAGCCTGCCGATGGTGATCGGCTCTGGAGTCATGAACTGAAAGCGAAAACCCTCTATGACCAGGCCACGCATTTCGATAGGTTCCTGACGGATTTTTTCCAGAAAAATTGCGCTCATACTGTCGAACTCCCGGCGCATGTCCATGAATTCAATCAAGGGGGCCAGGATATTGGGCATTTTCATGGAGGCCTGAGTCATGCGATCGATGCCCATGACTTCCGCATTAAAAGCGGTCAGGCTCATTTTCTCCCACACGGTGTTTTTGGCGGTCAACAGGCTGGACTCCTGCGCCTCCAAAGAGGCCAGGCGCATAATGATCGCCCCCAGCGCGGTGTTCGTGGTTTGGACATAGTCTTTCAAACGCACGGGACCAGCGCTGAAGGTTGCGGCGATGTCCATTTTGCGTTCAAGGGAGGCGTCACCCAACAGATCCGCAACGGCGTTGAAATCGCCGCGCACATTATGCAATTCGAAGTTCTTGAAGGTGAAATCCTGGGTTATGGGCTGCGGCAAACCAGGGACTGTCGTGCTTTGTTTGACTGAGGCATCCGCAATGATGAGGGAGTCGGCAAGCTTGTTCACCCCCGTCTCTTTGCCCAGATTGAAGTTGAGTCCGGTCAGGGTCAGCGAGGCCAGGTCCACGCTTATGTCGTTGCCAAGATATTGCGTAGTACCGCGCAGACCGCGAATCTCGGCGGAATTGCCCAGGAAATTCACCTTGATTGCATCAGCGGCCAGGTCGCCCGGCAGTTCCTTGATGAAGGCGGCAATGTTCTGCTCATACTTTTTTTCCTGTCCGGGGATGAAAAAGAAATAACAGCCCAGAGCCCCGGCAATCAGCAGGGCCACGACGGCAAGGAGTATTTTTTTGCTTGATGTACTCATTCCATGTTCCTTTTATAAAAGAGATAGTGGTGATGGTACAGGAGCGGGCAGAGCCTACTCCGTATCCTTCATCCTGCGGATGCGCGCTCCGGCGCGCTCCAGTTTGTGCTCGATGTGCTCGTACCCGCGATCCAGATGATAAATACGCTGTACGTGGGTTTCGCCTTTGGCCGCCAGTCCCGCGATAACCAGAGAAGCGCTGGCCCTGAGATCCGAGGCCATGACCGGTGCGCCGGTCAGTTTACGCACACCCCGAATAACGGCGCGGGAGCCGGAAAGCTTGATATCAGCGCCCATGCGCATCAGCTCGGGTACGTGCATGAAGCGGTTTTCAAAAATAGTTTCCTCCACGGTACTCGAACCCTCGGCCAGGGTCATCAGGGCCATGAGTTGAGCCTGCATGTCGGTAGGAAAACCGGGGTAGGGCCTGGTCATCATGTCCGCCCCGCGCAAGCGGCCGTTGCGGCGCACGGCCACGCCGTTTTCGTGCGGCTCCAAGGTTACGCCCATTTCACCCATTTTGGCCATGACCGCGGTGAGTTCTTCAATAGGGCAACCCTCTATCTCGCACTCGCCGCCGGTGATGGCCGCCGCCGCCAGAAAAGTGCCTGCCTCGATGCGATCCGGCATGACACTGTATTCGCTGCCGCGCAGCCCTGTCACGCCGTCAATGGTGATTACATCCGTACCCTGTCCGGAAATCTTGGCCCCGCAGGCGTTGAGGAAGTTAGCCAGGTCCACGACCTCGGGTTCACGGGCGCAGGAGCGCAACGTGGTCCGGCCTTCCGCCAGCACCGCGGCCATGATCAGGTGCTCGGTGCCGCCGACAGTGGGAAAATCAAAGGTGATGTCCGCGCCGCGCAATTTTTTGCAGCGGCCGACCACATAGCCGGACTCCAGTTCAAGTTCGGCCCCCATCTTTTCCAGAGCTTTGGTATGTTGTTCCACGGGCCGCGCTCCGATGGCGCAGCCGCCCGGCAGAGCGACCTTGGCCTGGCCAAGACGAGCCAGAAGCGGGCCGAGCACCAATACCGAGGCGCGCATGGTTTTCACCAGTTCATAGGGGGCTTCCGGCTCGAGTCGGCCGGGTTCCACCAGAATGGAATGCCCGCTGTCATCGGTAAAGGCCGCGGGACAGCCGAGCACCTGCAACATCTTGTTGGTGGTGTGAATATCCCGCAGGCGGGGCACATTATGAAAGGTGACCGGGTTGTCCAGCAGAATGGAAGAAAACAGTATGGGCAGGGCGGCGTTCTTGGAACCGCTCACCTGTATGGTGCCTTGTAAGGGGACGCCCCCTTCAATAACCAATTTTTCCATGCAAACTCCGCGAGCAATGAATCACTGTGAGAAAGATACGCTTCTTGTGTTTACGGCTTCAAGGCCGCACTGTCCACCAAAAATCACATAGCTTTTGGCCGTGCTTGCCTTGGTCGTGTTTCTGACTTAGGTATCAACCAGCACGTATAAGGAGTTTTTATGGATATCCGCTTTCAAAACGCATCCGGCAAAGGGCAGGCTTTACCCTGGACAGCCGATTGCACCATAGTTTTCGCCTTTGAACAGGAAGCCCCGTCGAGTTTTGCCCCTTCGCTGTGGGAGGCTGCTCCCTGGCTGGAGATTAGTCCGGGTCTGCGCGATTTTCATGCCAAAAAGGAAGAGCGCTCTCTGCTTTACGGCCATCCGGAAACCCCGCTTTCCCGCGTGCTGCTGTGCGGACTGGGCAGCAAAGATACATTCAAGCTGAACCTTTTTCGGGACAGTGTGGCCAGGGCCGTGCAATTTTGCCGGGACAAAGGCTTTGCCACCATCGGGTTGCCGGTGGAGAACCTGGATCGTCTGGCACGGGAAGGTGCTGAAGGACGCAACCCGGCTTGGCCGGGTGCGGACTTGGGGGGAACGGGGGGCGAAGCCTCCCGGTATGGGAACAGAGGAATCCTTATCCGCGAGGCTGTTGCCTCGGCTCTGCTTTCCCTGTACCGCAATGATGATTGGCGTTCCAAAAAGGAAGAAGATACCCCGGCCGATCCACGTTGGCTGGCCCTGCTGTTCACGGAAAAGGACGTTCCGGATGCGGCGCATCGGGCCGCGCGCCAGGGCGAAGCAGAGGCCGGAGGAGTGATTTTCGCCCGTCATCTCAGTAACGGTCCTGCCAACCACATTACTCCGGCCGTGCTGGCGGAAGAGGCGCGCAAGCTGGCCAAGGCGCATGGTTTTGCCTGTACGGTTTTTGATCCGGAGCAGATTGAAGCCAAGGGCATGGGCGCCTTGTTTGCCGTGGGACGCGGCTCGGTGCAGGGGCCGCGCTTCATCGTGCTCGAACATTGCCCCAAAGGCAAGGAACAGGACAAACCCCTGGTGGTTGTGGGCAAGGGCATTACCTTTGACACCGGCGGCATTTCCCTGAAGCCCGCGGCAAAAATGCACGAAATGAAAGGCGATATGGGCGGAGCCGCTGCCGTGCTCGGCTTTTTCCATGCCCTGGGTTCCTTTGCCGACGCGGACGAACTGCCGCGCGTGGTCGGGCTTGTCCCCGCAGCAGAAAACATGCCGGGCGGCAACGCCACCCGGCCCGGAGACGTGATCACCACTCTGAGCGGGAAGACCGTGGAAATCCTGAACACGGACGCGGAAGGACGGCTGATCCTGTGCGATGCCCTGGCCTATGCCCAGCAGGAATACACGCCTGCCGCGGTCATCGATCTGGCCACCCTGACCGGAGCCGCCGTCATAGCGCTCGGCGATTACGGCAGCGGGTTGTTTACGGAAGATTCTTCCCTGCGCAAAGCGATCATGGACGGGGCGGAAGACACCGGGGATCTGGTCTGGCCGCTGCCGCTCTGGGATGAGTATGACGCCAACCTCAAAAGCGATGTGGCTGATTTTTCCAATATGGGGCCGCGCGAGGGAGCGGCTCTTGTGGCAGCCCTGTTCCTGCGCCGCTTTATTGAAAAGGGCACGCGCTGGGCGCACCTGGACATTGCCGGGCCGGGTTATGTTGTGAAGTCCGCTCCACTGCTCCCCGTGCCCGGAGGAACCGGCATGGGCGTGCGCCTGCTGTGCCGCCTGCTGCGCGATGCGCGTGTTACGGGTTTGAGCGACAAACATTGAGCAATGACACGTTAGCCATCCATGCATATTACCGACGATCCCTATTCCATTCCTCTCGCGCCCCGGGCCTTGGTCCGGGGTTGCTCTGTTACCATCGGTAACTTTGACGGTGTACACCTGGGACATCAGGCCTTGATCCGGCGGACCGTGGAACGGGCCAGGGAAGCCGGCTTGCCGGCCGTGGCGATTACCTTTGATCCGCATCCCTTGCATGTGATCAAAGGCAAGGATGCGCCGCCGCAGCTTATATCCCTGCAACATAAGCTGGAGTGCTTCGCCGATCTGGGCATCAATCTGGCCCTGGTCATGCCTTTCACTCTGGAAACAGCGGCCTGGACGCCAGAGGCCTTTGTGCAAAAGATCCTGGTGGGATGCTTGAACACCCGCACCCTTGTTGTCGGCTATGACTATGCGTTCGGCAAAGGGCGCAGGGGAAATGCCGCGCTGCTGGCTGCACTGGGACAGGAGCACGGTTTTACCGTGGAACAGTTTCCGGCCCTGTATCTGCACGGGGATATTGTCAGTTCCACCCGGATCCGGGTGGCCCTGTACAGCGGCGAAGTGGCGCGGGCAGCCGCCCTGCTCGGCCGCCCGCACAGCGTGGAGGGGGTCGTGGTCAAGGGAATGAATCGGGGCGGCAGACTGCTCGGCTTTCCCACGGCTAACCTGCACATGGATGAGGGGCTGCTGTTGCCCGCCAAAGGTGTGTATGCCGTGCTGGCGGAAGTGAGTCCCAAGCGGCACAGCCTGCCCGGCATATGCACCGGCGGCGGTGGCGCGTACCTGAAAGGCGTGGCGAATGTAGGGAACAACCCCACTTTTGGCGACGAATATCTGCGCGTGGAGACGCATTTGCTGGACTTTCACGCCGATATTTACGGCTCTCCTTTCCGGGTGCATTTTATTGAGCGTCTGCGGGACGAGCGTAAATTCAACGGCGTTCCCGAATTGGTGGAACAAATCAAGCGCGACGCGGCCAAAGCGCGGGAGATATTGTCCGTCGACAGCGCGCCTTCTCCGGCGCGGGCCGTTTCGTAGAAAATCCCCAGTAAGGGGGGTAGACATGCATACAACAAGTCAAGCTGCGACATGTGTTGTCCAGGCACTCCTTTTTCTGTTCAGTCTCACTCTGTTTATGGGGGCGGCAACAGAGGCCCCGCAGGCGGCAGGCTCTCCTCAAGCCGCGCTTATTCAGGCGCAGCGAGGTATTGACGAGGCTGATTCCGATCTGTTTAATGCGGTGGTGGACGTGTTTTCCGTGGTCAACAAGGCTTCGGACGATCTGATTGTTGCGCTCAAGGAGCAGGCGGTCAAAGGGGAGTTGGGAGACGGCAATATAGCCGTACTGCTGACGCTTGCCGCTTCGGCCGGGGAGTCCGGGCAGACCGCTCTGCTCAGGCCGCTGCTGATCACTGAAGTGAAAAATTTTGTAGCCACCGGCATCAATGGTGGTTACTTTGCAGGAAAGCCCAATACTTCAGTCGCGCCGTCCCGCAATTCCCTGGCCTCGGTCCTGAAAAAAATGCCCCAAGGCCGCCGGGAAATCGTTCCGGGGAGGCTCCTTTCGCAGCAGGGCGGAAAGGCCCGCATGTCCGCGACTTTTACTGATCCCGCGGCAGGCGGGTTTCCCCTGGAACTTATTGTTGAGCAGCAGCAGGACGGTTGGCGGGTGGTGGAAATCGCTAATGCAAAAGAACTGTTCCATGAAGTGGCAAAACGCAGCCGCAAGTAGCAGTGCCGCACGCAAGAGCAAAGACGCGGCCGGGCTCGCTCGTGTTTGCGCGCTCGTGCTCGGCCTGATTTTCGGAGCGGCGTCAGGTCATGCCGCCTGCCCGTCCGGGACCGTTTCCCTGTATATGCCCACACCGGCAGGCAGTCAGCCGGATGCCCTGTACGGTCTCCTGCCCGAGGTTTGGCAGGCGCATTTTAAGGAGACCTTGCACTTGACGCCCGCGCCCGGACGCGGCGGCAGCTATGCGGTCAGCCGCCTTCTGGATAATAAGGACAACGAATGTTCCCTGGCGGCTGTTATTTTGCCCTCCGTGTACCTGATCGCGGAAACAACGGACAGCATGTACGACGCTGCTGATTTAAACATCGTGGCGGCTTTGGCCAGTGCGCCGAATGCCGTTTGGGTGGCCGAGGAAAGTCCGTTCCGGAACCTTGCGGATTTGGTGGTATATGCCCGGGCCGCAAATGCAAAAAAGGGAGAAGTCTTTTCTCTGGCGGGCACGGGCCGCTACACCGACCAGCACTTGGCCACGTTGCAGTTTGACCGGGCCGCGGGAGTGAAAAGCCTGTATCTGCCGGTCTTGGGGTCTGCCGAGGCGGCGCAAGCCGTGAAAGACGGCCGGGCAACCGCCTGCTGGGGCTATGCCTTGACGCCGGAGAATATGCCCGGCCTGCGTGCGCTCAGCGTTGCCGGAGAACAGCGGAGCCCGGCTTTGCCGGAAGTTCCCACCTTCCGGGAAGTGCAGGTGGACATGATCAATGTGGCCCACTTTGCCCTGGCTGTAGGCTCCGGGATCCCGGAAGAAACAATGGGGCAGATTCGGGACTCTCTTGCGACGCTCATGGCGGATCAGGATTTACGCGGCCGTATGGCGGCCAGAGGCTTTATCCCGCTTGCGCTCGGCCCGCGGGATCTGGGCGCGTTTCTGGAGGAGCAGCGGCGCGGTGTGGCGTCCCGGCTCGCGGAATACGATCTTATTCCCAAACACTTGCGGCGTTGAGCCGTGTTCAGGGGTGGCAGTCATGGAACATCACATCCGCTACGATCAACAGCAGCAGGCTCTTCTCCTGCTCGATCAGCGGCTTTTGCCTACAATTGAAGAATATTATTGCTGCCGTACTACCGAAGACGTCATCTACGCCTTGCGGGAAATGGTGGTGCGCGGCGCTCCGGCTATCGGCGTTACCGCAGCTTGGGGCTGCGTGCTTGCGGCCGGGGAAGTGTCGGCAGATCCGCGCGCTTTGTCCGGCGGTTGGGAACAGGCCTTGGACGCCTTGCTGGACGCGCTGAAAAATGCCAGGCCCACGGCAGTCAATCTGGCTTGGGCAGTGGAGCGCATGCGGCGGCTGTGGAAAAGCGGGACGCCAAGCAGCCTGGCCGATGTTCTGGCTCTATGGAAGGCCGAAGCGGCCCGGATTCAGGCCGAAGATATTGCCGTTAACAAACGCATGGGAGCGTATGGGGCGGAACTCATTGCCAAGGGCGACACCGTAATGACCCATTGCAATGCCGGGGCTCTGGCAACAGCCGGATTCGGTACTGCCCTGGGCGTAATTTATGCCGCCCACGCGCAGGGCAAGGGCATCACGGTGATTGCCAACGAAACCCGGCCTTTTTTGCAGGGCGCGCGGCTGACGGCGTATGAACTGCACAGGGAAGGCGTGCCCGTTACCGTGGCGTGTGATAATGCCTGCGCGTTGCTGATGCGCCGGGGCATGGTGCAAAAAGTGGTTGTGGGCGCGGATCGCATTGCGGCCAACGGGGATACGGCCAACAAGATCGGCACCTATGGCGTGGCCCTGCTGGCCAAGGCGCACGGCATTCCCTTTTATATTGCCGCTCCCTTGTCGACCATAGACAGGGACGCGCCAAGCGGTGCGGATATTCCCATTGAGGAACGCCCGGCCAAAGAGGTCACCACCATCGGCCAGGCCGCCATTACGCCTGAAGGCGTGCCCGTGTTTAATTTCGCCTTTGACGTCACTCCGGCCGAGCTGATTGCGGGCATCATCACCGAGCATGGTGTGCTCCGTCCCCCCTATGCGGACAGCATCCGGCAGGTTTTCGCCAAGTGGGATACGCCATGAAAAAGCCTCTGCTTATCATCCTGCTGGGTTTTACCGGCTTGGTCTTATTGGCCGTTGTCGGCCTGGGCATTTTTTTGGCCACCTTTGATCCGAATGCTTACAAGGAACAGCTTAGCGCGGCCGTTGAAAAAGCAACGGGCAGAACGTTGCAGTTTCAGAGCGATCTGGAGATGAGCTTTTTCCCCAGGCTTGCTTTGAAAACGGGCCGGGTAGTCATAACGGATCCCGATATTTTTGGGGGTGAGCCGTTCTTGTCCGTGGAGAGCGCATCCTTGCGGGTATCCTTGGATTCCCTGCTGGAGCGGGTTATTGAGGTGGAAGAAGTGACCTTGAACGCGGCGCGTCTCAACTTGGTGACCAATGCCGTGGGCCAGCATAACTGGGCATACAACGCCAGACGTAAAACGGATGATACCGAGCCGCCGGAATCTGGAGCGGGCGGAACGGACAAGACGCCGCTGCAAGCCCCGGAAAGCCGGGAAACGCGGGCGAGCAGCGGACAAGAAGGCTTGGGCAGCTTTGCCCTTACAATACAGCAATTCACCTGCGTGGATGCCAAAGTGTCCTATCGCGATCTGCAGAAGGGCACGTCGTACTCCGGAACGCTGGATACCTTCACCCTGCTCAATATCCATGCTGACACGGAGATTCCGTTAGATCTGTCCGGCACAGTCAACAACGACAAGGGCGGACAAAAAGTCCGCTTCAGCCTGCAAGGAGAACTGCGCGTTTCTTCCGCAGACAACCAGATCTTCGCCGAGATGAAAAACTTTGAAGTGCAGGGCAATGGATTTGGCACGGGCCCGTTCCTGTTGAAAGGGAAAGCCTCACTCCGCTATGACCAGAGAGAGGGCACGGTCACGGTGTCCGGCTTGCAAGGGAGCGCCGGTCTGTTGCCGGAAGAGGGTGTTGAAGGCAGTAAGGGCATGAGCACGGAGTATACGGACGGCCACCTGACCTTTGTTCCGGCCAAGGGGATGCAGGCGGCCAGGGTTGAGGGCGGTATTGCACTGACGGAACTGGATGTGGATACGCTGCAACGCCGGATTGCCCCTACGGCGTCGGTTGATGCGGGCGACGCCGCACAAGGGGCGCCCAACATGACCAATCCCACGGTGGGCAAGAGTCAGATAAATCCGCAGCTTGCCCGGGACATGCAAGAGTTGAGCGCGGCCAAAGCCAAGCTGGACGAGCAAAAGAAAATTTCGGAAAAGACCGCAAAGACGGAGATGTCCTGGATTGACGGAAGCTTTACGGTAGCCATAAAGAAAGCTTTCGTTAAGTCTGTTCCCGTCCAGGACTTGCATCTGGAAGTGCGCTCCGAGCAGGGCGCTGCCACAGTGTCGTACAACCTGAACCTGTTCAAAGGCGCTGTCACAGGAACGGCAAAGATAAGCGCGGTCAAGGAAACGCTTTCCCTCTCCCTGTCTGGACAGGTCAAAGGGCTGGATATGGCCGAGGCCACAAACACGCTTTCAGGAAAATATACTATTACCGGTCTTTTGGGCGCATCCTGGGATCTTGCGGGAAAAGGAGCCGGGTCGGAAGAGATTCTGCAAAGCCTGTCCGGCAAAAGTAAGGTTCAGGTAGGCAGTGGAGAGGTCCGGGGTTTCAGTCTTATTCCGGGCAATCTGCCGGGCCTCAAAGCCGTGCCGGTGAATTTCCCTTTTGAAAGCCTGTCCGCCAGCGCCAATGTGGAACAGGGCGTGGCCCAAAGCAAGGATATCACCCTGCAATCCAAAGTTCTGGCCGGACGGGGCGGAGGCAAGGTGCATCTTGCTTACGGCCAGATGGATCTAGGCCTTGACTTCCTGCTGGGAGGCATGCCCCCCACGATTCCCGTAAGTATCAACGGCCCCTTTGGCGCCCTCTCTTACAGCGTGGATATGCGCACCTTTCTGCGCAATGTGGCGGAAAGTGCCGGAAGTTTGTCGCCGGACGCGGGCAAGGGCCTGCTGCGCAATGTCGGTGACATGATCTTGCGCTGAGCGGCCATGCTGTGTACTTACGATGTCACAGGAGAATACTATGCGCATGATCCATCCGGCCGCCTGGGCTGGCCTCTTACTTAATGCCGCGCTTGCTTTTATGCTCTTCCATGCCCTTGAGGTTATGGATCTTTCAACGCTGGAAGTAGCGCAGCAGGAGGCCTGGGAAGAATTACGGGTTCTTATTCTGGAAACGGTCCGGCCTTTTTACCTGACGCTGTTGCTGATGCAGGCGGTCGCTCTTTTTCTGATCGTGCGGCGGGCGCCTTTTGCCCTGCCCGTGGCCTTTATAGGCGGCCTGCTGACCATTCCGCTCGGATTTGTGTATCTGCTGGGCAGTCTGTTGACCTATTACCGAATCAAGTACGCCGACTTTGCTGAGGCTCCCGCAGGTTACGCAGGCGCGCGCTATATTTTCCCTTCCTTTATCCTGAAAAAAATGCGGATATTCGCAGGCGCCAGCTTTGCTGTCTTTGTCGCGCTGCTTTTGCTGGACAGCTTCAACCTCTCAGTGTCGTTTTTGGCCCTGACTCTGGTCGGGCTGTATTGCACCCTCCGGGCCGGAAAAAACCATGCCCTTGCCCTGTACGATGACAGCTTGACCCTGACGCCGGGCCTGCTTGCGCCCAAGCTGCTGCTGCCCTACTCCAATATTACTCTGGCCACTCTGCGCGAGAATGAAACCATCCAGTTTGAGGTCAACACGCCCGGCGGCTCCCGCTCCCTTATCTGGCCGCTGCTTACCGTGGACCCCACACAGCGCCGTCAGGCGGTTGAAGAACTTGGCGCGGCCCTGGACGCGCGCGGCGTGCCGTTACAATAGAGAGTGACGTCACGAGGGTCTTTTTGCCCCCTGCCTGCGTCAGAAACGCTTTTTATTGACTCGGGCCATCCCTGGCCCTCGGCCTTCGGCTCCCGCCCTGCGGGCGGTTCCCCAATTTTGCTGTCCTGCAAAATTGTCCAGTCGAGTACCATAAGAGTACACTCCCTCCATAAAAAGCATTTCTTCCTTGGCAGAGACCAAAAATCCTCCTCGGGACGACACTCTCTAGAGGCGAGGCTCAACCGGACTTCCCGCTTGCGTCCGGAACGAATTCGATATATATCCACTTTCTCCTATCGGGGATGTAGCTCAGCTGGGAGAGCGCCGCGTTCGCAATGCGGAGGCCGGGGGTTCAATCCCCCCCATCTCCACCAAATTATTTTCTCATAAAGTCCCGTAAAGCGTTAACAGCCTTGCGGGACTTAGCTTTTTTAAAAAATGAATGTTTTCCTCGCGGATATCGGCCTTGCCGTTTCCTGCTCGGTGTACATCGTGGGCTTCGCGTATCTTGCACAATTTCTCATGGACTGGATGGCGGTCACGAGAACGACTCCTTCTTAATTTTCGTAAAAAATCTCTTCTCATGTTGACAGAACGGGCAAAGAAAACTTTCAGGCAAATGCACGCCCTCGTAGAGATAGCCACAAATACCGCAACGATACCCGTTCAAAATTACGGGTTCACCGGTCCTTTGCACCCTGCGAGACTTGTATTCTTCGTCGCTAACCGGAGAAGGGACGCTCCGCATTGAATATTCCGCCATAACGTCATCGAGATCTTTGACTATTTTTGCGTCAATGAGGCCTTTTGATGACATATCATAAAGGATCTGCATCGTTACTTCATGGTTTCTGGCTGTGTGATAAGGACGCGCTTCGCAGACAGCCTGATAAATATCAATGCACGCCATCAGGCGGGCATTAAAGTCCAGCGCGGCTTCCGCCTTGCCGCAGGGATAACCGATGCCGTTGAGTTTTTCGTGATGATCAGCGGCCCAATTCCCGATGAGTTCGAAACCAGGAATGTTACTGAGCCAATCACGCGTTTTTTTAACATGTTGTTTGATAATATCGAATTCTTCATCGTCAAGCTTGCCAGGTTTCTCCAGTATCTCAGTTGGTATTGCTATTTTTCCGATGTCGTGCAGCGATGCTGCAAGAAAAAGCGCGTTCCGCTCCTCAATGCCATAACCGTAATGCCCGGACATGAGCCAGGAGCGATTGGCTATCTGGCTCGTGTGCATATGGGTGAACACCGATTTATAGTCGATAACGCGCGCGATGAATTCCCCTATGTGAATGACGCGGGGGTCATGAAGGTCCACTTCCCAGGGAGGGAGTTCACGCTCTATGGCGTGTACAATATTCTCGTCGCGCAGTTTTTCAAGCAAATCTTCATTGAGCACATCAAGCAGGACTTCTATCGCGGCGTTTGTTGCGTAGCTATTGGCGCGAGAGGCTATTTTATTGCGCAAGGCCGGCAACGCATCGGCCGGGACGCGTTGGAGGTGATGTGTTGCATCGACCGCGTCTGCCGCGGCGATAAGCGCCGCCTCTAGCGGAATTTCGTGCTCTTTCTTCTGGAACGGGCCTTTGCCGTCGCCTCGCTCGTGATGGTACAGGATGAACTTGTCAATATTAGCCTTGAACGGCAGCCACGCTACGTTTTCCTGCCCTTTTTCACAGTGCAGGATCATATTTTGTTCTTGCTGCGCGCCTGCTTCTTGCGAAAGATGATACTCGGTCAACGCGCTATCATGGAACATGCCACAGATGGCAATCGCCGAGATGGTGTCCGCGTCATACCCAAGCCGTTTTCCCATGGCGATGCACAGAATGGCGACCCGCAAACTATGGTTTTCGCTTGCGCCTAATTGTTCTTTTTCAATAATGTCAAACGCGCGAGAAAACACCATACAAAGTTTGTTCATAGCGATTTTCATCAAAGTACTCTCTATTATTCATTAGCCCAACATACTAACAAACATGCCAACAATTTGTTGGCATGTCTATAGAATTATGGTGGCCTGCCCCAGTCCACCATAGGACAACCAGTAGTGAGACGGATAGTTCCGAGAAGGACTTAGAAAGGCCGATTGGCGCAATACATAGATAAAAAATACGCCTACACTCCTTCACCCTATGGCTCAACAAGTCCAATCCGGGCTTTTTTCATCCACGAAAAATAGGGGTTAGTTTTGGGGGTCTGCCGAAGACATCTTCATTATATCATATTTGATATAAAACAATTTTTGTCAATGACAAGCAGATTACTTAGGCAGACGGCATGCACCTCATTGACAGACAGCTTATGATTACTTATAAAAACTTATGAAAGTCATCGAATGGACCACCAGAGCGTTACGCCAAGCCCGGAAGCTCTCGCCAGCTGAACAGGGCAATATCGCTGATGCCGTGGCTACCTTGCGTGATTGGCCGCATGTGGAGTAGGTCAAGGCGTTAGTTGGAAAGCCCGGCTACCGCCTGCGTGTGGGCAGATATAGGGTGTTGTTTACTATCCATGCCGGAATCCCGCTGGTGATCCGCATTGAGGAGGTCAAAAAACGTGATGAACATACCTACTAATCATCAGGTCATTACGCACCACGGTGTACCTGTGGCGGTGGTGGTGCCCTATGAAGAATACGCCGCCGCTTTTGCCTCGGACGCTGCGCAGGTCGCGAAAGAGCTGACCGTACCGCATGAGGTGGCCGCCCGCGTTCTGAAAGAGCAGGTGTCTCCCATTCGCGCATGGCGTGAACACTTGGAGCTGACTCAAGCCGAAGTGGCCGCCCGCATGGAAGTATCGCAGTCCGCCTTTGCCCAAATGGAAGCGCCGGAGGCTAAACCGCGCATGAATACCCTGAAAAAGGTCGCCGCCGCCTTGGGCATCGCGCCTGATCAACTGAGGTGGTAAGCCCGATCCTGTGTATGAAAGCGCCCCCGCTTATCAGGCAGCGTCAAAATACCTTGGTATTTCTTTTGGTATTCAAAAAATAGTATTAAGAATTTATCTTTTAAAACACGTAGTTAATATATACTCTCGGTTGTGTCCATCCCACCAGATTTCAGAATCTTCATGATTCAGAAAAGGTCAAAATCCATTACTAGTAATGGATTTTGACCTTTTTCTTTGCATCATGGTATTTCAGGAGACGCCCAGGCATACCAGCATGAAACGCACTATTCCCCACTGGGGAGATTCTCGTTTAAAGATCTTTCAATTTCTGCGCAAAGGGCGGTCAAGCTGGTGTCCATCGACCTGGACAGCTTATAAAGCGTGCCCAGTGAAATATCTGAACGGGCATTCTCCAGCTCCTGCAAAAACCTTCTTGTAACCCCCGCTGCTTCAGCCAATTCAGCCTGCGTCAGGCCCGCGCTTTTCCGATACATACGGATAGCGGCGCCAAGCTGCTGGAGAAATTCGGGAGGAAGATTCATTCTTCCTGTTTACACGCCTTGACGTTTACCAGTAAGGGAAATAAACTTCCCTCAAGTAATTATTTTTTCAAAAACACGGGAGGGAGCCATATAAGATTCCCCGCTCTTCATGCACGTTACAGGCTGAGGATTCAATACCACAACAACAGAGACAAAAGCGTATCCGGAGAGTTGCCATGACAACGAAAATCAAGATTATCTCAGGCTTTACCTGCATGATGCTCATTATTCTCGCGGTAGCCGCCCTTGGCTATCGGACCATCGATGCGGCCATGGACGGGATACAGACAAGCAGCAGATTCGCGCGCATGAACTCGGAACTCAGCAGCTCGCTGGCCAGCTTCAACGAAGCGAGCGTCTTCATAAACATATTTCTGGCCAGCCGTGACCCCAAATTCGCGGAAATGTCCCAGACAACGCTCGGCATAGTGGACAAAAAACTTGAGAACGCCATAAACGATATGCGCATCCCGAAAAATCGGGAACTTGCAAGTGCGATCCGCACAGAGGTGCAGGAATGGCGAGGAATCTCGAGAAAAACGCAAGACGCGGTCATAAATGTGGAGAAGGTATACAAGGATAAGATCGGCCCTGCCCGGCAGGCCCTTGTGGAGTCAGCGGGCGTAATGTTGAATATAGCCCACCAGAACAACAACGTAGACCTGGTGCGCATCATCGCCGACTCGGCGATGGAATTCGCGTCTCTACGCTTCGCCGTCGGGAATTTTATCCAAACGCTTGATCCTGCGATAGGAGACAATGCCGCGGCCAGCATCAAGATCATATGCGACCAGGCAGAGGCCATGAAACCGATGATCCACAACGCGGAGGTCATGGCGGCCCGCGACAGGCTGGCGGGCGCGGCCAAGCAATATGCCGCCGCCGTTGAAGAGATGCGCGAGGTGGGCCGGATTGCTAGCGCCGAACAAGGGAGGATGCGCTCACTGCGCGCACAGATAAACGAGGAGCTTCCCGCTCTTTGCGAAAACTTTGACAAGATGACGAGGTCCGCCAACGAGGAAGTGTACGCTCAAAGCACGGCCGGCCAGAAAACGCTGATGTTCGGCGGTATCATCGGCATCACGTTCGGGTTTCTCGCCGCGGTCCTTATCATCATGGGACTCATCAAGGTGTTGCGTGAGACGGGCGCCTTTGCCCGCGCCCTTGCCGTCGGCGACTTCCAGGCCACGGTGCGCAGCAAAGAAAAAGGGGAAATCGGGGATCTGCTGGAATCCATGCGGCAAATTCCCTTGGTTTTGCAATCCATGGCCAACGATTTCCAATCCCTGGAAAACAGGATCTCCCATGGCGAACTGGACGCCAAGAGCGACGCCGGCGCGTACAAGGGCGGCTTCGCCGCGTTGCTCGCCGGAACTAACGCCCTTCTGGACAGGTACCTCACTATTCTGGACAATATACCTACCCCCATCCTGATGATGGACAAGGAGCTCAAGCTTACCTTCATGAACGCCATCGGCCGGAAACTGGCCGGCGACAAATACAAAGGCATGACCGAACCGCAGTTCACGAAGCGCGAGGATGCCGACACTCCCACTGATGCCCTGAAGAAGGCCGCGCAAACCCTGCAGCCCACCGACGGCGAAGCCCGCGTCCATCCGTCGAGCCAGAACATGGACGTCCGGTATTCAAACGTGCCCATGCTCGATTCGGCGGGAAAACTCGTCTCCATGTTCCAGTTGATCACGGACCTCACCGCCACCAAGCAGACCGAGCGTATCATCCGCCAAGCGGCTGACAATGCGGCCAACATCGCCAATCGGGTGGCCTCCTCCTCCGAGCAGCTTTCGGCCCAGGTGGAACAAGTCTCACGCGGCGCGGACCAACAACGCACCCGCGTGGAAAGCACGGCCTCGGCCATGACGGAAATGAACGCCACCGTGCTGGAAGTGGCAAAGAACGCCGGACAGGCCTCGGAGCAGTCCGAGGCGACCAGGGGCAAGGCCAGCGACGGGGCCGCCCTGGTGAACAAGGTGGTGCAGTCCATCAACCAGGTGAACAGGGTGGCTGCCAACCTCCAGACGAACATGCAGGAACTGGGCGGCCAGGCGGAGAGCATCGGCGGGGTGATGAACGTCATCTCCGACATCGCGGACCAGACCAACCTGCTGGCCCTGAACGCGGCCATTGAGGCGGCGCGCGCCGGCGAAGCGGGCCGGGGTTTTGCCGTGGTGGCTGACGAGGTACGGAAATTGGCGGAAAAGACCATGTCCGCGACGCAGGAAGTGGGCGCCAACATCACGGCCATCCAGAACTCCGCGCGCACCAACATTGAGGAAGTGGGAGCGGCGGTCAAGTCCGTTACCGAGGCCACGGAACTTGCCAATATCTCGGGCCAGGCCCTGAACGAGATCGTCAACCTGGCCTCGGCCAATTCCGCGGTGGTCGCTTCCATCGCCACAGCCGCGGAGGAACAAAGCGCCACCTCGGAAGAAATCAACCACGCTATTGAAGAAATCAACACGATTGTCCGGGATACCGCCAGTGGCATGGTGCAGGCCTCCGCCGCCGTGTCGGAGTTGTCCAAGATGGCGCAGGAGTTGAACGCTGTCATGGCCGAGTTGCGCGGCGATAGATAAAACGGTGTTGCCGTATCCCATAGGCGCTTCCACCAATCATAGCGCGCGTCCGTGGAGCATATGTCTCAAAGGAACTAAACGCTTGACGGCTTTGAATTTTGGTTGATACGTCTTGGTGAAAATGGTGGATCTTTAACACTGTACAGGAGTTTTTTTATGAAGCGTATCCTTTTTTTGTCCGCCATCGTCTGCATGTGCCTCGCAGGTAACGCCGCCTTTGCCGGACATTACGTCAAAGGGGTAGAGGGCATCAAGGCTGCCAGCCTGCCGCCTGAAGGCTTTTACTATCGCATGTACAACGTTTTCTACACCGCTGATCAATTGAAAGACAG
>Ga0082212_10005219_pt1 | contig 17777 bp, 10 predicted proteins | sample TergutNt197P3_FD_71548 | JGI IMG/M metagenome (GOLD analysis project Ga0082212, IMG submission 71548) | Neocapritermes taracua P3 segment gut microbial communities from Petit-Saut dam, French Guiana - Nt197 P3 | ecosystem: Host-associated > Arthropoda: Insects > Digestive system > Gut ... | reverse complement strand
AATGCTTTTCCCTTTAACAGGGTTTCTGCGCGCGAAAATAATGACTTTTGAATCGTTTTTGAACTGCAACGGTACATATTATTAATCCTTTTATAATCAGGTACAAAGATACTTTTTTTTCTCTTATATCCAAATATATCAACGCTTTTTTATGTTAAATAACCTTGAATACTTTTCGGAGTGGACTCAAAGAAGTATAGCTTAATCTTGGTTTATCGTATTTATATTTGTGCTAACTTCCCACCGAAGCGTGTACACTTCGACGAACTGTGAGAACTTTGAAAATCGAAACTCAACTGGCAAAAGATAATTCGATATGATGTTCATCGGCCATACGGCGCATGTTCAAGATAGCATAACGCATACGACCTAATGCAGTATTGATGCTCACGCCAGTGTGATCGGCTATTTCTTTAAAACTCATGTCCTGATAAAAGCGCATCTCAAGGACTTCGCGTTGATTGTCGGGCAGGTGGTGGACTAATTTCCGTATGTCTGCATATACCTGCTCCTGTATCATCTCGTCTTCAATATTCGATTCACACAAGTGCATATTGTTCAGCAGATCGACTTCAATTTCGTCATTCGAGATGGTGTTCTCATTACGTTCCTGACGGAAATTATCAATAATCAGGTTGTGAGCGATACGTGTAATCCATGCTTTAAACTTACCGGTATCGGTATAACGGCCTTGTTTGATGGTCATAATGACTTTCAGAAACGTATCTTGAAAAATATCTTCCGTCAAGTCGTGGTTACGGACAATATAAAAAATATAAGAATGGATACTTTTTTTGTACCTGTTCAATAATACATCGAAAGCTGAGTTATTCCCTAACGCATACAATTCGACCAACGCTTCGTCGGTCATCGTTTTTAAATCTTTCATTACTTTAATTTTAGAGTTCGAAGTAATGTGTATGCTATAGGCAGATAAATTTTAAAAATGTTAAACAATTAGGGTGCAAAGATAATTCTTTTTTTGAATGTAAACAAATATTTAATCTTTTTTTTCACAAAAGCACGTTTTTTTTGTACCTACCACCGCTTTTTCGGTACAAAACATTTTTGTCGTCATCAAAACTTATATCCCAAAGTCAAAGCAAAGCGCGTTGTTTTGGTTTTCAATTTTGCGGGGGTAGCAAAAATCTCTACTTCCGGTCTATTCGAATAGGTGTTGGAAAAAGCAAACGCATCTGAATCATTTGTCCGATAAATACATGCCAAATCCATATAAAAATTGGGTGAAAAACGGTAACCCAGCCCTGCCGTATAATAATTGGTCGGTTTAGTGACGGTCGTAAAATGAGGGATTGTACCAGCTGGCAACACTTCCACATCATTATTCACTAAAGCCTTGCACATGGGCGAAGTCTGTACCATATAACCCGCGCGTAAGGCAAATTGGCGTGTAGGCTTCACTTCTGCGCCTAATTTCAACGTATGCGAATAGGTATAATCTTCATTGATAAAATCATTGGCTGGGAATCCTGCATCGTCGCGTCTGTCAGTAAAGAGCATGTTTTTGTAATTCATAATTTCATAGTCGGAGCTTATAATGGCCGACTGCCCAAACACAAAAGCGCAGCTAAAAATCCATTTATCCGGCGTGGAGAAGCGATATTCCGAATAAGAATCTTCGGGCGTAAAGTTATCCATTTTCGGATCAGGATATGTATAGATTTCTATTCCGGCCCAGGCTGCAAAGTAGTCCGTCATATCATAGTATCGCGGCGAATTATAAGCTACGCCCAATCGTAACGCATCTAACGTCAGGATTACGCCTATATTTCCAGAAACGCCGATTCCCTTTGTATTCAACCTGTTTTCCATATATAAATAATCACCATTCCTGTTATTTGTCTGAAATTCATCATCGTAGAATGAGCTATATTGATAGTCCAAGTTGGCGATTGACAGAGATACGCCAAAGTATAAGAAATCTGAAATGTTGAAACCTAAACCAAGATTATATTCATCTGAACGTCCGTTCTCATTTACTCTCAAAGAGCTCCGTGTTGGAGAGGCAACATCTCCATATCCGTCGGGGTCGAGTCCGAAAGCGCTCAAATAATGATTACTTTTGGAGGGGTAAAGATCATACATACCCGCTTCATATCCTAAAATAGAAAGCCAGTGTCCTGATAAACGATTGTAGTTATAAGGATCATACGTATCTGTTAAAGTCAAATCGTCCTTTGATATTCCATTATTATACCCAAAAGCGTTTGCTGCACGCCATGCCACAAAATCGGCCATCGAATATGGCTGCCCTTTAGAGGACATCAAATAACTGCGTTTAAAATTTTTCAGTCGGTTATAGGAAAAGCCAAAGCTCCAGTTTTTGATGCCATCAGCGCTTGTTGGAAAATAAAGTGAAAAAGCATAATTATCGGCTGCAAAACGTTTTTTATTACGGTCAGCTGTTATTCCCGACCAGTTTGTTGATGTATTCACCGAAGACAAGTCAAACGTGCCTGAGATTTCCGAACTGCGATAAACGCCCAGTCCGGCGGGATTGTTACCAATGACCGAAAGATCGCCGCCCAAGGCGCCGAAAGCGCCGCCCATTGACATCGAACGCGCTGTTCCACCTAACTCTGAGGTAGAAAGGGTAAAAGCATCAATTTCATTACCCTGCGCAAACAATTTAATATTGCCTGAAAGCAAAACAATTATACTAAGTAAAACAATCTTTTTCATCATGTTCATTTTTTATTAGTAAAGGGGCGGCTTTCACACACCCCTCTTACTGATTAATACTTATATAGTTATCTTTTATCTACTACGACTGCCGCCGGACGAACTGCTGCCGCCAGATGAACGACTGGCTCCGCCGGACGAACTGCTGCCGCCAGATGAACGACTGGCTCCGCCGGACGAACTGCCGCCGCTACTAAAACCGCCACCGCTGGAACCCGATGAAAAACTTGAGCTACTGCTTGATGAACGGGACATACTTGACGATGACGAAGAACTGGAGGAAGGAGTACTCGAAGAACGTGAAACAGTTGTAGAAGAACTGCTTGATGATGGAGTAGTACTTCTGCTTACAGTCGTTGTACGAGAAGCCTCAGGGCTGCTCGAAGAACTGGTGCGTGTACGTTCAGTTGTTGTAACAGTTGCCTTTGAATTGTCGGACGTTGTGGTGTTTCTACTTGTTGAAACACTCGTTGAACGATTGACCGTAGAATTATCTGTTCCCTCCCTTGTAACCGTAGAAGAGCGCGATGTAGTACTGTTATTATACACGTCAGAGCGATTGGTTGTACCATCCCTGGTTGTGCTCGACCGGACAGTCTCGCTTGACCTCAATGAGGTACTATTCCGTGTGTTGTCAGTGCCGCCGCTACGCGCTACCGTACTTCGAGGATAATTTGTAGAACCTCTTCCGGGCGAATCCGAAGGACGTATTCCTGACGACCGGCTGGCGCCACTGGCATAACTCGACCCTGAAGCGCGGGAACCACCGGATGCTGCACGTCCGTACTGATTACGATAATAGGGCCTGTTATAATAATTATGGCCCCAATAACCTCCATAGTAGTTACCGTAATAGCCGCCATAATAGCCGCTATAATAGCTGTAACCCCATCCCCAGTCATAATACCACGGAGAATACCATCTGCTGTAATAGCCTCCCCAGCTGTAGTATCCATAACGATACGGATAATACCATGAGCTGTAATACCATGGATTATATCCGCCCCAACCAGATCCGCCCACATTGATGTTTATGTCAACTCCGCCGTCATACGAATCATAATCATACCCATAATAACCTTCATTCAGATAAATATTCACATTATCAGAACCTGTGATGGTTATTTTACTCGGCGAATGATAACGAATTATGCGCTCCGAATATTCCATATCCGACCTTCGCACATCGACCGGGATAGTATCTCCATCCTCGTAATAAGCATCATCGGAATAATTATCCACTGCTTCAAAACCGGAATATCGGCGATTATAAGCATCCACATCGACATCCCAACGCGATGAAGACGATGACGAAACGACGCCGCTCGCCTGAGCAGGCGCCGAAGTTACTGTTTTTGTTGCAATAGTTGTCTGAGTATTTGACGGCGAAGCCGTTACTGAATTAACAGACTGCGTTTTAGACGCCGGCGAAAGGGTTTCAGTTTTTGCAGATTTCTTGCTCTTACTCGAAGAGAAATAGATGTCATCGACAAATTCATCCTGAGCAAAAGCGCCGGCTGCTATCAAAAGCATAATCAACATGGAAGTCAATTTTAAAGTTTTCATTTTATGTTCCTCCTTTAATTTAATGTTTTAAGCGATCTAATAATTATTAGACTATATAAAAAATGTTTGGTTTAATTTTCTTCTTAATTTTCGATACAAAAATACATAACATTTTTGATACAACCTGCTTTTACAACAAACTTTAACATATCATCCTGTTTGTATCACTTTAATGACGGCCATTTTCGTACAAACGTTGCATGGGTGAAAAAAAAAATTTACCTTTGCGACCTATTAGCTTAAAAGAATGATTATCTGTAAGAAAGTAGCTTACGCACTATTCATATTGTTACTGGTGGTATCAACGGCGGAAGCCCAGGAAGAATCCTGGTATGAATACGCTCGCCTTTTTACGTACTCGCCCCGCTATTTCGGTCCAAACGCATTTCCGTTGCCGGAACTTCGCAGTGGCCGCCTTAGTAATTACTATGAGGTAGAAGTACGCGGCGAATATCACTTCTTCAAAGGCGACCAGACGAAAGACCTATACGGAAGATTATTTATCCCTGTAGCAGAAAGCCGTGCCGGCCTCGAAGTAAGTTTTATTTTCTACGAGTATTATAATATGACGCCTGAAACCGTTGCAGAACGTCATGCCGCCGGCCAATCATGGAACGAGGGAGCGCGTGGCGATGTGATAGTCAGTTCCTTTTACAAGTTATTCAAAGACAACAAATGGGCTGACATTCTGTGTGAAGCAACGCTGAAAACGGCCAGCGGCAATCGTCTTGCCGATGCACGACACACAGATGCAGCCAGTTACTGGTTCGATTTCAATATAGGACGTTTTTTAATGAAAAACACCGATGCTTCTTCTTTCATTCGCATACAAGGCCTCGCCGGTTTTTATTGCTGGATGACCAATGATATTGTACACCGGCAAAATGATGCCTTTTTGTATGCTGCCGGATTAAGCCTCGGATACAAAAACCTGACGGTGCAAGCCGACATCGTAGGTTTTAAAGGCTATCTTAACAACGGCGACCGTCCGCTTATACTGCGTTCAATGCTGAATTTTACTTGTAAAAAAAACAGGCTCTCACTGCGATACAAACAAGGTGTCCATGACTTTCTTTACGATACATGGTCGTTAGCTTATATCCGTTGCTTTTAACAAATATCCTGAATTATATGAGAAATTATATTTTTTTACTGACAACTTTTTTATTGGGGAGTCGGATAACATGGGCGCAAAACCCTCAGAACGAGCTAACGCTTCCATCCGGCGTCAAAACTGTTTGGGACCTCAACAAGGCATATCGTAAAAAAACGATGACCCGCGACATGATTTGTATCAACGGGCTTTGGCAGTGGCAACCCGCTCAAGCTAACGAGACGCTCGCCGAAACGCAAACAAACGTTAGTACATCGTTACAGCCAGTGCAAGCAGTTGTTCAATTGCCACCGACGGAACATTGGGGATGGTTCAAGGTACCGGGTTCTTGGCCCGGCATCACCGACTATATGCAGAAAGACGACCAGCGTATTTATACTCATCCACAATGGCAAGATGTTCGTCTTAGTAATATTAAAAAAACCTGGTATCAACGTGAGATTGAGATACCTAAGGAGTGGGAAAATAACCGTATTATGCTGCGAGCGAATTATGTCAACTCCCGCGCCTCCGTATATCTCGACGGCAAACATGTTGGCGACATCCTGTTTCCATCGGGCGAACTCGACATCAGCGAGGCTTGCAAATCGGGCGCAAAACACCTGCTGACTATAGAAGTGACCGCCTTACCGCTGGCCGATGTGATCGCTATTTTCGGTGATACGAATGCTCCGCGAAGCGGTCAGGCGTCAGTAAACCGTCGTGGATTATGCGGCGACCTATTTCTCGTTTATCAACCATCCGGCGCTCATATTTCTGATGTAAGAATGGAAACGTCCGTACGTAAAAACAAAATTTCCATTCATGCAGCATTTGAGAATATCAAACCGGACGTTCGTTATAATCTGCAATTAACAATAAAAGATAAAGATAATGCGACATGCTTCTCTGCACAGTATGATTTTAGTAAAAACGACCTCACTGCAGGGATGATGACTTTCATGACGCAATTGACGGATACCATGCCATGGCAACCGAAATTTTGGGACATCAACACGCCGGAAAATATGTATGAAGCGTTTGTTTCGTTGGTTGAGACCGAAGCTGGAAATAAGAGAACGCCAGCGCAAATAGTAGATGAATATCTCCCTGTCCGCTTTGGGTTCCGCGAATTTTGGATTGATGGACGCGACTTGTACCTGAACGGTTCGCGTATTTGGTTATCGTGCGTACCCATAGATAATGCGCAGGTAGGCGCTGCGTTAGCCAATTACGAGGCGGCAAAAGAAAGTATGTTGAGGTTACAAAGTTTTGGCGTCAATTTCGTTTACACGCATAACTACGACTGTAATCCAGGCTCTTACATCAGTTTTGCAGAGATACTGCGCGCAGCCGATGATGTCGGGATGCTCGTTTCATTCGCCCAGCCTCATTTCGGACATTACGACTGGGAATCGTCGGAGGCCGAAACACAAAACGGCTATGCAAGGCTTGCTAAGTTTCTTGTGGGTGAAGCGCAAAATCATCCGTCGGTTATTTTTTATTCTATGAGTCATAACGCTACCGGTTACAGCGAAGATATGAACCCAGACCTTATGGATGGCATTGCTGCTCCGCGTGATCGTTGGGCGCAAAACAACCTTACAAAGGCGCTCCGTGCGGAATCGATTGTCAACAGGCTTGATTCCAGCCGAATCGTCTATCATCACGCTTCGGGCAACTTTGGGCCGATGCACATCAGCAATTTTTATGTCAACTGGGTACCCGTTCAGGAGATGTCCGACTGGTTTGGCCATTGGGCGAAGGTGGGTGTAAAGCCGATGTTCACTTGCGAATATGGCGTACCATTCACCTGGGACTGGGCTATGTATCGCGGATGGTACAATGGCATGCGCGAATTTGGCAGCGCGCCTGCCCCATGGGAATTTTGTAATGCCGAATGGAACGCCCAATTTGTGGGTGATGTCGCTTTTCAAATCGGCGAACCAGAAAAACGAAACCTGCGCTGGGAAGCAAAACAGTTTCACGACAATAAAACATGGCGTCGCTGGGATTATCCTTCACCGCTTGGATCAAGGGATTTCACAGACCAGGATATTGTTTTTGAAAAATACATTACCGACAATTGGCGGGCATTCCGTACTTGGGGACTATCAATCAACTCGTTCTGGGAGCATGGCCGGTTATGGAGTCTAAAGTCCGGCGCTGACAGGTCGCGAATAGAATTCACAACAGACTGGGAAAACCTACAACGACCTGGTTTCAGCCCTGATTTTCAGGATATTCGCTACGAGCGCGTGGATTTAGCTTTCAAACGTGAAGAATGGAAAGCATCAATTGCCGCTAAGGCGCTGATACGAAATAACATGCCGCTACTCGGCTACATCGGCGGAAAAGAGGAGGAATTTACAGGCAAAAACCACAATTTCCTGCACGGAGAAGCTGTCGAAAAACAGTTCGTCATCATCAATAATTCGCGTGAAACGGTAAATTGTCGCTTCTCATGTAGCTTACATAACGAAAATGACTCATCGTTAGTAAATGTGTTTTTCAAAATAAAAAATGTAGAGAAAACAGAGGTTTTTGATAAGGATTTGATTTTCAACAACGTAGTCCTAAAGACAGGTACAATAGAGCAGATACCGTTCAGTTTCACGCTTCCCGACAATCTTTCTCCGGGAAATTACGCCATCCATGTCCGGTTTTCGTTTCATTCCGGTAGCGACCCTCAGCTTGTGAAAGAGATACAAACGGACTCCTTCACTATTAACGTCGTACAGAAACCTTCTCCGATTGAAACCATGAAAATAGCTTTGTTCGATCCGAAAGGCGAAACAGGGAAATTGCTGGACGCTCTATGCGTAGCATATCGAATGATTCAGCATGTTTCCGAATTAAAGCGCAATGATGATATTGTAATCATCGGCAAAGATGCCTTAGACATCGAAAACAATGGTTTTGACTTGACAACGGTTCCTTACGGCTTGAAAGTGATTGTCTTCGAACAAACCGCTCAAACACTTGAAAAACGGTTGGGGTTTCGTACGACAGAATACGGCTTACGGCAAGTATTCAAACGCATCGCAGATCATCCGTTACTATCGGGAATATCAGCCGATAACCTGCATGACTGGCGTGGCGAAGCAACACTTTTACCATCTCAGTTGAACTATGAGAAAAATGGGCAGGTTTTCAATGGCGTACCTACTGTGCAATGGTGCGGCATCACCGTTCCTCGTGTATGGCGTTGCGGTAACAGGGGTAATGTCGCAAGCGTGTTAATCGAAAAACCGGTCTGCGGTGATTTTTTACCAGTCCTCGATGGTGGTTTCAATCTGCAATATTCGCCACTCATGGAATACCGACATGGACAAGGCATGATCCTTTTCTGTCAAATGGATGTTACCGGACGCACCGAGAACGATCCTGCTGCTATATTATTGATTTGTAATATGTTACGCTATGTAAAAGATTGGAAAGCAGAACCGCGCACAAACGTCGCTTACGTTGGCGACAAAACAGCAGAAAATATCCTATCAAAAATCGGTGTTACCCTCGTTGATCCAGCCAAATCAAAAGGTTCTCTTTTATTAATAACAACTGGAAATATGAATAAGGAAGTAATTGCAGCGATTAACAAAGCTAAGAAAACATTAGCGGTCGGTCTAACTCAAGAAGAGTTGAATACATTGTTTCCAGAATTGACAGTTAAGAACGGCGAACACATTTCCACGTTTTTTGAGCCTTTTGATAAATCTTCTCCATTCAGCGGTATTGGACCCGCAGACCTTCACAACCGTGATCCGAAAAATTTCCCGCTCGTCTCGGCTAAAGCTAACACCATTGCAGGCGGTGTTATTGAAAAACCAACAAGGAACATGCCACATCAGTCAGAACTAACAATCGTCGGAAACGGGATCATTGCCGTAAAAGACAAGGGGAATAGCGTGATTTGCGGGCTTGCTCCGTGGCAGTTCCCAGCTGACCAACAGAGTTTTAAGCGCACATTCCGCCGCTCGGCGTTTACGCTGTCACGACTTTTAAGTAATATGAACGCCGACATCCGGACGCCGCTTATCAACCGCTTTCACGGCGTTGTTGACAAAGACGAACAACGTTGGCTCAATGGCCTGTATCTCGACCAACCGGAAGAATGGGACGATCCATACCGCTTTTTCAGGTGGTAGTCGATGTAAATGTTTAAACAGTTTTTTCAAACCTACATTCGCTTTTTGTCCGAGGGTAAAAAACAGGCGATCATGCCCAGTAACGGCAGGAAAGAACAGATTCGATAAACGTATTCTATTCCATTGCTATCGACTATTCGACCGAGGATGGCGGCTGCAATGCCTGCGATGCCGAATGCGAAACCAAAAAAGAACCCGGCAACGGTACCTACTTTCCCAGGTATTAGCTCTTGTGCATAAACCAATATAGCTGAAAAAGCCGAGGAGAGGATAAGTCCGATAAATATACTTAAAATACAGGTACAAAAGAGGTTGGCGTATGGCATCATTAATGTGAAAGGCGCTACGCCGAGAATAGAAAACCAGATCACGTACTTACGCCCTATCCGGTCGCCTATTGGGCCGCCGATGAATGTCCCGGCAGCAATGGCAAATAAAAATAATGCCAAATATAGTTGCGATTCTTTGACGGATACGTCGAAACGGTGCATCAAGTAAAAGGTATAATAGTTGGTGAGGCTTGCCATATAGACATATTTTGAAAAAATCAATATCAACAATACAACCACTGCTATTACGATGGTTGAGCGGGGAAGCGCCGATTTACGTATTTCTGTGATTTTCGTATTTCTTTTCATCCTTTTCAGATTTTTCGCATACCACCGGCTAATGAATATCATTACTGTTATAGAAATCATGGCGACCAACATGAACCATCTGATGTTTTGCTGCCCGTAGGGAGCCACAATCAGCGCTGCCAGCAGCGGGCCTAAGGAACTGCCGAAATTGCCGCCTACCTGAAACAGCGATTGCGCTAACCCGTGACGGCCTCCCGACGCCATACGCGCCAACCGTGATGCCTCAGGATGAAAAATAGCCGAGCCAAATCCGATAAACGCCACTGAAACAATCATTTGCCAAAGATTACCCGAAGATGAAAGAAAAAATAGACCGGTCATTGTGCAGGTCATTCCAATGGGTAATGACAAGGGTTGCGGTTTTTTATCAGTGAAATAGCCAACAACAGGCTGGAAAACCGACGAAAAAATCTGAAAAGTAAGCGTGATAAGACCTATCTGCGAATAGGTAAGCTGTAAGGAATGTTTTACTAAGGGATAAATGGCCGAAACTAACGTTTGTAACAAATCGTTGAGAAGATGCGTAAGACTCAACGACCAAAGGATAGCGAAGGTGGCTCCACCTGCCACTATATTTCGTTTTGTTTGATACTTCATTGTTGATTGCGGAAGCGGGGGGATTCGAACCCCCGGTACGGTTACCCGTACGGCAGTTTAGCAAACTGCTGGTTTCAGCCGCTCACCCACACTTCCATTGGTTTAGCTGAAAAATTTTATCAAAACGGTTGCAAAGATAAAGATTTTTTTAGTTTCAACAAATTTATCGAATACTTTTTTTGTACGCTGTCAAATAATCATTACTTTTGCATAATTTTTTCAAAGAAATCTAAAAAATATATATAATATATGTATAGAACAAAAACTTGTGGAGAATTACGGCTTAAAGATGAAAGCCATGTAGTCACATTGGCCGGATGGGTACAAAAAATACGTAATATGGGCGGAATGACTTTTGTGGACATACGCGACCGCTATGGTATTACTCAGTTGGTTTTCAATGAAGTATATGATGCTGCTCTTTGCGAACAAGCAAACAAATTGGGACGTGAGTTTGTCATTCAGGCCTCCGGCGTCGTGAAAGAGCGTTCCAACAAAAATATCCATCTTATGACGGGCGAGATAGAGGTGGTCGTGTCGGAATTAATTATTTTGAACCCAGCGCTTACCCCACCCTTTACTATCGAAGATGATAGCGACGGCGGTGATGATCTGCGTATGAAATACCGCTATCTCGACCTTCGACGCAATATTGTGCGTAAAAACTTAGAAGATAGACACCGAATGACCTTTGAGACAAGGCGTTATCTGAGCGATGCGAAATTCTTGGAGGTCGAAACGCCAGTTCTTGTTAATTCCACCCCGGAAGGGGCGCGCGACTTCGTCGTCCCTTCGCGCATGAATCCCGGACAGTTTTACGCCCTACCCCAGTCGCCGCAAACGTTGAAGCAGTTGTTAATGGTTTCGGGCTTTGACCGCTACTTCCAGATCGTCAAATGTTTCCGCGACGAAGACTTGCGAGCCGACCGTCAACCGGAATTTACACAGATCGACTGCGAGATGGCTTTTGTTGAACAAGAAGATATACTTCAAATGTTTGAAGGACTGACAAAACACCTTTTCAGTACGATTCGCAACATCACCTTCAACGCTGATTTTCAAAGAATGACCTGGTCGGATGCCATGAAATATTACGGTTCGGACAAACCCGACCTGCGTTTTGGCATGAAAATAGTTGAATTGAAAGATGTTCTGCAAGGCTACGGCTTTGCAGTCATGGACGATGCGGCATATATCGGTGGTCTCTGTGTGGAAGGCGCCGCTTCCTATACCCGCAAACAGTTAGATGCACTGACCGATTTCGTGAAAAGGCCGCAAATAGGGGCAAAAGGGCTTATCTATGCCCGCGTCGAAGCGGATGAAAACGTAAAATCGAGTGTTGATAAGTTTTACTCGCAGGAAACGCTACAAAAGATGAAAGCGGCATGTAACGCCCAACCGGGCGACTTGATACTCATTCTGACAGGCGATGAACCGAATAAAGTTCGTAAACAACTGAGTGAGTTACGGCTTGAAATGGGAAATCAGTTAGGCCTTCGTAATAAAAATAATTTTGTCTGCCTCTGGGTCGTTGATTTCCCGCTTCTGGAATGGGACGAGGAGACGCAACGCTATTATGCTATGCATCACCCGTTTACATCGCCAAAACCGGAAGACATACCTTTATTGGAAACCAACCCAGGCGCTGTTCGCGCTAACTCTTACGATATGGTTGTCAACGGCGTAGAAGTTGGCGGCGGCTCTGTTCGTATTCACGACAACCAGTTGCAAAAACGTATGTTTCAACTGCTAGGATTCACCGAAGAAAAAGCGCAAGCGCAGTTCGGATTTCTGATGAATGCTTTTAAATACGGCGCTCCCCCACATGGAGGCATTGCTTTTGGGTTGGACAGGTTAGTCTCATTATTTACCGGCCTTGATTCTATCCGCGACTGTATCGCCTTCCCGAAAAACAATTCCGGTCGGGATGTAATGCTCGACGCCCCCACCATCCTGGATGACGCCCAACTCAAAGAACTTCACATAAAGACAAGTAATTTGTAATTTTTTCCGTTCCGCAAAAAGACCTTCGGTTCGTAATTCATAATTTTTAATTTTTAATTGAAAAATGCTCCGAATAAAAGACATACTCAAAGAAATTGAACGGCTGGCGCCGTTGAGTTTGCAAGATGCATTTGATAATGCAGGCGTTCAAGTGGGCGACGTCAACCTGGAGGCTACAGGCGCGCTTCTGTGCTTGGATGTGAAGGAGGATATTATTGACGAGGCCATAGATTTGGGGTGTAACCTGATTATTTCGCATCATCCGCTCGCTTTTAAACCTTTTAAATCGCTCACCGGCAATAATTATGTTGAACGGTGCATGATGAAAGCCTGTAAAAATGACATCGTCATCTATTCCGCCCATACCAATCTGGACAATACTGTTGGAGGCGTTAATTACAAGTTGGCAGAATTGTTCGGCTTGGAAGACGTCCGCATATTAAACCCCCAAAAAAACAGTCTCTTAAAATTAGTTACTTTTGTGCCGGATCATTCGTCGGAAAAACTTCGCAAAGCCTTATTTAAAGCGGGCGCCGGATATATTGGCAATTACAGCTCCTGCAGTTTTAATACCGAAGGACAAGGCACTTTTTTTGCTATGGAGAATAGCCTTCCGTATGTGGGCGAAATCGGACAGTTGCATACCGAAAAAGAAATCCGTATCGAAACCGTCTTTCCTGCATATCTGAAAGCGTCTGTCATCAGCGCTTTATTGTCGGTACACCCTTATGAAGAACCGGTTTTCGACCTTTACAAGTTGGACAACGAATGGGAGCAGGCGGGTAGCGGCGTCATCGGCAACCTGCCGGAGTGGGAAGACGAACTGATTTTTCTGCAACGTATCAAAGATGTGCTGCATGTTGAATGTCTGAAACATTCAGCGCTGACAGGGCGAAAACTACGTACAGTAGCGATATGCGGCGGCAGCGGCGCTTCACTCATCCCGCAAGCCATCGCTTCGGGCGCCGATATTTTTATTACTGGCGAAGTGAAATACAACGATTTTTTTGATGTAGAAAATAAAATTTTACTCGCGGTGACAGGACATTATGAAAGTGAAATTTGCACAAAAGAAATTATCTTTCATTTATTATCAAAAAAATTCCCTACCTTTGCGGCTCAAAATTCGATAGTTAATTCAAACCCAATAAAATATTTATAAGCATGGCAAAAATAGCAGAAGCCAAAGCAGATAAGAATGAGGCAGAAAAAGCGACAAAAAAAGTGAGTTTAATTGTTTCAAAACCAGCGAATAAGAAAACGGTTATTGAGAAAAAGACGTCAGTATCCACAAAAAAAATCGCACCTAAAAAGACCTTACCTGATAAAAAAACAAGAATGGAAACTGCTTACGATGATGTAGCATCTATCGAAATTTCTCCTTTGAGAAATAAAGAAATGAAGGAGTTTACGGTCGAAGAAAAGTTATCTATGTTGTTCAAACTGCAAACTGTCGTATCGGAAATCGACAAGATCAAAACTTTACGGGGCGAACTACCTTTAGAAGTACAAGACTTGGAAGATGAAATCGCCGGTTTAAAAACCCGTTTGGAAAAATATCAGGTAGAGATATTAGACCAGGAAAATAATGTGGCAGCACAACGAAATAAAATTTCCGAATCGAAACTGCTGATAGAAAAATATAAAAGTCAATTAGACCAGGTGCGAAACAACCGCGAGTTCGATAATCTATCTAAAGAAGTTGAATTTCAGGAGCTTGAAGTTGAATTTTCGGAAAAGAAAATCAAAGAATTCAATGCTGCTATCAAGCAGAAAAAAGAAAGCATCTCCGGTTTTAAAGAAGTGCTGGACGGACGTAAAATAGACCTTGAGCAAAAGAAAAAAGAACTCCAAGAAATTGTTACCGAAACGCGTCAGGAAGAAGAAAAACTGCGTGACAAAGCGAAAGGTATAGAAGAAAATATTGAAATCCGATTATTAAACGCCTTCAGGCGTATCCGCAAAGGTGCGCGTAACGGTTTAGCCGTCGTCAATATCGAACGTGATGCCTGCAGCGGCTGCTTCAACAAGATTCCTCCCCAAAAACAGTTGGACATCAAACTGCACAAAAAAATTATCGTTTGCGAATATTGCGGACGTATCATGATTGATCCGGAACTTGCCAGCGCCCAATAACCCTAAATGGTTGATACAGATTATAAAAAAATTTATTGAAGCAAACCGGTTGTTACCCGCGTTTGAAGGAAATCACTTGTCACCCGCACTTGAAGGACGTATTCATAAGACACCTTCCTTATGCATCTTTGTCATAGTGGGTTTTAGCGGCGGAGGCGATTCTGTTTCTTTGTTGCATATACTTAATCGGTTAGGGTATCATTGTATTGCCGCACATTGTAATTTTCACCTTCGTGGAGACGAATCCGACAGTGACGAAGTTTTTTGCAGAAAATTCGCCGATAAACATCAAATAAAACTCGAAAAAATAGATTTCGACACAAAGGCATACGCAGCCCAGCGCCGTATTTCGATTGAAATGGCAGCGCGTGAACTACGTTATTTATGGTTTGAAGCATTGCGCTCTAAATATGATGCACAAGCTATCGCGGTAGCGCATCATCGCAACGACAGTATTGAAACCACGCTACTTAATTTGATTCGCGGAACGGGCATACATGGTCTGTGCGGCATACGCGCCAAAAACGGCTGGGTGATACGTCCTCTGCTCTGCGTCGGTAAAGACGATATAAACCACTATCTAACAGAACATCAACTTCCTTATGTTACAGACAGTTCGAACTTGACGGACGTTTATACGCGCAATTTCATCCGGCTGCGTCTGCTACCGTTGATAAAAGAAATCAACCCATCTATCGAAGAATCACTGACGAGAACGATAGCACATCTTAATGATGTCGAAAGCATCTATATTCAGGCGGTTGAAAACATAAAAAAAATCTTACTGAAAAAAAACGATGACGAAAGTTTCCAAATACCGATCAATGAACTTTTTGGTTATACCACCCCGAACACTGTGCTGTATGAATTACTTCGACCGTTCGGTTTCACAAGCATACAATCAGAGAATGTTTATAACTCATTATCAGGAGTATCTGGAAAAATCTTTGATGCTCCTAACACCGGTTTTCAACTACTGAAAGACAGGACATCGTTACATATCTATAAAAAACCGGAAAACAAAACCGAAATATTTCACATAGAAGAAAAGGATACGGATACGGACTTTGAGCTTCCGCTCTTTCGCCTGTCCTTTCGGAAAGTCGAAATATCGCAAACGTTTGAAATAGATAAATCATCAACAACAGCGTCCTTCGACTATGAAAAGATACGGTTTCCGCTTTGCTTGCGTAAATGGCAGGCAGGCGACTGGTTTATGCCTTACGGGATGAAAGGACGAAAAAAGGTAAGCAACTATTTTTCAGACCATAAATTCAGCCTGTTGCAAAAACAACAAACATGGTTGTTATGCAGCGAAAAAGACATAATTTGGGTGATAGGCGAACGCACGGACAATCGCTTTTGTATAAATCATCTAACAAAAAAAGCGCTTATCATACAATTTTTAAAAAAATAATTTTTTTTTAAAAAAAATCACTATCTTTGCGGCGTCATTTGGATATATCTGTATTTCAAAATAAATCAATCTCATTATTTAATTACGTTATATACAAAAGTGTAAAAAATACACCATGTAGTCAATGATTTGCGTTTAACAAAATTAATTTATTCTATAATAATATGCAAAATTACAACATTGTTGAGTTGAATCAAAAACAACTATCCGAGCTGCAAGATATTGCACAATCTTTAGACATACCGAAAATTAAAACTTTCGATAAACTTCAACTAGTATATAAAATACTTGATGAACAGGCTATTTCGGTTGCAGGCAGGAAGGCAAAAAAAGAAGAGCTCCGGAAAGAAAGGAGAGAGCAAAAGGAGCATGAAAAGAAAAATGTCACTACAAAAGTTTTTTCACCTTCTAACGAGCACAGTAGTATTTCTGAAAATGAATCACAGCAAAAACGCAGAGGTCGTCCTCCAAAAAAGAAAAACGAACAAGAAAAGCGTTCTGAAGAACAGCGCTTGGAAAGCCAAGAAAGACCCCCAAAAGTCAATTTAACGATAGTAAAGGGAGCTATCGCTATCCCTCCATCCTCAGTCCTTACAACATCATCCGCTGCCCCTACCCCTTCTTCCTCTAACGCAGTTCTTACTGCAGCGCCTTCACCCATTATTTCTCCCGTTTCCTCTACTGTCCCTGCCCCTTCTGCTGCTTCCCCAGCCCTTCCTCCGATAGATAAAGTGCAAAAATCAAAAAGAGGCCGTCCTAAAAAAATAAAGACATATCTTTTACCTTCACAACAACAGGAATTACAACCACAGAAAGTTCAATTAAGTAGCATCACAAAAAATATCCATGCGCCTGTTAAAGAAGATGTAGCAAGCGCTGTTCCATTGGAATCTCCATTAGATAAGAAACCTGTTCGGAAACCAATATTGGAGCCTGTGAAGGAACAAGAGAAAGAACCAATGAAGGAAACTGTCGCAATACCCAACGTCGAGAATCAATTTGAAAAACATGTCAATAAAATATCACAGAACAATCCGAAACGTGTTATTTTTAAACATCGCACCGATTCCAAATCAATGTTGGACCAAGTGATTCCAATACAACCTGTCCCCGAAAAAAAACAGGAAATACCGCCACCCGCTTCTGCAATAACCGAAACTGTCAACATTCAAAAACCGGTGCAAAACGCGAACACAAACCAGAACCAAAACCAAAACAGGAATCGACCCGAAAAACAGCCATATAACAATCAAAACCCAAATCAACGTCAACCGCTCCCCGTTCAGGCTGAGCCTGAAAAGGTTTATGACTTTGAAGGAATCCTGATTGCTTCCGGCGTTTTGGAAATCATTCAGGATGGTTACGGATTTTTACGTTCTTCCGACTATAATTACCTCGCATCTCCCGACGATGTCTATGTTTCTCAAGCTCAGGTCAAACTGTTTGGGTTGAAAACCGGAGATTTTGTGGAAGGG
>Ga0082212_10005218_pt1 | contig 17780 bp, 12 predicted proteins | sample TergutNt197P3_FD_71548 | JGI IMG/M metagenome (GOLD analysis project Ga0082212, IMG submission 71548) | Neocapritermes taracua P3 segment gut microbial communities from Petit-Saut dam, French Guiana - Nt197 P3 | ecosystem: Host-associated > Arthropoda: Insects > Digestive system > Gut ... | reverse complement strand
CAAAGGGGTGTAGCTCAATTGGTAGAGCACTGGTCTCCAAAACCAGCGGTTAAGAGTTCGATTCCCTTCGCCCCTGTTTCAAGGGAGTGTTGTTCCTCATGAATTATTAAGGTGGTCACCGTGTCAAGATTCTTCCGCGAACTATTCAGCACCAGGTTGTACAAGAACTCGCAAGGGCGCGTCGTTCGTCGCGGTACAATGATCGGCATTATTGTCGTCATTGCGTGGGGAGCTTTGCGGTTTGTACAGACGTCCGCAGGACCAACGGTTATGCGCGGAATCGCCTGGCTTGTTTCGTTTGTGACGCCGGAACCGTCTCAGGATTTGCTGGATGCCGGAGAAAAAATTACAGGATTGGCGGCATTACCGCAGTATTTGCAGAGCGATGTTCTGCCGCTTTATATTGTCGGCGGGATCATCGCCTTGTTGGGGATCTGGTTCGCCTTCCGCATCGTCAACATGCCGAAAGTGGCCGAGTTTTTGATTGCCGTTGAAGCGGAAATGAGCAAGGTTTCCTGGCCGAACAATAAAGAGGTGTATGTTACAACCATCGTCGTCATTACGGTGATGATGATTTTTTGCGTTTTGCTGGCGATTTATGATTTGGTCTGGCATTATCTGTTCCATTGGATGGGCGTATTATAATCCCGGTATCCGTGTGAGTGTTACAAAGATATTAGCCACCTGTTCAAGGAGAAGCCATGGTCGATTTGCATGACGAAGCTCACGATGAGTCGTTGGACATAACGACCAGCGAAGAACAGCAGCCTGTATCCGAACCGGAAGAAGGGGTTGCGGAAACGGAATCGCTTGAATTCCTTGAAAAACCGGAAGTTGAAAAGCCGGTTTTTGAGACGCCTGTTTCCGAACTGGCGGAACTTGACGGCAAAATGGATTGGTACATACTCAAAGTACAAGTCAACCGCGAAGACATGATCAAGGAGAGTCTCAAGCGTAAAGTCCATATTGCCGGAATGGATCAGTATTTCGACCAGATACTCGTCCCGTCGGAAAAAGTGATAGAAAGTCGTGCCGGGAAAAAGCGAGTCGTGCGAAAAAAACTGTACCCCGGTTACATTATGATCCGTATGGTCGTCAACGACGACACTTGGTTCTTGGTTCGTGAAACATCGGGAATCGGCGATTTTACCGGCGCGTCAGGACGCCCGACACCAATGTTGCCGCATGAAGTGGAACGCATACTGGCTTCGGAGTCGGAAGACAAGACCGACTCGCCGAAACTACGAATTCCTTATGAGGTCGGAAGCAAGGTCAAAGTCAAGGACGGCACTTTTATCAACTTTGAAGGCGAAGTCAGTGCAATTGACACAACAAGCGGTCGCGTCACGGTCATGCTGAGTGTTTTCGGACGCAGCACACCGGTCGAACTGGAATATTGGCAGGTCGAACTGCTGCAATAGGCTTCAGACTTCAGGCTTCGGGTTTTGGATTCAAATTTTTCATTATTAGTTTATAGGTTTTTGGTTTAAGATTTTTGGTTTATCAGGTCGAAATGAGAGTCCTGAAGCCTGAAGCCTGAAGCCTGAAACCTGAGCACTCAGGTAATTCCCATGGCAAAACAATTAACGGCAACGGTTCGGTTTCAAGTCAAGGGCGGTCAGGCAACGGCGGCACCGCCGGTTGGGACTTCGCTCGGTAAATACGGGATCAACTTGGGACAGTTCGTACAACAGTTCAACGAAAGAACCAAGGAATCAATGGGACTTCGTGTCCCGGTAGTTGTCAAAGTGTTTGCCGACCGCACATTCGACTTGGAAACGAAAAGCCCGCATTCCGCTGATGTGCTGAAAAAAGCGGCGGGTATCGTGCAAGGTTCCGGCAATGTTCCCAAGCTCAAGGTGGGGCAGGTCACCGAAGCTCAATTGGAGGAAATCGCCAAACTGAAGTGGAAAGACCTGAATGCCCGCGATATGGAAAACGCCAAGAAAATCTTGCGCGGCACCGCCCGGAGTATGGGATTAGATGTTGTTTCTTAATTTTTAATACGAAATATACGAAATAACGAAACACGTGAAAAAAGTTTTTTTGGTGAATTTCGTTGATGTTTCGTATGGTTCGTATTTCAAATAGCAACGCAAACATAGCAAGTAAATATCAAATCTAACAGTTGGTGATAGCGATGCCGAAACTAACAAAACGAATGAAGAAAATGACAGTCCTCGTTCCCAAGAAGGAAACCGTGCCGCTCGCGGAGGCCGTCAGCGTTTTGAAAAAATTTAACACGACGAAATTCGACCAGTCGGTGGAAATCGCCATGAAACTGGGCGTTGACCCCAAGCAGGCCGACCAGATCGTGCGTGGTTCCATCGTGTTGCCGCACGGTATCGGAAAAACGCTGAGAGTTGCCGTCTTTGCCAAAGGCGAAAAAGCCAAAGAAGCCGAAAACGCCGGTGCCGATTTCATCGGCGACACGGAAATGGCCGACAAGATGAAAGGCGGCTGGACCGACTTCGATGTCTGTATCGCAACGCCGGATATGATGGGAATTGTCGGGCCACTCGGTCGCATACTTGGACCTCGCGGTTTGATGCCGTCTCCCCGTGCCGGTACGGTAACGATGGATGTTGACAAAACGATCAAAGAATACAAAGCCGGTAAGGTCGAGTTTCGTAGCGACAAAGAAGGCGGAATCGTCCATGCAGTTGTCGGCAAGTTGAGTTTCGATGCGGCAAAATTGCAGGAAAACATCGAAGCGTTTATGAGCCACATCATTCAACTGAAACCCAATGCGGTGAAAGGCCAGTATGTGAAAACGATTGCGATTTCGGCTACAATGTCGCCGTCGGTTCGTGTGACGGTGTAAACCTCCCCCCTTTTGTGATTTAACGAATGACCTATATTTATCGGTTGGTGTTTTGAGCACCGACTGTATTGAATAGAGAACGATCAGGCCGACATGCGGCCGTTTATGACAGGTTTGAACCATGAGTAAATACGTCAAGCAACTCATTTCCGATGACATTGCCAAACGCCTCGAAGGCGTCACCGACGCATTCGTTGTTTCGTTCGTCGGAATGAACACGAACACGAATAATCAATTGCGTACCGTGTTGGCCGAAAAGCAAATCAACCTGATGGTCATCAAGAACAGTTTGGCCAAACGCGCATTGCAAGATACGACGCTCGCTGCGTTGTCCGAAAATGTTACCGGTTCCTGTGCCGTTTGCTGGGGCGCAAGTGATGTCGTCGGACTTGCGAAGGAAATCGTCCGCCTGACGAAAGATAAACAATTTAAGGAATTTAAGCTGTGCGGCGGTGCGATGGACGGTGACGCTCTCACGGCAGAACAGGCCATCGAGGTCAGCAAGTGGCCTTCCCGTGAAGAACAAATCAGCCTGCTGGTCGGGCAGATTGTCGGCGTCGGTGCCACGCTTTCCGGTCAGTTGCTTGGACCGGGTGCGATGCTTGCCAGTCAAGTCAAGCAAATCGCCGAAAAAGACATCGAAGTACCCTCCGAAGAAGTCGCCGCCTGATGTTTTTTTAGCCGCTGGTCGACACGGAGGAAACGCCGATTATTTGAATGAATCTGAGAAAATTAAAACAATCTGCGTCATCTGCGTGCTAAAAAATTTGATGTTTAGTATTCCCATCGCCCCGCAGTCTCCGGACGATGATTACATAACCCTTTTTGTCCCATAGTGATCGAATTTTTGTGTTCGAGTCGTAGCGGTCGTTTTCCTCAATCCGACTCAAACGTGCTTGACCTGTTGAAAGGATAATAAAAATGTCTGAAGCTCCCCGTGAATTTCCGAAAGATATTGTTGAACTGGGCGATAAAATCGTCGCCATGACCTTGAAAGATGCCAAAGCCCTGAGTGATTACCTCGAAGAAGTGCATGGTATCAAAGCCGCTGCCGGTGGAGCCATGATGATTGCCGCACCCGCCGCCGGTGGTGATGCCGGTGCCGCCGCTGCCGAAGAAAAAACCGAATTTGACGTTGTTCTCGAAAGTTTCGGCGAAAAGAAGCTTGAAGTCATCAAGGCAGCCCGTGCTCTTGTTGCAGGACTTGGTCTCAAAGAAGCAAAAGATATGGTCGAAAATGTTCCTTCGAAGATCAAAACCGGCATCTCAAAAGAAGAAGCCGAGAAACTCAAGGAAGAATTCGAAAAAGTTGGCGCGAAAATTGCTATTAAGTAGTTTTTGCTATCGACATTCTTTCGGTTTTGTTTTATATTACACAACGCCTGTTTTTCGCCAGGCGTTATGTTTGTTCTTGATGGGGTGGAGCGTTTTCGGTTGTAGCAAAGGGTGTGCGTTCCCTTATTTTATCAGGATGACGCATCTTGTGCATTTGCAATATTTGCAGCCAACAAAGAAATCGGACAGCCAAATTGCGGCTTGTAGATTGCTCTATCTCATGCAATATTGTTTTTGATTCATGTCCCTGAATATAACCACCAGTGGATTGACGCAAACTGTGACAGTTCCGTCATTTAGTAAAAATGACATTTTGTCGCAGTGTTTATTATTTTCTTGTTGCGCCGTTGACCACCTGTCGTGGATTTTCTGCGTTTTAAAGAATATCGCCTGTGAATATCTCCGTTTCCAATCTATTCCCCCCAAACAAACCTTACGATTGTGATTAGCCACGAGATTCAGTGCGTCCTCTGTTGTCCGAACAATCCGTGAACATCCGTTTTGATCTGTGGCTGAAATACAAAAAAATGAATTGAGGAGGTTTATTGATGGCTACCTCGTCGCAACGACGACTCAGTTTCCCTGTAATCAAGTATTTTGGTAACCAGGACCTCGTTTATCCGATCCCGGATTTGACCGTTCTTCAAACTCGCAGCTACAATGCCTTTTTGCAGGAAGACCTTGCGTCCGAACAGCGTGCGGATGTCGGCCTTGAGTCGGTGTTGCGGGAGGTTTTCCCGATTGAAAATTTCGACAAGTCGATTCGTCTGGAGTACGTACATTACGAGCTGGAAAAACCGCGTTATGAGCCGGACGAATGCCGTCAGTTACGCCTGACTTACGGCAAACCGTTCAAGGTGCGTTTGCGGTTGGTCAAAGAAAGCGGATCGATTGAAGAGGATGTGTTCCTGGGCGATTTGCCGATAATGATTGGCGGGGGCGAGTTTATCATCAATGGAGCCGAGCGAGTTGTTGTCAGCCAGTTACACCGCAGTCCCGGCGTTGATTTCGTCAGCGAAGTCGAAAATGAACGCCGAACATTCAAGTGCCGTATCATTCCCGAACGCGGCAGTTGGATTGAGTTGCACATCTCGCGCAAAGAAACGGTGATCATCCGCATCGACCAGAGCAGCAAGTTGCCGGTCATGATGTTATTGCGCGCGATGAGTCCCGAATTCAGCACGAACACGGATATACTGCGGGCGTTTTACAAGACGCAGGTGATCAAAGTCGATAGTGGCGCAAGCGTGTCGAAAATTGAGGGCAAAATTTCCGTTACCGACGTCGTTTATCCTGCGATAAGCGATCGGGCGGGCGAGATCATTCTTGAATGCGGCCAAACCATCACCAAGAGTAAAGCGGAAACGATCTGTACTTCGGGCATCAAAAAGATCGAAGTCATGGACGACCCCAAGAACAAGTTGCTGCTCAACTCACTGGAGGAGGACAAAACGGCCAGTCATGAGGAAGCTCTCATGCGCATCTATCAGCGTCTTCGTCCCGGCAACCCGCCGCAACTTGACCGGGCGAAGGACCTGTTCCGCGACAAGTTTTACGACACGAATCGCTATCGGCTCGGACGTGTGGGACGTTTCCGCATCAACCGCAAATTGGGAACCGACACGTCGCTTGATGAAATGAGTCTCGGACCTCACGACGTGATTCAAGCGGTGTCGTATCTCAACCGGTTGTGGTGCGGCGATCGCACGGCGGAAATCGACGACATTGACCACTTGGGCAACCGACGCCTGCGAACCATCGACGAACTTGCCGGTGACGAACTGCGGAAAGGTTTTCTGAAACTGCGGCGCACTGTCCAGGAACGCATGAATTTGCGAGGCAACGACGACATTACGCCGCGACAAGTCATCAACCAGAAAAGCATCTCGGCGGCCATCGAATACTTTTTCGGTCGTGGCGAACTGTCGCAGGTTGTTGACCAGACGAACCCGCTCTCGATGCTGACACATGAGCGGCGGCTTTCGGCACTTGGTCCCGGTGGTCTTAACAGAAAACGTGCCGGTTTTGATGTGCGTGACGTTCACTCGTCGCACTATGGACGAATTTGTCCGATTGAAACGCCGGAAGGTACGAATATCGGTTTGATTTCGAGTCTCGGCATTTATTCCGGCGTCGATGAGTTTGGCTTTCTCATTTCGCCGTATCGCAAGGTCAAAGACGGCATGATTACCGACGAAATTGAATGGTTGCGTGCCGACGAGGAACACGAAGCGAGACTTGCCCCGGCGGATGTGTTGATCGACGGGCGGAAAATTTTGCACGATCCGGTGGCCGGAAATGTCATCGTGCGGGTGAAAGGCGACTATGAGCCGGTCAGTGCCGACATGGTCGAATATGTTGATGTGGCTCCAAATCAGATGATCGGCGTTTCGGCGGGATTGATCCCCTTTCTGGAACACGACGATGCCAACCGCGCTTTGATGGGCTCGAACATGCAGCGTCAGGCCGTGCCGCTGCTCATTTCCGAAAAACCACTCGTTTCGACGGGGCTTGAAACGGCGGCGGCCTATAATTCGAGCCTTGTCATCAAAGCAAAACGCGACGGCATTGTGAGCTATGTTGATTCGCTTCGCGTTGTTGTCACGGATAGCGATAATGAATACTCTGACGAATATGAATTCCGAAAGTTTGTCGGCCTGAACGAACGCACCTGTCAGAATCAGACTCCCACGGTGTCCATTGGTCAGCATGTTAAAGCAGGCGACCTGATCTGTGACGGAGCCGGCATCTGCGACGGAACCTTGTCGCTGGGACGCAATGTGCTTGTCGGCTTTATGGCTTGGGACGGGTTTAATTATGAGGACGCGATCATCATCAGCGAAGAGCTGGTCGAAAACGACGTTTACACGTCGATTCATGTCGAGGAGTATGATGTCGAAATTCGAGACACGAAACTCGGACGCGAAGAATTTACGCGTGACATCCCGAACGTGGGCGAACGTGCTTTGCGCAACCTTGATGAAAACGGCATCGTTCGTGTCGGCACTTATGTGCGACCGGGTGACATTCTTGTCGGGAAGGTCACGCCAAAATCGAAAACCGAACTGACGCCGGAAGAAAAACTGTTGCACGCGATTTTCGGTCGCGCCGGTGAAGATGTCAAAAACGAATCGCTTGAAGTGCCGTCCGGCGTTGAGGGGATCGTCATCGGAACCCAGAAAATCGCAACGCGGATGAGCCTCAACGAAGAGCAGCGTGAGCAATTTGAAATGGAATGCCGCCGGATCGAAGAGGAAGGCAACCAAAAAATCGGCGAAGTGTTCGGCGAGATGATCGCGAAGATGGAAGAAACCTGTGGTGAACCGCTGGTCGATGTCGATGGTCATGAAATCAAAGTTGACCGGAAGAACAAGAATTTTATCGACCAGGTGCGCGTTTTTCGGTTGATCAACCTTGACATCAAAAACGGTAATGCCCGTGTTGCCCTCGAAAAAATATTCACCAGGATGTGGCCGCAAGTCGAAATGGCGATTGACCTGCGTGACCGAAAGCTCAACTCACTCAAACGCGGCGACGAACTCAAGCGCGGCGTGTTGCAAATGGTCAAGGTTTACATCGCGGCCAAACGGGTGATCTCCGTCGGCGACAAAATGGCCGGGCGACACGGAAACAAGGGTGTCATCTCGAAAATTTTGTCGCGTGAAGACATGCCGCACCTTGAAGACGGAACGCCGATACAAATTTTGCTCAACCCGCTCGGCGTGCCGAGTCGCATGAACGTCGGACAAATTCTCGAAACGCACCTCGGCTGGGCGGCGGCAAAACTCGGCTACCACGCCATCACGCCGGTGTTCAACGGGGCGTCGGAAGAGACGATTAACGGTTGCCTTGATCAAGCCGGGCTGCCGAAACACGGCAAAGTGCGATTGCGCGACGGTCGCACCGGCGAACTGTTCGATCAGGAAACGACGGTCGGTTACATTTACATGCTCAAGTTGCACCACCTCGTTGACGACAAGGTACACGCCCGCAGCACGGGGCCGTACTCACTCATTACGCAGCAGCCGCTCGGCGGAAAGGCCCGATCCGGCGGCCAGCGGTTCGGCGAAATGGAAGTGTGGGCACTCGAAGCCTATGGTGCCGCTTACACGTTGCAGGAACTGCTCACGGTCAAAAGCGACGACGTGGAGGGCCGCACGAAAATTTACGAATCGATGGTCAAAGGCGAAAACACGCTCGAAGCCGGCACCCCGGCCAGCTTCGACGTGCTGACCAACGAAATCCGCGGCCTTGCGCTCAATATGGATTTGCAAAAAGGCCCGCAGTTATAAGTGCAGAGTGCAAAGTGCAAAGTGCAGAGTGCAAAGCGCAGAGTGCAGAGCGCAGAGTGCGAAACAAAAGCCGGAATGGAGCGTAGCGTAATGACGGGATTCAGAGCCGCGGCGGTCACGGAGCGGTCAAACCTCATTTTCACCTCATTCACAAATAACAATAACAACCTCAGTAGCAATGTACCGCGCGCTATGAAAATAAACCTCATTTACCTCATTTCATGGGGTGCGAAAAAATGAGGTAAATGAGGTTGAATTATTTTTTGATATTCGTTGGTACTGAGGTTGTTTTGTTTGGCGGATTCCGAGCAAAAACGCCCAGAACACTGGTAAATGAGGTGAAAATGAGGTTGTAACAATCGTGCCGAGATAACAAACACCCACGCATCATCCATTTGAGCGTTAATGTTGTTTGGTCGGAGTACCGAAATGTTGTTTGGCCGGAGTACCGACGGGACGAAAATTCGTTACAACAGGAAAAAAGGAGCGTTTAACCCCCTGTGATCGTACCAGAGTTGTTGTTTTGAGTACCAGAGTTTTTGTTTTGAGTACCAGAGTTTTTGTTTTGAGTACAAAAAGCCCCAACCAAAGTATCATCGAACCAACTTTTTTTATGATGGAACCAACTCAAAGTATCCCGGAACCAACTCCAAGGATATCGGGATCAAGTTCAAGGGGATCGCACCAAACCCAAAGTTTCATGAGAGAAAGTCAAAGGATGTCCGTAACGAAAAAAAGTTGATCGCATCAAACTAAAACTGGGGCTTTTTGTAACGAAAATGAGATATAAAATCCGTTACGACCGGACCTGAACGCGGCGATTATTAGACTTGGTGCCACCAGCGCAACAACACGTGCCACCAGCGCAACAACACGTGCCACCAGCGCAACAACACGTGCCACCAGCGCAACAACACGTGCCACCAGCGCAATAACTCAGGTTCCGGATTTGAACAGAAAAATCAAAAGGTAGGGCGGTCACGCCGTGACCGCCGTTTGTATTCACCACGAAGGTCACGAAGAACCACGAAGGTTTTTAAATAATGAACTTACTTGATCAATGAAACGCCCTAAAAAAAGATTACGAAAAAAATATTACAAAAAACTGGCTTTTGCCATTTGTTACTGCGTTAGCCAGACGGAGACTTTGAGGAAAAGATTTTTTGAAATCAAAGAGCGAGAAGAATTTGATCTTTCAGATTCCGATTTGGCTTCAGCATCATATCTGACAGTTTCGGAAATGGCAACGATTCGAAAATTTTGCCTCAGATTCACAGTTGCAGTAAATCCAATTGATGGTTCATGTGATGGAGATGGATTTTCATGCGTCGATTTGTGTTTTGGAGCAAAAGAATTTCCTGGTATTTTCTCAGGAGCGACAATTTTTAAGGGTTATGAGGGACCGTAACAACATAATGGAGAAAACTCCTTCGTGTACCTTCGTGTCCTTCGTGGTGAATAAAAAACGTGTTATGCCGGCCCCGCGTAATCGCACATTGACATTAACTGAGGAGGAACGAGAAAAACTGGCGAAACGCTTGCTCACCGTCAAAACACCGCAAACGTTGGAAAACATTATCGGGCGGACGATACACGGCGATGTGTTTGACGTGTTGCCGCTGTTGCCGGAACGATGCGTTGATTTGCTGATTGCCGATCCGCCGTATAATTTGACGAAAACGTTCGGTCAAGCGGTATTTCGGGCAAGCGACAACCGACAGTACGCCGCGTGGCTCGAAGGCTGGGTCGCCCAATTGTCGCGACTGCTCAAGCCGACGGCAAGCGTTTACGTGTGTTGCGATTGGCGATGCTCCCACGCGGTGTGCGAGGTGCTCGGACGGTTTTTTCAAGTGCGAAACCGCATCACCTGGGAACGCGAAAAAGGTCGCGGGGCGAAAGCGAATTGGAAAAACGCCCATGAGGATATTTGGTTTTGCACCGTGTCGGACAATTGTACGTTCAACCTGGAGGCCGTGAAGATCAAGCGGCGGGTGGTCGCTCCGTATCGCGTCGGCGGAGCGGGCGGGATGCCGAAAGATTGGGACGAAACGCCGGACGGCAATTACCGCATGACACACCCGTCGAATTTGTGGACGGATTTGACCGTGCCGTTTTGGTCGATGCCGGAAAACACCGAGCACCCGACGCAAAAGCCGGAAAAACTGCTCGCGAAACTGGTGCTGGCGAGTTCCAACCCGGGCGATGTGGTGTTCGACCCGTTTTTGGGATCGGGCACAACGGCGGTGGTTGCGAAAAAACTGGGACGCCGCTTTTTCGGCATCGAACTCGACCGCGAGTATTGCCTGCTGACCGAAAAACGCCTCGAACTCGCCGAACATGACCGGGCAATTCAAGGTTACGAAGACGGCGTGTTTTGGGAACGGAATGTGAGAAAGTGAGAGGTTATGATGAGAAAATTTATCAATTCGTATTCGGTTTCGTTAGTGGTGATTGTATTTGGCGGCATATTGACTGCTATTGCATTCGAACAATATTATGAATCCATTACCTTCCGCTCAAACAATTTAGTTGTTTACGATTACAAGATAGCGTGGGTCAGTGCTGCATTGATGATTGCAGGGCTGATTACGTTGACCATTAACGATATTTTTAAGAAGCCTTGAAAGGGTGGAATAGTCCTGAAAGGACGTCATGTCTATAACCTCCGGCGTAAGCCGGAGGTAGCGACCGCGCGCTACATAACATGATAGCCCCGACGGGGCGTAACTCATACTGTTCTGTGTCGCCCCGTTGGGGCTAATGGGTTTTTGGGGTGGTCACCACCCCCAGCTTACGCTGGGGGTTATAGAAATTTTGTCCCTACGGGACAAGACCATGTTTGGGGGGACTTTTTTCTACCAATATCCTGTCCCTAACGGGACAAAGAGGTTAGTAAAGAAATGAATTTTGAGCCACGGAAAGCACAGAATGTCACGGAAGGTTTTTCCGTGGATTTCCGTGTCTTCCGTGGCAAATAATACATAAAAGCAAGGAGAAACCGGAGTGAGCATAGGGGAATTTACTTACGACCGCGTCAATGATTATGGGGCAGTCAAAATCAGTTTGGCGAAGCCTGCCGACATTCGGAGCTGGTCTTACGGCGAAGTCAAAAAACCCGAAACCATCAATTACCGGACGTATCGTCCGGAACGCGACGGTTTGTTCTGCGAGAAAATTTTCGGTCCGGAAAAAGACTGGGAATGCGCCTGCGGCAAGTATCGCGGCATGAAATACAAGGGCATGACCTGCGACCGTTGCGGCGTGAAAATCACGCACAGCCGCGTGCGCCGCAAACGGATGGGGCACATCGACCTGGCTGCGCCGGTTGTGCATATTTGGTTTTTCCGCGCCGCGTCGAGCCGCCTCGGAACGTTGCTCGGCATGAAGGCGTCGAGTCTCGAAAAGGTCATTTACTTTCAGGATTACGTCGTCGTTGACCCCGCCGACACGCCGCTGAAAACGTACCAGTTGCTGACCGGTGAGGAATACCGCAACGCACGTACAGAGTACGGCACCGGCTTCATCGCCGAAATGGGTGCCGAAGCGATCCGCAAACTGTTACAGCGGCTCGACCTGTCCGGTCTGTCGGTGGAACTGCGTGCCGAAATGATCGAAACCCGTTCGAAGCAGCGCAAAAAGGACATCATCAACCGACTGAAACTGCTTGAGCCGCTGCGCGACAGCGACAACCGGCCCGAGTGGATGGTGCTTGACGCCATTCCGGTTATTCCGCCGGACTTGCGGCCGCTTGTGTTGCTCGAATCCGGTACTTTTGCGACCAGCGACCTCAACGATTTGTATCGCCGCATCATCAACCGGAACAACAGACTCAAGAAGCTGGTCGATCTCAATGCACCGGAAGTCATCATTTGCAACGAAAAACGTATGTTGCAACAGTCGGTTGATGCGTTGTTCGACAATAATCGTTGCAAACGGCCGGTCTTGGGATCGAGCAATCGCCCGCTCAAATCGCTGACCGACATGATCAAGGGCAAGCAGGGGCGATTTCGCGAAAACCTGCTCGGCAAGCGTGTGGACTACTCGGCGCGAAGCGTGATCGTCGTCGGGCCGACTTTGCGTTTGCACCAATGCGGGTTGCCCAAAAAGATCGCACTCGAACTGTACCAGCCGTTCATCATTCGGCGACTCAAGGAACTGCAACATGCCGATACGATCAAAAGTGCCAAGAAAATGCTTGAGCGCAAAGACGAAGAGGTCTGGGACATTCTCGAAGAGGTCATTCAGAATCACCCCGTGTTGCTCAATCGCGCTCCGACGCTGCACCGCATGGGGATTCAGGCGTTTGAGCCGATTCTTGTTGAAGGCAACGCGATTCAGTTGCACCCGCTTGTCTGTCGCGGATTCAACGCCGACTTCGACGGCGACCAGATGGCCGTGCATCTTCCGCTGTCGCTCGAAGCGCAAGTCGAAGCGCACACGCTGATGCTCTCGACAAACAACATTTTCAGTCCGGCCAACGGTTCGCCGATCATCAGCCCGTCGCAGGACGTCGTCATGGGCTGCTACTTCTTAACGATGACCGTTCCCGGCATGACCGGTCATGGCATGGTGTTTTCGTCACGCGAGGAAGTGCTGCTCGCCCATTCGCACAAGGCGGTTGACCTGCACGCAACGATTAAGGTACGTATGCCGAAAGGCCGTTGGCTCAAGACCGATAAGACAATCCGCGAAGGGATGATTTTTGAAACGACCCCGGGACGCTTGATGTTCAACGACATTTTGCCGTCGGGAATGCCGTATTACAACTACCCGCTCAAAAGCGGCGGTTTGCAGTCGGTTATCAGTGACTGCTTTAGTTACTGCGGACGCCGCGCGACAATCGACCTGCTCGACCGCATGATGCGCATCGGCTTTGAGGAAAGTACGAAGAGCGGTCTGTCGTTTGCGACCGACGACTTGATCACGCCGGAAACCAAAGCAAGCATCATCAAGAAGGCGGAGAAGGAAGTCGCCAAGGCCCAACGCGAATTCGAGGGGGGTGCCACCTCCGGCGACGAGCGTTACAACAAGGTGCTTGATGCCTGGACGCGGGCCCGCGAAGAAATTACCAAGCAGATGATGGTCGAATTGGAAAACGACACGCGGGCAGTCGGTTACGTCAACCCGATATTTCTCATGGCCAACTCCGGTGCACGCGGCGGCGTCGAACAGATTCGTCAGCTCGCCGGAATGCGCGGGCTTATGGCCAAACCGTCCGGCAAGATCATCGAAACGCCGGTCAAGGCGAATTTCCGCGAAGGTCTGACCGTGCTGGAATATTTTAGTTCGACGCACGGTGCCCGTAAAGGTTTGGCCGATACCGCCCTTAAGACAGCCGACTCCGGTTATTTGACGCGCAAGTTGGCCGACGTGGCGCAGAACGTGGTTGTCACCTGTCACGATTGCGGTACCTCGCAAGGCATCACCAAAGGCATCATTTATCGCGGTGAAAAGGTCGAAATCAGTCTCGCCCAATCCATTCGGGGCCGCGTTTCCCGAGTCAACATCGCCGACCCGATTAAAGACGATGTGATCGTGAAGGAAAACGAACTGATCACGTCGGATATTGCGGCCAGGATCGAAGAAATGAACCTGCCGAAAATTCAAATTCGCAGTCCCATGACCTGCGAGGCGGAACTTGGCGTCTGCGCCTTGTGTTACGGCATGGACCTTTCGACCAGCCGACTTGTTGAGGAAGGAATGGCCGTCGGCGTCATCGCCGCGCAGAGCATCGGCGAGCCGGGAACGCAGCTTACCATGCGGACGTTTCATATCGGTGGGACAGCCTCGCGCGACGTGGAAGAGAATGAGAGCAAGGCCAAGTTCCCCGGCATGATCAAATTCGTGCAGCTCGAAGTCATCGAAAACGCCGAAGGTCACCGGATTGCCCTTTCGCGAAACGGTTCGGTCTCGCTGCTCGACTCGCGCGGTCGTGAACGCGACAAGTATGCCATTCCCGTCGGTGCGAGACTGCTCGTCAACGAAAACGAAGAAGTCGCAGCCGGTGCCGTCATTTGTCAGTGGGACCCGCACAGCATACCGATACTCGCGAAAGTCGCCGGTTACGTCCATTATGTTGACATCGTGGACGGTGAAACGGTCAGACTCGAAAAAGACCAGACCACCGGTCGCAATCGGCGTACGGTTTCCGACTTGAAAGGCGATCGCCACCCGCAGATCGACATCAAAAACGAAATCGGTCAGGAAACGCTCGATTTTTATTACCTTCCGGACAAAGCGGTCATTGAGGTCGAAGACGGCTCCTTTGTCGAGCCCGGGACAATGTTGGCCAAGACTTCGCGCAACGTGACCGGAACGCAGGACATCACCAGCGGTCTGCCGCGTGTGACGGAGATTTTTGAAGCACGCAAGCCAAAAGACCCTGCCGTCATGGCCGAGATCGACGGTATTGTCGAACTGGGTGACAAGCGGCACGGCAAGCGCACCATCCTTGTCAAAGACGAGGAAACCGGCATCGAACGCATTCACGAAGTTCCTCACGGCAAGCACATGCGCGTTCATGCGGGCGATCTCGTCCAAGCGGGTACGGCCATCACCGATGGGCCGCTCGTTCCGCACGACATTTTGCGCATTTCCGGCGAAGAAGCCGTGCAGGAATATCTCGTCCGCGAAATCCAAAACGTTTACCGCACCCAAGGCGTGCGCATCAACGACAAGCACATTGAAATCATCATTTCTCAAATGCTCCGTAAAGTGCGAGTCGAGTCGGGGGGGGATACCAACCTGCTCGAAGGCAGCGACATCGACCGATTCTTCTTCCGCAAGAAGAACCGCGAGCTGAATGATTGCGTCAAAATCACTGTACAGGCCGATTCCCAACTTGAAGTCGGTAATATCTTTCGCAAAGCCGTACTCGAACATGTCAACGCGGAAATTATGGCCGCCGGAGGAACACCGGCGGAGTTTACCGCTCCGACGCCGGCACTGGCCGCGACCCAACTTTTGGGGATCACGAAGGCGGCGGTGAAAAGTTCCAGTTTTCTCTCGGCGGCCAGCTTTCAGGAAACGACAAAAGTGCTCACCGAAGCGGCTCTGGCCAGCAAGACCGACCACCTCATCGGTCTCAAGGAGAATATCATTCTTGGTCACCTTGTTCCCGCCGGGACAGGTTTTCGAAAATATCAGCTTTCGCAATGGCGGTGCCATCCTGAAGCTGCCGAGATACAATCTCGCATGTCAGTGCCGAGTTCGCTTCAGAGTTATCGCCTACTGGAAGAAGATGCTCCGAGTTTTCCAACACCTCGTGTCGCGGAAGACCCGTTCTACAACGAAGCCATCACCGACTTTCCCGATCAGGATTTCGGCGACATCGTTGATGGTTTCGTCGACTTGGATTGACAAGCAATCCATTTTATATGGAGCGCAATCTTTCAGTCTGGAGTGCTTGATGGAATCGATAGCCCGATGTAAATTCCAGGGCGCACATATTGTCTTGAGAAACAGTATCAAAACAACTACCTCTTTTTACCACGAAGAGCACGAAGGGACACGAAGGTTTTTTTAAATATTCTTCGTGGTTCTTCGTGTCCTTCGTGGTGAGTGAATGACTCATTCACTTGACAGTTTGACGTAATTATTTTGGTACTGTTTCTGAGCATCGACGGAAAAAAGAACTCCAGCGACAAAATTTGTGCCATTGCCATACCAAACAGTCTTTTCCAACGCGAAATTTACGTCAATTGCGGACAGTCCATGTTGAAACGCTTTCAAATGGAATGGCAAACCTTGGAACTGCACCATGTCGCAGATCAACTTTTGTTGACTTATTGAGTCATTGCTCCACGAACCGCGTGGGTTGACAAGATTTTTGACCTTGTTTCGTTTGGTCTGGGATTTTACGGTTTCTGCGGTGTCCAGCGGTCGGGCAGCATATTGAAGAGTTCGGCTTGAGACGACAGATCACTGAGTCGGTCGAGGAGATTGACGAGGTATTCGAATTCATTCAGACCGTGACGTCTTGCACTGCCAAGAATCGTGTCAAGGATGCAACCGGTTTTGCCGCCAATGGCACTGCCGAATTTATGTTCCATTTTTGGAGGATTTTTTTTCATTACTTGTGAATGGGAATGCTTATTTTGATTATTTAGGTAATTTAGAAAAAACAAAAAGGCAAAAACTACTCCAACCAAGACAAGAACGCTGTGCCTCTTTGTTTTTCTATACTGTAAACGGGAGCAAATGCATTGGATGATTTATGAGCAGTATCATGCTCACAATACGTTCCTGATGATGTTGTTGCAATACGGGTTCCTCGGATTTTTCTTTTTTGTGCTCCTGATATTTATGTCCCTCAAACGTTTATCGAAGACTGTTGGTTCCTGCAAACACGTGCAAAAATTTTTGTTGATCCTGTTTTTTACCTATAATGTGGCTCGTCTCACGGAAGTGTATGGAACCACGAATTACTTGATTGTGCTGTTGTTTCTCTACTACTCAAGGGATTTTGCCAGAAAATTTGCGTGTCGCAATGCTCTTCCCTTGGATAAAGACCGGAGGCATCGGAGAAGACGGAGGCACCGTGGTGCTCATTGGCAGGTGGCCAGTGACGAGTGGGAAGTGGTAAGTGAGTAGGAACTGGAAGAAACATTGTCACTTTCTCAGGTAAAATAATCAAACGAAATGGTGCGATTATCACAAGCAGTGGTGCAATCGGCAAACGAAATGGTGTAATCATCACAAGCAGTGGTGCAATCGGCAAATGAAGTGGTGCAATCATCACAAGCAATGGTGTAATCGGCAAACGAAATGGTGTAATCATCACAAGCAGTGGTGCAATCGGCAAACGAAATGGTGCGATCATCACAAGCAATGGTGCAATCGACGAACGCAGTGGTGGTAATGACAGGAATAGTGCTACAATCCTCCGACAAAGCGTCAAGATCATCCGACAGAGCGTCAACGTCATACGACAGAGCGTCAACGTCACCCGACAGAGCGTCAACGTCACCCGACAGAGCGTCAACGTCACCTAAAAAAGCATCACAATCATCCGAAATGTTGTTTGGCCGGTGTGCCGGAGTGTTGGAATCATCCGAAAGAGCGTTAAAATTATACGAAAAGTGTCGGCACTATCCGAAAAATCGTTAAAATTATACAAAAAGTGTCAAAATCACCCGGAAAAGGTTGTGGTTTAGCGCGCGGCCACCACCCCCGACTGAAGTCAAAAGTATCTACACATCGTTGTGGTCCGCAGATACACGCGTTTCTTCTGCCGCAGCGCAAGATTTTCGCAGATGATTAATCAATATAGGATATTCAGATAGAATAAATAAAATTTATCAACCAAAAGTACATGATACATAAACAAC
>Ga0082212_10005217_pt1 | contig 17783 bp, 14 predicted proteins | sample TergutNt197P3_FD_71548 | JGI IMG/M metagenome (GOLD analysis project Ga0082212, IMG submission 71548) | Neocapritermes taracua P3 segment gut microbial communities from Petit-Saut dam, French Guiana - Nt197 P3 | ecosystem: Host-associated > Arthropoda: Insects > Digestive system > Gut ... | reverse complement strand
TGGAATATGATAATCCTCAAACATTGATTTTGAGAGGAAACAGAATTTTTCAGCCTGAATGGACGCACGTAAAATACAAAGGCGACGCCAAAGATAAACGGGTCATGGATTTAAAGAAATGTTCCTTTATTCCTCAAATTGAAGACCGTATCCTCTTTTGTTCCGATGGAATCGTGCAATCCGGATTAGGCGAAGGCATGACCATGGGGTGGGGGAGAAATGATTTGATACGGTTTGTACGTGCAATTATTGAAACTAAACCAACCATTTCGGCTACTGACCTTGCCGAAAGGGTCGTACGCCGTGCCGCAGCCAACGATTTGTTTAAACCCAAAGACGACCTTACCTGCGGCGTGATATATTTCAGGCAACCAAGGAAAGCAATATTATGTACCGGCCCTCCTTTTAGCCCTGAAAAAGACAATGAGTTTGCTCAAATCCTGAAAAATTTTGACGGAAAAAAAATCATCAGCGGAGCCACTACAACGGAAATTATTGCCAGGGAATTAGATAGAAACGTTACGAATGAAGAACGCTTAGATCCTGCATTGCCGCCAAGTTCAAAGATGTCGGGTATAGACCTTGTAACGGAAGGTGTACTGACTTTGAGTAAAGTGACTTATCTGTTGAATCACTTCCATGCCAATGCCAAAATGCAATTTGGCAAAGGTCCGGCCGACCAAATCTGTAAAATGCTGTTAGGCACTGACGAAATATACATTTTGGTTGGTACAAAAATCAATGAAAGCCATCATGATCCAAATTTGCAGGTTGAAATAGAAATCCGCAAACATCTGATTCAACGGTTAACCAAGGTATTAACGGAAAGGTTTATGAAGGTGGTCAAAATACAATATATGTAAGAACTAAGAATTGATACATCCCCCTGCCCCCTTCAAAGGGGGAAACAAAACCCGTAGGGGCGTATAACATACGCCCATGTAATTAAGAATTAAAAATTTAACTAAACACAATTATCTAAACTCTAATAAAAATAGTATTAAACACATAAATTAAAAAACTATGTCCCCTACTTCCCCTACTTCCCCAATTATCAAATTAGATAAAAGTAAATGTAAAGCCTGTTATTCGTGCGTCAGGAAATGTCCTGTAAAGGCCATTCATGTACGTGGCAATACGGTATTTCCAACTATCGAAGAGCGCAAATGCATCTTATGCGGCTCATGCATAGGTAATTGTGCATACAATGCGATTACTTATTCAGACTCTAAAAAAAATGTTATGCGATTGCTGAATGCCAAAGAGAAAACGGTCGCGATATGCGCTCCTTCGATTGCCGGCGAATTTGATGATATAACCGATTACCGGAAATTTGTGAGAATGCTCCGCTTGCTTGGTTTTTCGTATGTCATGGAAATGTCGTTTGGCGTGGATATCATTGCCGAAAAATTCAGACAACTCACCCATGAAGAATTTAATGGAAAATACTATATCGCAAGTTGTTGTCATTCGATTGTACATTTGATTGAGAAGTTTTATCCCGATCTTATAGGAAATTTGGCGCCATACGTACCCCCTGCGGCAGCCTCCGCTGTTGTTGCACGTAAAATGTATGGAAAAGAACTGAAAGTTGTGCACATAACCCCCTGTGTAGCAGCGAAAAAAGAGGTTGATAGAAATACAGGGTTGGCAAAAATAAACGAAGTGCTGACATTCAGGGAATTGCGGGAACTGTTTGATGAATTTCAAATCACTGAAACCTTTAGCGAGTACTCCGACTTTGACGAGCCTTTGGGATACAAAGGAGGTATGTTCCCGATTTCGCAAGGTTTTTTAGAGGCAATGAGTTTAGATATCAGCCTGTTGAACGAAAACACCATGACGATCGACGGCAAAAGCGCCGTGTATGCCATTCAGCAATTTTTGGAACACTACAATACCATCAAACACAATTTCAATATTTATATTTGCAAAGGCTGTATTATGGGGCCGGGTACATCCAAAAGCGGACAAAGGTATAAACGTTACGCATTGGTAAAAGACTATGTGAACAGACGTTTATCCAATTTCGACGTCACAAAATGGCAGCGCGATATGGCTGTTCATTCCCGGTACAAGGAATTGAACGCCACGTTTACCAATAAAAAATATGAATTGCCTCCAACCGATGAGTTTGCCGTCAAGATAGCCCTCAATCGCATTACAAAACGAAATGATAATAAAGAAGTTAATTGCAGCGCATGCGGATTTGCCACCTGTAAGGAATTGGCTCTTGCCATTGCGCAAAATACGGCGATACCCGAAATGTGTGTGACCAACACGCAACTCGACAACAGGGAAACATCCCATACCACCAAAAAAGCGACAGAGGAGTTGGAAATAGCAAAGAATGAATTGAATACAACGCTACTTGCGCTTGATGAAACCAAAGCATTGTTGTATGCCAAAAACGAAGCATTATCCATTTTCGTAAGAGGGCTTAGTGCGGGCATTGTGTTTTGTGACGAAAATCTGAAGATTGTAGAATCCAACCTTGGGTTTATCGAAATTTTGGGCGAAGATGTGAAGGATATACATGATGTGATTCCATATTTGATTGGCGCCGACCTCAAAACCTTATTGCCTCCCGCTTTGATTACCCAGTTCCAATTTATCCTGAATCATGATGAAACGCAAATCAGCCGCGACGTGCAGATAGAAGACAAGTGGGTCAATATATCTATTTTTCAATTGATTCCTCAAAAACTGGCAGGCGCCGTATTTCGCAATTTACATTCCAAAGAAGAGCGTCCCGAAGAAATCATTCACAGGGTAAGCGAAGTAATTGAAGAAAATCTGCGCCAAGTGCAGCAAATCGGATTTATCCTCGGCGAAGGCGCCGCCAAAACCGAAAAAATGCTCAATTCGATCATTAAATCGTATGAATAAGTTTTGATCAACGTATTTAAAATCATTTGTTTTTTCGTCCAAGATTAGAATGTGAAGTATTATTTCTGCGTTAGCCGAACTTCCGGGAGGAATTTCAGTTTTTACATCACTCCCCTAACCTGTCAACAAAATCAGTAAACAAATGCGATGTTTGATTGTAATATTTTGACTGTTCAAAATCATTCCGGATTTGTTATCTGAGTTTAAGTACATCTCCTTCCACAGGCACATAGTTCGCTTTCTTTTTATTTATTTTATATAAACTTTTTATCTGAATCCCATAATACTGTGAGATACCATGCATCGATTCTCCTACGCTCACTACATGATAATAATTGGGTTGATCTGCTTTCGTTTTTTTCTTTTCGAGATAGATGATATTACCCTGTTGTAGTGGGTAATTGACGGGTATATCATTAAATTTGGCCAATTTTTTTACTTTGAAACCAAGGTCGTAAGCTATCTGCAGAAGCGTATCATCAAACCTCGCAATCACGTAGATTAATCCATGGGTTTTGTAAATATCACGCGTAAGTATCTCTGCATTATTTACTACGGGTACAGAAGGTTTGGGTTGTATCACACTTTTAGTATCTTGAATTTTATCTACGTCAAACTTATATAATTGATACCTTTCAATAAGATCTATCAGTTTATTGGCATACCCTTTATCTGTTGCATATCCGCACTCCTGAAGTCCCTTAGCCCAACCTTTGTAATCGGTCTTTTTCAACGCAAAAAGTCGTGCATAGCGAGGACGTTTTAAAAACAGGGAATGATCTTCGTATGAATCGGCCACGCTGCTATATTTTCGGAAACATTCATTGGGAATTTCTGCATCTTTATAGGCACGGGCACCATTCCATTCCTGACATTTGATGCCAAAATGATTATTGGCCGTAGTAGCCAAAAAAGAAGTCCCACCACCTGATTCCAATATTGCCTGAGCCAATTTAATACTTGCCGGAATATTATATTTATGCTCTTGCTGTATGGCCATTTGACTATATGTATTGATATATTTATCATGTATTGCAGTTCTCTGACTGTGCGCAAAAAAAACAAATACAAAAGAAAAAACTATTCCAAGAATGCTTCGAGTACCAGTTATCATCACCTAAAAATATAATAATTGGCTGCAAATATAAGTAATTAATTAATAAACAAAGGTAATGGCATACGAATTTGATCCATTTTTTTAAAACAAGGGATGCCATTGTTTAAATGAATAAATATACCCTATAAAGGGTATTGCATATCGTATATATTTGGTGTATTTTTGTATTCATTTATCAATAAAACTAAAAATCATGGCAAAAATAGCAAAACAATTGACCGATTTAATCGGAAATACTCCTTTAATGGAATTGTCGCATTACAATGCAAGCCTACATTTGGCAGCTCGAATCATCGCAAAATTAGAATACTTCAATCCAGCCGGAAGTATAAAAGACCGGGTTGCCTACGCATTGATTGTAGATGCAGAGAAAAGAGGGATTTTAAAACCGGGAGCCATTATTATCGAACCAACAAGCGGCAATACCGGTTTAGGATTAGCATTTGTTTCGGCTGTCAAAGGGTATAAACTGATTTTGACCATGCCCGAAACAATGAGTGAAGAACGACGGAATTTGCTACAAGCATTGGGTGTCAATCTGGTACTGACACCAGGCGCCGAAGGAATGAGAGGCGCTATTCAGAAAGCCGAAGAGTTAAGAAATAGCATATCCGGTGCTGTCATTTTACGGCAATTCGAAAATCAGGCAAACCCGACTGTACATTTCGATACAACAGCCGAAGAAATCTGGCGCGATTTAGACGGGCAAGTCGACATGGTTATCTCAGGAGTAGGAACGGGAGGAACAATCAGTGGAATTGGGGAAAAACTAAAACGATACAACCCAACAATACAAATCATAGCAGTGGAGCCAAAAGAATCCGCTGTACTTTCAGGAGGAAGACCAGGAATACATAAAATACAAGGTATAGGTGCCGGTTTTATTCCGAAAACTTTCAATGCGGCTGTTGTTGACCGGGTTATGCAGGTTAGTAGTAATGATGCTATCCGAGTAGGCCGTGAATTATCACGGAAAGAAGGTCTGTTTGTCGGAATATCCTCCGGAGCCGCCGTATATGCTGCTACCGAATTGGCTAAACTTCCCGCAAACGCTGGAAAAACAATCGTTGCCATCTTACCTGATACCGGAGAACGCTATCTTTCAACCTCCTTGTATGCTTTCGATGATTATCCGTTGTAAAAACCTTGCAAGAATCTGTTTAAAAAAAATAAAACACTGAAATTAAAACATTTATGGTGTTTTGATTTATTTTTCGTTTTTTTTTGTTTGCGAATTTAAGGCAAAGTCTAAAAACATGCTTTATAACATATCTTTTTATTATCTAAATCAAGAGAAGAAACTTAATTTTACGCGCAAAATTTAAAATTTTACTAATTATGAAGAATGAATATACGCTTTCCGGTTTGCTGATCACAGATTTCAGTAAGATAGTAGATGAGAAGGAGACGTCGCTTTGTGTATTGATAAATAAAAGTGGAAGTGAACTTACCGTTACCAATTATGGTGCAATCATTGTTTCTTTGATGATTCCCGATAAAGATGGGAAGTTAACCGACGTGGTTACAGGGTACAGATCAATAGATGATTATTTGAAATCAGAAAGATCTTATTTAGGGGCAGTTTGTGGCCGTTACGGGAATCGCATTGCGAAAGGAATATTCAAATTGGACGATGTAGTATATGATCAATTGGCAGTGAATAATGGTCCCAACCATTTACATGGAGGAAATAAAGGATTTGATTCCGTAGTATGGGATTTATGCCAAAAAGATAGTCAGACAGTTGAATTGACATATACATCTGTTGACGGCGAAGAAGGTTATCCCGGTACGCTCAAAGCGACTGTCATCTATCGTTTGACAGACGATAATGAAGTGGTCATAACCTATAAGGCTGAAACAGATAAGCCAACTGTACTTAACCTGACCAATCATTCGTATTTCAATCTTTCCGGCATCGGCGATCCTTCGATTTACGATCATCAAGTAACAATCAACGCCGACTATTACCTGCCAACCGATGATACATCAATTCCTTACGGCCCGCCTGAAAAAGTTGAAAATACCCCAATGGATTTTCGTACACCCCATGCGGTAGGAGGACGAATCGAAGATCACTTCGAACAATTGATTTTTGGAAACGGTTATGATCATACATATGTAATAAATAAAAAGCCATGTGAATTGGGATTTGCAGTGCGTTGTATCTCACCCAAGACAGATATTGTCATGGATGTGTATACCACTGAGCCGGGGGTACAATTGTATACGGGCAACTGGTTATCAGGTAACTATCCGGGGAAAAACGGACTTTGCTATCCAAAACGCTCAGCCATTTGCTTTGAAACGCAACATTTCCCGGACAGTCCGAACAAACCTGATTATCCGACCGTTGTGCTTCGCCCGGGCGAAGAATTTACAAGTCAAACTGTCTATAAGTTTTCATTAATTTAAACTAAAAAAATATGGAAACAAGGAAAAATTACACGTTACCGATTCTCATGATGATCTTACTTTTCGGTATGATCTCATTTGTAACAAACTTGGCTGCACCGATGGGTGTAGTATTGGGAGAACAATTTGGCATTCCTGACTCCGTAGGGATGCTTGGTAATATGTTTAACTTTGTTGCTTATGCTATTATGGGTATTCCGGCAGGTATTTTATTGCAAAAAATCGGCTATAAAAAGACAGCGTTGATTGCAATTGTTATCGGTTTTGTGGGTGTGCTCATACAATATCTTTCCGGTCATGTAGGAGAATCTCAGTTGCCAACTTTAGTGGTATACTTTAGCGGAGCATTCGTCGCAGGTCTTTCCATGACATTGCTTAATACGGTGGTCAACCCCATGTTGAACACATTAGGTGGAGAGGGAAACAAGGGCAATCAATTGATTCAGATAGGCGGATCTTTTAATTCCGTGATGGCTACCTTTACTCCTGCATTTGTAGGTATTTTGATTGGTGAAGCAGCGAAAGCCCAAATTAGAGATGTTTTTCCCGTAATGTACATTGCTATGGGAGTTTTTGCACTTGTTTTTTTGGTATTATGGGCAGTTTCGATTCCGGAACCTCAAGCCGAACAAGCTTCCGAACCCATGGGTAACCTTATGTCAGGCGCATTGAAATTTCGCCATTTCATTTTGGGTGCTGTCGGTATTTTTATTTATGTTGGCGTTGAAGTAGGCACACCTGCAACAGTAAATCTATGGCTCTCCAAACTTCCTGAATATGGAAAAGCAATCGCTGGCTCCGTTGCCGGAACGTATTGGTTCCTGATGCTTATAGGACGTTTGTGCGGAGCATCCATTGGAGGTAAAGTATCAAGCAAAACGATGCTTACGATTGGATCTTTAGTGGCATTGGTTTTAGTAGCGCTGGCTGTTTTTTCACCGACAACGACAGAAGTATCATTGCCTGTATTGCAAAAATCAGGCATAGGCGCCATATCCTTCGGACTGGCGCAAGTTCCTATTAATGCCATGTTCCTTGTGTTGGTAGGTCTGTGTACTTCGATTATGTGGGGTGGTATTTATAATTTGGCTGTTGAAGGTTTAGGCAAATATCTTAAGGCAGCATCCGGTATTTTTATGGTCATGGTTTGTGGCGGAGGAATCCTTCCCTGGGTACAGGCAAGTGTGGCCGACTTTGCCGGTTATATGGTCAGTTATTGGGTAATGTTTGCAGGTTTTGTTTATTTGTTTTTCTATGCGTTGATTGGCAGCAAGAATGTCAATAAAGACATCAAGGTAGATTGAAGATAATTAAGAATTAAGAATGGAAACAAACTATGTAAGGAGCCGTTTTATCAAACATTTTGATGGAAAAACAGGCTCCATATATACTTCGCCCGGACGTATTAATTTGATAGGTGAACATACAGATTACAATGGAGGATTTGTGTTTCCCGGTGCAATAGACAAAGGGATTATGGCCGAAATCAAATTGAATGGCACGCGGAAAGTGCGTGCCTATTCAATTAATATGAAAGACTATATCGAATTTGGTTTCAATGAAGAAGATGCTCCGCGTACAAGTTGGGCAAGGTATATCTTTGGAGTTTGCCGCGAGATTATCAAACGCGGCGGTAAGTTGGAAGGGTTCAATACCGCCTTTGCCGGTGATGTGCCGTTTGGCGCAGGCATGTCGTCTTCGGCAGCTTTGGAAAGCACATACGCATTTGCCTTGAATGAGATGTTCAATTTGGGAATAGACAAATTTGAACTAGCCAAAATCGGACAGGCTACCGAACATAATTACTGTGGCGTGAAATGTGGAATCATGGATCAGTTCGCTTCCTTGTTCGGAAAGAAAGGGCACTTGATCCGGTTGGATTGCCGTTCGTTGGAATATGAATATTATCCATTTGATCCGCATGGATATAAATTGGTATTGTTGGACACAATGGTCAAACATGAGTTGGCTTCTTCGGCATATAACAAACGGCGAGAATCGTGTGAACGGGTGGCCGCAAAGCTAAATGTGGAATTCCTGCGTGGCGTGACCATGGAACAGTTGCATGTGATCAGGAACGCAATCAACGAAAAGGATTATATGCGCGCCGAGTATGTGATAGGTGAAGAACAACGCGTATTAGATGTATGCGATGCACTTCAGAAAGGCGACTATGAGACGGTCGGTCGGAAGATGTACGAAACACACTATGGCATGAGTAAACTATATGAAGTAAGTTGTGAAGAACTTGATTTTCTGCACAATCTTGCCAAAGAATATGGCGTAACAGGTTCGCGTGTGATGGGGGGCGGTTTTGGCGGATGTACGATTAATTTAATAAAAGATGAATTGTACGAATCGTTTATTGCCAACGCCAAAGAAGCGTACAAGGCGAAATATAAACGCATTCCGAAAATCTATGATGTGGCGGTCAGTGACGGTGCCCGAAAACTTTGTGAATAATTACTTATAATTCGTAAATATAAAAAAATAAAACAGTGAAAAATATAGGACGTATTTTGATATTTGTATGCCTGATGATGTTATCTGGATGCGATGTGACTAAGGTGTTACAAAGCGCCTACAACCTGACAAATTGTGAATACCGCTACAATTCAATTTCGAATTTGAGGATCGCAAATATAGACCTTTCGAATGGTATTTCTATTCTTCAAGCACCCCAAATACTTGCTATCCTGAGTGGATCAGTTTCTTCCATTCCACTTGACTTCACATTGAACTTAGATGTACATAATCCTAATCTTTCGCAAGCAGCTTTTTTGGCATTGCAATACATTATACAAATTGATGAGATAGAATTTACAAATGGCCGCCTGAATCGGCCGTTTAGTGTAGGGGCAGGCGAAACGCAGCAGTTGCCAATCACTATCGGATTTGACATAGCTGCCCTATTTTCCAATAATTCTGCATCGACCATTCTTAATATTGTCAAAAACTTTATCGGATTAGGAAGCAATAAGTCTAATGTGATGGTTCATTTAAAGCCCACATTCAATATTGGAGGCTCTCAGATCTCTTCACCGGTTTTTATTCCGGTCAGTTTCTCGTTTGGAGGTCAATCGAATTAATTTTCATCAACTTTTACTTTTTTGGGGGTAGTGTGGATTTAGTTATATTTATCTTGATGTGGACAATGTAAAAAGCGGGAAACCGTAACGATTTCCCGCTTTTCGTGGTGTCTGATAATACTAATTAATCAGGCTTGTGAAAGAAGGATTGGTGGCGTATTTGGCAAATTCCAGATCAAGAGAAGCGTCTCTTTTAAGCGTTGGTTTTTTGGCAATGGCGGCTCTCAAATTCTCAATCACTGCATTTGCGTCATTAGTACGGGCGGCCACAATGGCTTTCAAGTAATCGGTAGTTGCATCCGGCCTTGTGACCGTAGTCAATGTCTGAGATGCTTTGTTGTAATCTCTCGACAGGATTTGCGCCAAGGCTGCATTGTTAGTTCTGCTTGCGCCGAATGAACTTACGGATTTAGCATAGTCACCTTGCAACAGGTATAAAACGCCAAGCGCTTCACCTAATTCGGGAACACCCGAAGCGCTTCCGATCAATTGTTCCGCTCTTGCCTTGTCGCCTTTTGTCAATGCAATCAGTCCTAAGTTAATATTGGATTCGTTGTTGTTGCGTACACTATTGGCTTGCGCAAATAATTCTTCCGCTTTTACCAAATCGCCGGCATAGAAACGTTGCATACCTATATTATTCCATCCGCGATAGTCGTTAGCAAACAACTGACTTGCCTTTGTATAGATTGCTTCCTTATCTGTATCATTGTTCGTCAATGTAGCAGCATACAATAATTCTTCAATTGTCAATGCGTGAGGATTGCTTTGCGCCAATTGGCTGATTTCCTGGTCGGATTTTCCAATGATTTCGATATTGGCAATCAAACGTGAACGACGAAGTTGAGGTAATATTTCTTCCGCCAATGATTTGAAAACGACAGAGATATTTTTGATTTCACGTTCCCTTTCTTCCGGATCCCTGTACATTGAAAGCACACGTAAAACAAGGTCTTTATCCTGAAGATTGGATTGAGACACCAATTGTTGGAAACCATCCCAATCCTGCGCAGTATAATGTGCATCAACAGGCAGGTTTATTTGGCGTCTTTGCAACTCACTCTCAAGGTATCTTCTTGTATTTGTTTCACGTTGAGCAGCTAAGGCATCGTTTAATTTCAGCCCCCCATCCGGTGAAGCATACGCAGACACTTCGAGCGCAACATTTTGGTTGGAAGCAGCGTTTGCAGCCGCAACAAGGTCTTTCCAGTCGGTTATTTCGCTTTTGTTCAATTCTCTGGCACGCAGTTCGGCCTGCTGGATTACGAACATAATATTGGCGTCGTGCGCTTCTTTGATAATCCGCTGAAATTTATCCGCTCCGATAGCCGGATTGGCAGTGCCTGCATCAGCCAACATTGATGTGGCAATCACACCGTCGGCAATTTTAATATCAGGCAATTTCACCGTTTTGTTTTTGATCTTAGCATCAAAGGTCAGATACAGTTCGGATCTTTTCATTTCCGGTTTGTATTTGAACGACGATCGCATTGTCACATTCCCACCTGTATTATAAAGCACCGTAGGGTTATTGGCTTTTACCCTTTCACCCTGATAGGTATAAGCTGTGCCCCATGTTTCGCCGGTTTCATAACGAAGTACGGGTGTGATGGTTACAATGGCATTTCTATTAAACCATTTGGCAGGATAGGTAAGGCTGATTGTAACAGGAACCTCGCCCCCGATTGCTTCGAGAGGTTGCGGATCGGCCTTTATATACTGCTCCGATAACGGTTTTAACTTGCCTCCGCAAGAGGCTAACACAAAAATTGCCGCCAACGTAAATATTGGCATAAAAAATTTTTTGATCATGACAACTTTAAAAGATTAATTATTTGATTATTTGATTGTTATATTTTACATACTTTTAAAAAACCGAAAAGCGACTTTTTTTTACTGCAAATCTAAAATTTTTTTTGACAGTAATGAACGTGAAGAAAGCAAAAAAACGCACATTAACATTTATTAACTATATAAAATAAATATCATATATACAGATTTAATATATTATGTACTTTTTTTATTGATGATTCAAAAAAAAACCTATTTTTGTTGGCTGGTAAGAAACGGATCATTATATATGGATTATTTAATTAAAGCGCCGTTAAAATTCAGCACGACAGTTCATCTGCCTGCTTCCAAAAGCATCAGTAACAGGATATTATTGCTCAATACCTTAAGTTCTGCGCCTCAAGAAATACAGAACTTGTCGGATTGTGATGATACGAATGTGATGGCCCTTGCGTTGCAAACGCAACAGCCTGAAATGGATATTAAAGCAGCCGGTACTGCCATGAGATTTCTGACGGCATATTTAGCAGGAGAAAATGGGATTTGGACTATAACAGGCACAGAGAGAATGAGAAACCGGCCAATAAAAATCCTCGTAGATGCGCTTAACGCTTTGGGCGCTCACATTGAATATACAGATAAAGAAGGCTTTCCGCCTTTACGGATCAATGGTCGTCCGTTAGAAGGTGGCGAGGTTTGGTTAGACGGTGATGTCAGTTCACAGTATATCTCGGCTTTATTGATGGTAGCGCCTCTGATGGCGAATGGTTTACGTCTCCATTTGAAAAGTGAAGTCATATCGAAACCGTATCTTCAATTGACGATCCGGCTGATGAACGAATTTGGCGTAGCCGTTTCAGGCGAAGGACACACGCTTTCGGTACAACCACAATCGTATAATCCGGTTCCGTTTATTGTCGAATCGGATTGGAGTGCTGCCTCATACTGGTATGAAATGGTAGCCCTTTCGGACGATGCAGAAGTGACGTTGAAAGGGCTGTTTGCCAATAGTTTGCAAGGTGATACTCAAATCGTAAATCTGTTCCGTCTACTCGGAGTTGAAACAATTTTCACTCCCACAGGGGTTGTCATCAAACGAAAACAACGAAGTATCAATGAATCGTTTGAGTATGACTTCGCAGATATGCCGGATATGGCGCAAACCTTTGCAATCACTTGTGCAATGCTTGATATTCCTTTTTGTTTCAGCGGATTGAAAAGTTTAAAAATCAAGGAAACCAATCGTTTGGCAGCACTGCAAACTGAATTGTTGAAGTTGGGTTTTTTGCTGACTGAGCGAAACGATCAAATACTTCAATGGAACGGCAAACGAACCAAATGTGCTACTTCACCAATCATTCATACCTACGAAGACCACCGGATGGCGATGGCCTTTGCACCTGTAGCTATCCGTTATGCAGATGGGATCAGGATTGCAGATTGCGAGGTAGTATCGAAAAGCTATCCATATTTCTGGGATGACCTTCTAAAGGCCGGTTTTCAATTGACATATTTGGAAAAACTCGTTTTTTAATGTAAGTTTGTAGACTAATTTACGTGATACAATTTTAGCTCCTTTGAAAAAAAGAAAGACTATGATAAAGCAATCCTTATGTTTCCTTGTATTATTTACTTTTTCCGGAATACTAATGAGCGCACAATATCTGCACTCTGATGAAAATATTCCATTTGGATCTGAGGTGACTTTTCGGGATACAATCATTGTGAACCAATTGTTTCTACCGCCTATTTTTAAACCCGGTATTGTATTAATTGATAAAGAGATTGTGCTTGCCAAACCATTTCGCACGGAAAATATTTTTCAAAACTCTTATTATAAGCCTATAAAAGAGTTTCAAAAGGAAAACCTGAAATTTCAGATAGAAAATCTAGCTTATTTTTATGTACAACAAAATCAGATGGATTTATTTCAGTATAGTATCAATAATTTACCTTCCGAGAAAGTAACCTTGATTACCAATAATAAAAAACCGCAGATTACAGTGGAGACGGTGAATGTGAATCCCGGCAGTTATGATACGCCAAAAAAATTTATTCCTGATCGGAAATATTGGATCTCTTCTTTCGAAAGTGCGCTGAAATTTTCAGAAAATTCTACTTCTGACAATTGGCATAGCGGGCCAACCAAAAGAACAATTCTGAACATTTTTGCAAGGAGTATTTTTAAATACAACTATGAAAAAGACCGTATAAAATGGGATAATGATATGGAAGTCAGATTGAATGTTTTTAATGCGCCCAACGATACATTAAGGCAGTACAAAGTCAATGACGATCTGTTGAGGCTACACAGTAATTTTGGTGTGAAAGCCTTAAAGAAATGGTATTACACACTTGATGGTGAGTTTAGAACCCAATTATTTACTAATTATCAAGAAAATAGCACACAAATACAAGCTTCTTTTTTATCGCCTTATATCTTCAACCTTGGGCTTGGTATGAAATATGAGCATACCCAAAAATATACACGTCCGGATCGTTCGGTAGAACTCACCCTCAATCTGGCGCCGCTTGCATACACCTTTATGGGCGCTAAAAACAGCGACATTGACTTGGGACGGCACGGATTTCCCAGAAATGAAACGACCGGTGAACACAAGAAATATTTAAGCAAATTTGGTTCTACTATTGACTTCAACATGATAGTGAAACCAAATCGGGATGTGGTCTGGAAATCCAGATTCAGGTATTTTTTTAATTACAACCGTATCATTTCCGAATTCGAAAATTCATTTGATTTTGCCTTAAGCCGTTTTTTCTCTACGTTACTTTATTTGCACCTAAGATATGACGACGGGGTTACAAAGGTCAATGCATCGGATTCTTTTCTTCAATGGAATCAACTTATGAGTTTTGGGTTTAGTTATAAATGGTAAAACTTTAAAATTGAAAGATTTAATAATTTTAGAATTTAATAATTATTTAAAATGGCAAATAAGATTTTAGTGACCGGAGGAACAGGGTATATAGGTTCACATACAGTGGTGGAATTGCAAAATGCGGATTTCGAGGTGGTGATTGTTGATGACTTGTCGAATTCCAATATTGAAGTGCTCGATGGTATTGAAAAAATAACCAAGATACGTCCAGTATTCGAACAATTGGATTGCAACGACAAAGTAGGACTGGAAAATTTGTTTGCATTGCATCCGGATATCAAAGGAATCATTCATTTCGCAGCCGGTAAAGCAGTAGGGGAATCGGTCAAACAGCCTTTAAAATATTATCGCAATAATATTGTTTCCCTGATTAATTTGTTGGACTTGATGCCTTTGTATGGTATTGAAGGGTTGGTTTTTTCATCTTCCTGTACTGTTTACGGTCAGCCAGATGTTTTGCCTGTTACAGAAGATACACCTGTCAGGCCGGCTATATCTCCTTATGGTAATACCAAACAGATTAATGAAGAAATAATTCGCGATACAATTTATGCCGGAGCGCCGATCAAAGGCACTATACTAAGGTATTTCAATCCGATAGGTGCTCATCCAAGTGCAGAAATTGGCGAATTACCTATTGGTATACCTCAAAATCTGGTACCTTATCTGACACAGTCTGCCGCTGGTATGCGTCCTGTATTAAATGTATACGGCAACGACTACAACACTCCCGACGGATCATGTATTCGTGATTATATTAATGTGGTAGATCTTGCTAAAGCGCATGTGATTGCACTCAACCGGATATTGGGAGGCTATACGGAGGTCAATCCCGAAGTTTTCAACCTCGGAACAGGGTGTGGAGTTTCTGTCCTTGAACTGATTTACTTGTTTGAAAAAACAACAGGCGTCAAAGTCCCCTACAAAATCGTCGGCCGCCGCGAAGGCGACATCGAAAAAGTATGGGCAAACCCCACGCGTGCTCATAAAGTTTTAGGATGGACAGCAAAAGAAACAATAGAAGACACTTTGATCTCTGCATGGAAATGGCAGCAAAAAATCAAGAATTGTCATTCATTATCACTTTAATACTCGGAATAGAAGATTGCACAGGGAGTGTATTAATACTTGTAGCACCTATTTTGGCTAATTCGTAACGCACTTTTGCCAAAGGCTCTTCGATTTTTCCTGCATCCACTTGAATATTATACACCGTAAATTCTTTGCCTACGGTTACGGTTGGTTCGTCGGCAAACAGATTCTTTTCGCGTAAATAACGGTCTATCTCGTTCACCTGCTTATTAGAAACATTAAAAATAACTAACATTTTATTCTCTGCGTTGAGCGAGCCATATAAATTCAACAAAAACATTTGCAGGAGGTCAAGTTTGGTTGCATCTTCTCGAATGACAGGATTTATCCACACACTGGTTTGAGAGTGCATAACCGTATCAATAATTTTCAAACCGTAATTCTTGATCGCACTACCCGATTGCGTTATGTCCAATCCTATATCAACGCCGCCGTTTTTGATCTTGGCTTCGGTTTTACCCCATGTTTCGTAGATCACAATACCCGACTCAATCTTTGGAGGCGTTTTATATTTTTGTACAGAAAACGATTGAAATTTGTCCAACAATCCGATGGCATCTAATTTGGCGCGCAGCCAATCCAATGTGATATAAGGTATTTCGGATGCAACCGTTATTAATTGTTTTTGTGAACAAAGATTAAGTAAAAAATCTTCAATCGTATCAAATTCATCGCAGGCTACAATCCCGACCAATCGTACGCCGCCACGATTCAAGGACAACACACGCTCCAAGTGTACTTCTTTTCCATATTCCATTTTCATTTCCAACACGCGCTCGCTGATCCAGTCATCGCCGGCAATCGCCACATCTATTTCGTTGATTTCGAGTTGAGATCCAAACTCCTGCGGACGTCCGTCCCAGCCATACAAAAAATTAACTGAAGTGAATTTAGTAGGGCCTCCCTGTGCGTACCCTGCCACATTAAAACCGCTATTGGTCAACAGATTTACTAAATTTCCGCCTCTGTTGGGATCGGCAAGCGAACCGGCAGGCATACCTATTTTTAAAATTGTTTCCATGTTTTTTATTGTTCAATTATTTCTAACGAATTGTCATTGTTTATTTTACGATAGTAACACGATGAATAAGGCAGCCCGCCGGCTTTTTTGGCATGGCATGCTCCTTTGCCTTGCGGCGTTACCAAATACAACAGCGAATTTTGTTCGCAGTTGATGCGGATTTCTTCTATTTTCAATAGATCGCCCGACGTCAAACCTTTCTTCCACAGTTCACTGCGGCTTCGACTCCAATACGTGGCATAACCACTCAGACGTGTTTCTTCAAATGCCTCTTTGTTCGCAAATGCCAAAATCAGCACTTCCTTTGTAATATAATCTTGCGTAACCACAGGCAATAATTTTTGCCCGTCATCTCCAAAATCAATCAATAATTCAGTCGTATATTCTTTACTCATTGCGCTTAAAAAAATAAAGGTGCAAAGGTAGGTAAAAAAATTAAGAGTCGAAAGTTGAAAATGGAATAGTTTCTTAGAGGTTGTTTAAATTTTGCTCGCCAAATAAATCAGGTGGATTTTTTGATAAGATTTGCCTTCCAGTTTTACGATAATAGCGGGCTATGTGAGTAAAACTGGAAGGCAAAGATTGCGAAAAAGGCCCTGATTTATGGCGAAAAATTAAATGAAACAACTATTTGTGGAAAATTTAAACAGTTTCTAACAATATCAAAATAAATATTTGCTAAGAGGTTTATACCAAATATATTTATATATTTGTTTATGAATATGTTAAAAACATGCTATATAACATATTTTCTCTTGAAATTTTTGCGGATTTTTATGTTTTTATTCAAAAAATAGTTTTATATTTGCCGGTAAATATTTTATGGAAAAATGAAACTGGTTTTCATACATAAAAGAAATATGTCATTTGGAAAAATTTACATTTACTAAGAGCCTGTTTAAAATTTATTCAATAATATGAAAAAAAAAGGATTAATATTTATAACTGTCTTTATGGCGATTTTAACAGGTACTTTAGGGTGTGACAATGAAGAAAACAGTTTAATTGAATATTTGCCACAATACTCAGCTGATTGTATTAGGGTTGCGTCATTTATGGAAGGTGTCTCAATGGTCTATGGCGATGGAAGAACCACTTATATTATTAAGGGAACAGTTTTGGATAAAACTAAATACGGACTTAACATCAAACTACTTAAAGATTTGAAAGGAAATTTTCCTGAAAGCATTAGCACATTTACTGTATGGCAAGAGGGTATACGTTATGAGTCAAATAAAGAGGATAACCTTAGGCTGTATAAAAAACGAGATATTTTGATTATGTATTTAACTCAGGCGCGTGACATGCCGGCATATAAGATTTCTCCGGGATATAGGCTTGAGAAATCGAAAGACTATGCTACGCTTCCTTGTACATGGTCTGTTCTTAAGTTATCAAACAATTATGTATCCGGCTACATATTCCCGCCAAAAATTTTAGATAATAGAAAATGGGATGATTTGTCGATT
>Ga0082212_10005216_pt1 | contig 17788 bp, 19 predicted proteins | sample TergutNt197P3_FD_71548 | JGI IMG/M metagenome (GOLD analysis project Ga0082212, IMG submission 71548) | Neocapritermes taracua P3 segment gut microbial communities from Petit-Saut dam, French Guiana - Nt197 P3 | ecosystem: Host-associated > Arthropoda: Insects > Digestive system > Gut ... | reverse complement strand
TTTATCATTCACAATTCATCATTCATCATTTTTCATTTTAATTTAGCCAAATAATACCTGCAAAGAATAATGAAAAATGATGAATGATAAGTGATAAATTATGAATTAACAAGCTTTCTTCTGCTAAGTTGTTGACATTGCTTCCCAGAAGGGGGTGCCCCGAAGGGGCGGGGGTTGTCCCCCTTTACTGCACCATCCCCCAACAACATCGCAACCACCCGGAAATCCCTTTTTTATCTCACTGTTCCTCTATTCTTCGTCAACCAAACCAACAGCACATTCAGATCGCCGGGGCTGACCCCGCTGATCCGGCTGGCCTGGCCAATGGTTTGGGGCCGGATCCGGCTCAGCTTTTGGCTTGCTTCAGCAGAAAGCCCTCTTACCTCTTGATAATCCAAACCTTCCGGCAGGCGCCGTCCTTCCAGACGTTCAAAACTAGCTACCTGCTGTTTTTGTTTCTCTATATAACCCGCATATTTCAAGCTGACCTCCACTTGTTCCCTTTCAGAGTCTTCAAGATTCTCTCTTGAAGGGTATTTAGCCGCTATTTTTTCATAGGTCATTCCCGGACGGCGTAATAGCATAGCCAGATTATCTCCTTTGCCCTCAATATCAAGACCCCGCAGCTCCTCTTCTCCGGGGCGGATGCTTTCCAAACGTTTTATTTCTTCTTGAATCGCGGTTTCCTTTTCCAGATGCGCTTCATATCTCGCAGGAGAGACTAGCCCCAGCTCTTTAGCCAATGGGATCAGACGCAAGTCCGCATTATCCTGCCGCAAAAGCAAGCGGTATTCCGCCAAGGAAGTAAAAAGCCGGTAAGGTTCTTCTACCCCTTTAGTCACCAGATCATCTACCATCACACCCAGATAAGCCTGCGCCCTGGAAAGATGAAAAGGAGGTTGTCCCAAGGCCCGCAAGGCAGCATTGGCGCCGGCCCAAAGTCCTTGCCCCGCAGCTTCCTCATAGCCGGAACTACCATTGATCTGACCGGCAGAGAAAAACCCTTTCAGTTGTTTATGTTCTAAAGTTGGGCAAAGCTGGCTGGGAAGCAGGCAGTCGTATTCAATTGCATAAGCAGGACGCAGTATTTCCACTTGCTTTAGTCCCTCAATGCTGCGCAAAAAATCAAGCTGGACCTCCCTGGGCAGACTGGATGACATTCCTTGAACATAAAATTCTTGGCCGGCTAAATCCTCCGGCTCCAAAAAAAGCTGATGCGAATCACGCTCAGCAAAGCGGGTCACCTTATCTTCAATAGAGGGACAATATCTGGGGCCTACCCCTTTGATATCTCCGCTAAAGAGAGCGGAAAGATGAAGATTATCCCTGATGATTTGATGGGTGCGGGGATTGGTATAGGTTAGCCAGCAGGAACGGCGGGGACGGGCCCTGGCCTCTTCCCGTTTGGTGAGAAAAGAGAAGGCCAAGCCGGAATCATCGCCCTTTTGTTCGCACATACTTTCAAAATCAAGCGAATTCCGGCTGACCCTGGCAGGGGTTCCTGTTTTAAATCTGGTCAGGGGTAAACCTAATGACTTTAAATAAGCAGATAATTCCAGTACAGGCGGGTATCCCAAAGGCCCTGAAAAATAGTTCATATCTCCGATGAAGATACGTCCTCCCAAATAGGTTCCGGCTGCCAGGACTATATTTTCAGCAGAAAAACGCCGCTCATCCGTGAGCAGAACCCCTTCTATCTGATCTTGAGATATTAAAAACTGTTTTACCTCCCCAAAGGCTATAGCAAGTCCCTTTTGGCTAAAGAGAGCCTCGCGGGCCAGCTTCTGATACTCCGGCTTGTCGATTTGGGCCCGTAGCGCCTGAACTGCCGGACCTTTTCCCTGGTTAAGCAGGCGGATCTGGATCTGGCTCTTATCGGCAGCTCTGGCCATAAAGCCGCCCAGCGCATCGATTTCCCGCACCAGAATACTCTTGGCCGGGCCGCCAATGGCCGGATTACACGGCATTAAGGCCAAACTATCCGGGCCTTGGCTGATAAGCAGGGTTTTCGCTCCCAAACGTGCTGCAGCCAGAGCCGCCTCGATCCCCGCATGACCGCCGCCGATAACAATAACTTGATATACTTCCATGCAAATGATCATTCCCTAATATATTATGTTTCACGTGAAACACTATTTTCCGATGCAAAAGTTGGTAAATATCTTGTCCAATATCGCTTCATCGGCAGTTTGGCCGCAAATCTCGCCTAAGGATTGCCAAGCCAAGCGCAAGTCTATTACCAACAAATCTTGCGGCAAATTCAATCCTTCCCTGGCAGTCAGCAAAGAGTTTTTTGTTCTTTTTAAGGCTTCAAGTTGGCGCAAATTATTTATTGTTCCGGAATGCCTGTGATCCCGGCCGTCTCCCAGCGCCAGCTCTTTTATTGCTGCTTTCAGTTCGTTCAGACCCGCTCCGGTGAGGGCTGAAACAGACACTGTTTTCAACCCCGGATTCTGCTGTTCCAATTCTTCTCTGAGAGTACCCGAGTCATATAAATCAGTTTTATTGATCACCGCTATTATCGGGGCCTCTCCCCGCTCCTCGATCCAGATCATTTCCTCTTTTGTCAACTCATGTCCGGCCTCTAAAACCAGGAGAATCAAGCCCGCCTGATTTGCCGCCATTTCTGTTCGCAGCATTCCCTCTCTTTCGATCTCATCTCCGGTTAGCCGTAATCCGGCTGTATCGGTCAGGCGCAAGGGCAATCCATCCAGATCATAGCCTACTTCAATCAAATCTCTGGTAGTTCCGGGCAAACTGCTGACAATGATCCGATCTTCTGAAATCATGGCATTCAAGAGACTGGATTTACCTACATTCACCCGTCCCAACAAAACCAGATCCAGGCCATCCCGATAGATGCGGCTGCTTGAAAAGCCCCGAAGCATCTCCTCGATTTCCGCCAAGATTTCCGTTATTTCCTTCTCAATCCGGTTTTGAGCAGGCTCTTCCACTTCATCCGGAAAATCGATAGCCGCCTCTATCGAAGCTATCAAAACCAGCAATCTCTCGCTCAATGGAGCTAAACTCCCGGAAAGACTTCCCTTTAATTGCCGGGCAGCCATAGTAACAGCAGCAGCGGTCGGGGCAGTGATCAGATCAATAACGGCCTCGGCTTGAGCTAAATCCAGGCGGCCATGCAGAAAAGCCCTCAGGGTGAATTCCCCCGGTCTTGCCATTCGTGCTCCTTGGTGCAAAACCAAAGTCAAGACTGCATTGAGTACTGCCGGGCCGCCATGGCATTGCAGCTCCGCCATGTCTTCACCGCTATAGGATCGGGGAACTGGCTGATAAACAGCCATAGCCTGATCCAAAGGCAAGCCTTGCTCATCTTTGATCCAACCCGGCACCAAGTAATGCGGTTGCCAAGTATCCTTCCCTAAAGGGGAAAAGACTTTCTTTATAATGGATATCGCATCCGGACCGCTAAGACGAACAATACCAATAGCGCCCGGTCCGACAGCAGTAGCAATAGCCGCTATCGTATCATTGATTTCCTGCCTCATTCAAAATCTTCCTCTTTAAAGCAAACTTCATTCAAGCAACCTGTTTTGCCTGGCAAAACATCAATGACTGCTGCTTATAACTTGTTTCTAAAAAATGGGGATAGAAGCTAAAAGCCATGGGAACAGGGCCTTTATCATTCTATCCCTAAATTATTGTCTCAAACTAAAAGAATTACCTATTAGAAAAACCCCAAGGCCTATTGCCGCCTCCGCCGGAGGGTCTTTTTTTCCGGATTATGACCCGGCGATAGGGCTCTTCTCCCTGGCTACTGGTATCGACCCGCCGGTCGTCCTGTAAAGCCATATGGACAATTCTCCGTTCATGGGGACTCATAGGTTCCAGCTCTACCCTGCGGCCGGTACGTACCGCCTTATCCGCCATTTTCCGGGCCAGCGCCATCAAAGTTTCCTCTCGGCTCTCCCGGTAACCTGCAACATCCAATACCAGTCGTACTCGCTCGGCCTGGACTTTTCCCCGATTGACACAAAGGTTAGCTAAATACTGCAAGGCATTCAGGGTTTCCCCGCGGCGGCCGATCAAAATTCCCAAGCCGCCTCCGCTAAAAGAAACCCACAAAATCCCATCTTTGTTTTCTATAGAAGATTGGGGATCCACCCCTAAGGCGCTTAAAACAGGTTTTAAAAATTCCTTAAGACGCTCGTCGACCTGTTGTATCAGAGCCGCAGTAATTTCCGGTCCTTTATTTTCCTGGATATTTTTGGCAGGTGCAGCCTTATTCGCTTCCTTTTTGTACTCTGTTTGCGGTTTTGCTGTATTTCTTGGGACAGGCTCTTGTTTTTTCAGATCCTGAATGTTTATAGGTTCTTTGATTTTTATGCGTACCTTGGCCTCCCGGCCTCCCAAGCCAAAAATACCTTTAGAACCGACGTCAATTATTTCCACATCGACATCGGCCAAATCCACCCCAGCCTTGGAACAGGCAAGATCTATGGCTTCATTTACGGTTTTTGCAGTTTCTTCGATAAAATCATCCACTATGTGAACCTCCTTTGCCGCCCTTAGAGAGCGGGAATATTAAGGCAACTACTGGAAAAATCTATTTTTTCCGTTTTAATTTGCGCTTGCTGGTATTGGCGACAGCAATTTTCTCCCGCATTTCCTGAGAAAGAGTGGCTTTTTCTTCCTCTATTTTGGCTTCTTGCTTTTTCTTCTCTTCTTCCAATACAGCTTTTTTCTCCGCTTCTATAGCGTCCTGTTTGACCCCCTGCTTATTAATTATCCATTGCTGCAATACAGTTAAGAAACTTTGGTAGATCCAATACAGCGACAAGCCCGCCGGCATAGTCCGGGCAATCCAGGCAAACATCAGCGGAAAAATAAAAAGCATCATTCGCTGCGAAGGATCTTTGCGGTTGGTAGAGGTAAGAAATTGCTGTCCGAAAGATGCCGCGGCTACCAATATCGGCAAAATCAGCGGGTCGCCTTCAGCTAAATTTCTCACCCAAAAAAACACATTATACTCCGGATAGACTGGTGTCAACTCGCGCAGAACTTGGAAAAGAGCAAATAAAATAGGCATTTGCAGCAGCAAGGGAAGACAGCCGGATAGGGGATTTATTCCTTCCTCCTGATAGATTTTTGCCAGCTCCGCGTTCTTTTTCTGGGGGTCGTTCTTATACTTCTCATTGATTTCCGTGATCTTTGGCTGAACTTTTTGCATTTCCCGGGTGGAACGCATTTGTTTGATACTTAAAGGATAAAGAACCGTCTTAATGATGATAGTAAACAACAAAATAGCCAGGGCATAATTGGGTAAGCCAATCGTCTTTGTAAATGTAAACAGCAATTCCAGAAGCTGGGTGAGTAAATACTTAAGTCCTGCCCAAATCCCCATGCTGGGGGCAGGATCGGTAGCAGTAACCAATCGCAGCCCGGCTAAAAAAAGATCATGCAATATTTTCACTCCTTGCTAGAATTCTGGTTTCAGAAGTCAGATACCAAGCGCTTTATAAGCGACAAGTTATCCTTAGGCAACCTCTAATGTTTTGCGAAGCAAAACCTAACCCCTTCTGTCCTCTGTCCTCCGACCTCCGACCTCTGTTCTTACCGGATCATAGCCCTTTCCTCCCCAGGGGTGGCATCTCAGTATGCGTTTACATGCCATCTTGCCGCCTTTTCTTAATCCATAGAATTCAATAGCTTCAATAGCGTACTGGGAACATGTAGGCTGATAACGGCAATGAGCCGGAAAAAGAGGAGATATTGCCCGCCGGTAGAAAACTATTAAGATTAAAACTATTTTTTTAATCATTTTCTTTCCGCTCATTTTACTTTTGCTTTTTTTCCCGCAATTTTGTTAAAGCTAAATCCATCTGGCAGCTCAACTTGTCAAAATCCGCTTGCAAAACCGTACTTCGGACTACTATAATATAATCTCTTCCGGCTAAAAATTTGTTTAGATGCCGGCGGCAAATCTCCCGCAGCTGTCTTTTTACCCGGTTGCGCACTACGGCTTTACCGATTTTTTTAGAAACAGAAAACCCCACCCGAAATCCGGGCAGCCCTGTATATCGGTTGTAGAAAACAAAATAGGGAAAGCTTTGTGATCTACCCTTTTGATAGACCCGGCGAAAATCACGCCTTTGGCGCAGACGATACTTTTTCGGCAGCACAGGCTTAAACAGACAGAGATTTACGGCCTTTAGCCCGGCGGCGGCGCAAAACATTCCGGCCGTTTTTACTTCCCATTCTGGCTAAAAAACCGTGTACCCGCTTATGCACTCTTCTTTTTGGCTGATAAGTACGCTTCATAGGACAATCCTCCTTTAATTTAGGGGAACAATTTACTTGGCTTTGCTCCAAAATACTGTAACAGAAAAATTATAGCCTAATTACCTCATCTTGTCAAATATATCTTTTCTAAAATATTTTTATCTTATGCCGGTTGGCAAAAACCATATCATTGTGGAAAAACTGTTAATAAACTGCGGATAATATTTTTGGTTGTTGATAATTTTTCTTTTTTTCTCACTTTACTAACATTATCAACAAAATATCCCCGTGGATATCTTGTTCCGGTTTGGGGACACTTGGGGATAAAAATAGAATTCTTATTTTTTAATTATATTTTCCTCCTTAATTCCAAAAAATATCCACAACCAAAAATAAGACAACATTCCTCTTTCAACCTATAATTATATCTTTTATCCACTTTTACACTTCCTCTATTACTATTACTATTTTAAATATTATTCTTATTCATTTCCCAAAGAAAATATGCCTGTTTTTTGTTTGTTACTAATTTTATTTACTTTACAACTAAGGAGGCCATAATGAGCAACGAATATTTTTTTAACACCATAATCGGCAAAAGAAAGAGCCGTATTGTTTCCGGAATCCATGCAGCTTTATCCGCAGCCCAAATCGAAAAAAAGATTGATTTTAGGCAGTTGCCTCCCATACTTTTGGAGGTACCAAGAGAGGAAGCGCACGGAGATTTTGCCTGCACTATTGCTATGCTTTTAGCCAAAGAACTCAAACGTTCTCCCAGAGAAATCGCCGGGCTGATCAAAAATTATTTTGATTGCGCGGCTACCGGTGTAGAAAAACTGGATATTGCCGGTCCCGGTTTTCTTAATTTTTATTTACCTAAAAGCTGGTTATCTCCCTGCCTATCTGAACTTTTGGCTGAAGGAGATGATTTTGGCCGCAGCGAAGCCGGGTCGGGGAAAAAAGTACAGGTGGAATTTGTCAGCGCTAATCCGACCGGGGAATTGCATATGGGAAATGCCCGGGGAGCAGCTATTGGGGATACCTTGGCTTCTTTACTGGATATGTCGGGTCATCAGGTGGAAAGGGAATTTTATATCAATGATGCCGGTAATCAGATCAGCCGCTTTGCTGCTTCTTTAGAGGCCCGTTATCTTCAGCTTTTGGGTCAGGATGCGCAATTGCCGGATGACGGTTATCACGGTCAGGATATCTGCGATACTATGGCTGCTCTGATCAAGGAAGAGGGAAATAAATATTTGGGTATGGAAAGCCATCTGCGTAAAGAATATTTTACCTCTTATGCTTTGCAGGAAAAAATAACAAATGCTAAAAAGACTCTGGAAAAATTCGGAGTGGTTTATGATGTTTGGTTCAGTGAGCAAAGCCTTCATGATAGCGGATCCGTGACTGACATAATTGAGCGTTTGCGTCAAGGTGGCTGGGTTTATGAGCAAGACGGAGCTTTCTGGCTTGCCAGTACCCGTTTTGGTGAAGAAAAGGATGAGGTTTTAGTCAGAGCTAATGGTATTCCCACTTATTATGCCGCTGATATTGCTTATCATGACAACAAATTTCAACGGGGATTTGGCCTGGCTATTGATATTTGGGGAGCTGACCATCATGGCCATGTAGCCAGAATGAAAGGTGCAATGGCAGCTTTGGGCTATTCCAGGGATCAATTGGAAGTAGTATTAATGCAGCTGGTTCACCTTTATCAAGGGGGAGAGCTGTTGCTCATGTCAAAGAGAGCGGGAACTTATGTGACCTTGGAAGAGCTGATGGAAACAGTGGGGAAGGATGCCGCCCGGTTTTTCTTTGTGATGCGCTCAGCCGGCAGTCAAATGGATTTTGATTTGGATCTGGCCAAAAAACAATCAGCGGATAATCCTGTTTATTATGTCCAATACGCTCATGCCAGGATCTGCTCTATGCTGGCCAAAGCAGCCGAAGAAGGCTATACCCTAAAAGATTTGCCTGATGATTTTTCGTTACTCGACCATCCCAGCGAACTGGCTTTGATCCGCAAGCTGGTGGATTTTCCCGATGAAATCATTTTTGCCGCCCAGCATTTTGAACCTCACCGTATTGCTATTTATGTCCAGGATTTAGCAGCTCTTTTCCATAATTTTTATAGTCATTGCCGGGTAGTAGGCCCCGATAAGGATTTAAGCCTGGCCCGGCTCTGGTTGGCTAAAGGAACGGCCCGGGTAATAGCTAATGCATTGAAAGCAATGGGAGTAAGCGCTCCGGAAAAGATGTAGTTATGCCCAAAAATGTAAATATTTACGATCCCTGTGCCGGTTTTTTGCTGCCATGCAGTGCGGTACAACCTCAAAAGACAAGTAAATATAAGTAAACAAAAGAAAAACTATCAAAAATAGCCAATAGCCATGTATGATCCGGATTTTTGCCTGTTTTTGCGTCTTGCCTTTTTGGTCAGAGTAGGTCAAAATAAAAATATCAATGGTCAATAAAGGTCAAAACTCTGCAAATAAAAGAATAAGATTGCTTCTTTAAGAGGAGATTAAGAGCATGGGAAGTTTGGCTGATCAAATAGAAATTTATCTGAAAAAACTGCTTAAAAACAGCGATGGGGTAGTAGAGGTACAAAGAGGCGCTCTGGCGGAAATATTTATGTGCGTGCCTTCCCAGATAAATTATGTACTGGGAACCCGCTTTCAGCCTCAAAACGGTTATCTGGTAGAAAGCAAGCGGGGCGGGGGTGGCTTTGTCCGTATTGTCCGTTTGTCTTTGGATCCCAATCAGGAATTGGGAGAAATGATCACGGCTTTGGGGGATCAGCCAATTTCCTGGGATTCTGCTATCGCTCTTTTAGAGAGGCTGCTAGCAGAGGATTTTCTTACCTATCGGGAGATAATTTTACTGAAATCTCTGGCCGGCCCGGCGACACTGTCCCTGCCCCAAACCCAGGAAGACTTATTGCGAGGACGGATTTTAAGAAGTATTCTGATCAGTATTTTACGGGACGACTTTAAATAATTATGAATTATGCATTGACAAAAGGAGTGGATGATTATGCAATGCCAAAGATGTCAGCAGCGCCCCGCTAATGTTCATATTGTCCAGGTCAACAACGGGGTCAAAAGGGAAGAGCATGTCTGTCAGCAATGCGCGGCACAAATGGGTTTGGCTGCCATCGGTTCTCTGGGGCAAAGTAACCCGCTGGAAAAAATTTTCCCCAACCTCTTCACTCCGGAGGCAGCGCCGGAAACTGACAGAGCTTGCCCTCACTGCGGTTATAGCTGCCAGGAGCTGAGGGAAAGCGGCCGGTTGGGTTGCGGAGATTGTTATCAATACTTTAGCGGGGAAGTACAACCCGTTTTGCAGCGGATCCACAATTCTCTGCATCACCAGGGCAAAATTCCCCGGCGCCTGGGAGGTACTTTAGGCAGAAAGCGTCAATTGGATGATCTGCGAAACCAACTGGCCCGTTGTGTCTTGGATGAGCGCTTCGAGGAAGCGGCGCGGCTGCGGGATCAGATTCGTGAAATGGAAAAACGGGGTGAATAGATATGCAAAAAGATAATAATACTACTAACCTGACCCGCCTTTTGACCTCCTCTGCAAGTGCTTGGACCAGTTCCCGGAGCCAAAGCTGCGAGCCCGGTCAGGACGACCAAATAGTTTTGGCAAGCCGGGTACGCCTAGCCCGTAATCTGGCCGGACAGCCCTTTCCCGCACATTTGAGCCCGGAAATTGGCCAAAAAGTAGTGGCCAGCCTCTTCCTGGCTCTCAGGCATTTGGAAATGGCAAATAATGGTAAATACATTCTCCTGAAAATGAAGGATCTGACCCCGCTTCAGCGTTCCCTTCTTCTGGAAAAGCATTTGATCAGCCGGGAACTGACCCAGGCCTTGGAGAATCAGGCAGTAGCAATACGGGAAGATGAGGCTGTGGCTTTAATGCTCAACGAGGAGGATCATTTGCGAATCCAATGCCTGCTCCCCGGTTTTCAGCCGGAGGAAGCCTGGCGGATCGCTTCGGAAATCGATGATTTACTGGAAGAGAAACTGGATTATGCCTTTGATCCGGAGTTGGGATATCTTACCACTTGCCCCAGTAATGCCGGTACCGGTCTCAGGGCTTCAGTTCTACTTCATTTGCCGGGCATCATACTCACCAAGCAACAGGATATGCTTTTGGCCCAGCTGAACAAGGTTGGCATGACAGCCCGGGGCTTTTATGGCGAAGGCACCAAGGCTTTGGGCCACATTTTTCAGGTATCAAATCAGGTGACTTTGGGACTTTCCGAAGACAATATTTTACAGGGACTAAAGAGCGTAGTATCCCGCCTCCTGGAGCACGAACGCCAGGCCCGCAGCCGTTTGTTACAGGAAAAGGGAGCAGTAATAGAGGATCAGGTTTGGCGTTCCTACGGAATCATGAGCCAAGCCCGGCTGCTGCCAGGCAAAGAATTTATGGAACGCCTTTCCTATCTGCGCCTGGGCTTGGATTTAGGCATAATAGAAGGAATAGACCGCTCCCTACTAAACCGCCTGCTGATCGAAGCCCAACCCGCATTCCTCCAACAAGCCAAAGGCCAGGAACTGGATCAGCTGGAGAGGGATAAGGAAAGGGCAAAACTGGCTAATATCAGAATTGGGAAAACTCAGAGGGAGGTATAAATAAACAATGACCAGATTAACAGAAGGCGCCCAGAAAGCTCTTTCCCGGGCCCAGGCGACAGCAATTTCCCGCCATTCTGCCTTGGTTGGTACCGAGCATTTGCTTTGGGGAATTTTTGCGGAAAAGGACAGTGTAGGCGCCCAGATTTTAAAAAATTTAGGTCTTTCCCAGGAAAGGCTGGATGTTTTTATTGATGATAAAGCTAATTGGGGCGACAGCTTCAACGGTTATTCCCCCCGGGTCAAACGATCTCTTCAGCTGGCCGGGGAGGAGGCTGCCCGCTTTCAAGTGGATTATGTGGGGACCGAGCATCTTTTGTTGGGGCTGGTTATGGAAGGGGAAGGCATGGCTGCCAATTGGCTGCTTTCTCAAGGTTTGATCAATTTGGATCAGCTGCGGCAAATTGTAGCCAGAGGGGAATACCCCAATTTCCAGCCTTCTCAGCAACATGGCCCCATCCCGCCGGGCGCCAAAGCCCCTCAAGCCAAGGGTGGCAAAACCCCGGCTTTGGATTCCTTCAGCCGGGATCTAAGCAGCCTGGCCAGGGAGGACAAGCTGGATCCGGTAGTGGGCCGCAGCCGGGAAATTGACCGGGTGATCCAGATTCTTTCCCGGCGTACTAAAAATAACCCGGTACTGATCGGCGAGCCGGGGGTGGGCAAAACTGCTATTGCCGAGGGTCTGGCTCAGATGATAATTAACGGCAAGGTTCCGGAAACAATAGCCGGAAAGCGGGTAGTAGCCCTGGATATGGCAGCTATTGTAGCCGGCTCCAAATATCGGGGGGAATTTGAAGAGCGGATGAAAAAAGTGCTGGAAGAAGTAAGGCAAAGCGGGGATGTCATTCTCTTCATTGATGAAGTGCATACTTTGATCGGGGCAGGGGCTGCGGAAGGCTCCATTGATGCCGCCAATATCCTGAAACCGGCTTTGGCCCGGGGCGAGCTGCAATGTGTCGGGGCCACTACCCTGGATGAATACCGCCGTCATATCGAAAAAGATGCAGCGCTAGAGCGGCGTTTTCAGCCTGTGCAAGTAGGGGAGCCTACGGAAGAGGAAGCCATTGCCATTCTCTTTGGCTTGCGGGACAGATACGAGGCTCATCACCGGGTAAAAATCACCGATGAAGCCGTTACGGCAGCGGTGCGCTTATCTGTCCGTTATCTGAGTGATCGTTTTTTACCGGATAAGGCCATTGATCTTTTGGATGAAGCCGCTTCCCGGGTGCGCTTGGATAGCTTTATGGCTCCTCCGGATTTAAAAAACCTGGAGATGTCCCTGGAAGAATTGCGCACGGAAAAAGCTTCTGCTATCAATCATCAGGAATTTGAAAGGGCTGCCCAATTGCGGGATGAAGAGAAAAAAATGGCGGCTGAAATCGAGAATCAGCGCCAGATATGGCAAAAAAGCAAGCATAATAAACAGACAACAGTAGATGAAGAAGATATAGCCACAGTTCTTGCCAATTGGACCGGCATCCCCATCAGCAAGTTACAGGAAACGGATATGGAGCGCTTGCTTCAATTGGAGGAATTGCTTCATCAACGGGTGATCGGCCAGGATGAAGCGGTATCCGCTATTGCCAAAGCGGTACGCCGGGCCCGGGCCGGCCTCAAGGATGCCCGCCGCCCTATTGGTTCTTTTATCTTTCTTGGTCCGACAGGGGTGGGTAAAACCGAGTTGGCCAAGGCTTTGGCCCAGGTGATGTTTGGTAATGATGATGCCATGATCCGGATCGATATGAGTGAATATATGGAAAAACATGCCATTTCCCGCCTGGTGGGGGCTCCTCCCGGCTATATCGGTTATGATGAAGGGGGCCAGCTGACGGAAGCTGTGCGCCGCCGTCCTTATAGCGTAGTTCTGTTGGATGAAATGGAAAAAGCCCACCCTGATGTCTTTAATATTCTTTTGCAGGTGATAGAAGACGGCCGTTTGACGGATAGCACCGGCCGGACAGTGGATTTTCGTAATACCATTATCATCATGACCTCCAATGTGGGGGCAGCCAGCCTGCGTCAGGCAAAACCGCTGGGTTTTGGCGGCAGGGAAGATGAAGACAGCAGTTATCAGGGGATGAAAAGCAGGGTGCTTTCCTCCTTAAAAGATGTTTTCCGCCCGGAATTCCTCAACCGGATCGATGAAATTGTGGTTTTCCGTTCCTTAGATGCAGCTCAAATCGTAGAGATTGCCCGGCTGATGGCCGGGGAATTGATTGCCCGGCTGGCAGAACAGGGCATCCTTCAGCTTCAGGTGGAGGAATCCGTTTATCAGCTATTAGCCAAGGAGGGCTTTGACGAAGTTTACGGCGCCCGCCCCTTGCGCCGGGCCATTCTCCGCTATTTGGAAGATCCCCTGGCCGATGCCGTACTAAGCCAAAAAATTACCCCCGGGGAAGAGGTGAGGGCTACTTTGGATGAGGAAGGCGGGGTAACTTTTCTTGCGAATGAGGAATGAGGAATGAGGAATGAGGAATGAGGAATGAGGAATGAGGAATGAGGAATTATTGAAAAAACCCTTCGGGTTTTTGTTTATTGAATAAAAGATTTCGAGCTGTGCAATTGGGTTCAAGCCTGCAATGACGTATGTTATAATCCAATTACATAGGTCGAACTATTTTAGCAGGCTACTGCAGACTCCCCCCTGTCGCTGGCGCGACATCCCCCCTCGCAGGGCGAGGGGGGCAGGGGCGGGTGGAGCTAAGGAGCATGGTGTTTTCTCCCTCATATATTAGATAAAGTCATTTTGATTGAAAATAACTTTGTAATGCCAATATTTTTTTCAATTACATGAATATTTCTTGACTTTTGCTGTGAGATATGCTACCCTTAAAGAGTGAAAGCGGGTGAGTAGTATGCCTCAAAAACTTGTTTCAAGGTCAAACTATTTAGAGTGGTTGAAAAGCTGGCGCGAAAAACCTCTTATTAAAGTTGTGGCAGGGGTTCGGCGGTGCGGAAAATCCACCTTGTTTAAATTGTATATCGACTGGCTTAAAGAAAATGGTGTCCGCCCCAAGCAGATCATTTTTATCAACCTTGAGGAATTGGAGCATGAAGGGCTGCTGGACTACCGGGCCTTATATGACTATATCAAGGAACGGCTGGATAAAGACGGATATACCTATGTTTTTATTGATGAGGTTCAAAACTGCAAAGATTATGAAAAAGCAGTTGACAGTCTTTTTGTTAAGGACAATCTGGATCTGTATATCACAGGTTCTAATGCCTACCTTTTATCCGGCGAGCTTGCCACATTACTGACCGGGCGTTATGTCCAGATTGCTATGCTGCCTTTATCCTTTGCCGAATATGCCGAATTCAAAAATATTAACGAAAGAGATTTATCTCTAGCCTTCCAAAGCTACCTAAGATTTGGAGCCTTTCCCGCTGTTGCACTGCTGGATGATAAAGAAGATTTAATCTATTCTTATTTAGATGGTATTTACAATTCCATCCTCGTCAAAGATATTGCTGTTCGCTTGGGGCTAACAGACATTTCCATCTTAAGCTCCATAGCCAAATTTCTCTTTTCCAATCTCGGCAGCCCTGTTTCGGTTAAAAAAATTACGGATACCATTAATTCGGCAGGAAGAAGCATATCTGTAAATACTGTGGATAAATACCTTACCGCCCTTTGCGACAGCTATTTATTCTATAAGGCAGACCGCTATGATATTCGTGGCCGCCAGCACCTTAAGACACAAGCAAAATACTATACTGTAGATAGCGGCTTACGCCAGTGGCTGCTTGCTAGCTCTTCCCCCGACTTTGGGCATGTTTTGGAAAATATAGTCTGCTTGGAGCTGCTCCGGCGGGGTGCAAAAGTAAGCATAGGGAAAATAGCAGAAAAGGAAGTCGACTTTGTGGCCGAAAGCGCAAACGGCCTGACCTATTATCAGGTATCTGCTTCTGTTTTAGATGAAAACACCTTGAAACGGGAGCTTTCGGCCCTGCAAAGAATACCGGATCATCATCCAAAGCTTCTTTTGACCCTTGACGAAATTCCTAAAAATGCAAACTATGACGGTATCCGGCAACTGCATATTATAGACTGGTTGCTTGGCAAAGATATTAAAGCATAACGCTTGATGTGGTAGTATTCGTGAGCAAGCACATAATTTAAGAGCTGCTTATCGCACATGTCCAGAGAGTGGGGTAAAAAAATCCGGGGCTTTATCTAGCCTGCGGCAAGCGGGGTCTATGTAAAACATCCTGATATTCCTCGAAGATATCCGCACTGTAAACCAAAGATATTGCTCCCGTAAAAAACATCCTATAAATTTTAGCGGGATTTCCCATTGGCGATATCAAAGCTGAAACAAAGATGTTTGTATCAAGCACAACACGGCGCGTGTTCATATGCTTGCCCGCCGCGCTTTTCGTTCCACCCGAGCCGCTTTGATTTCCGCGTCAATTTCTTCCGAGGTCATTCTGTCTGTTCCATTTTGCACTGAGTTTTGCCATATACGCTCGGAAGCCAGCATTGCATCCCGCAAGGAAACTCCCTTACTCTCGTCTGTGTCAAGGGCAATTTCAAAGGGGATTTTTTTCTGTCTAACCACTTGCCTGACAAAAACAGTAATCGCGGTAGTTAAATTCATACCTAACGCATTAAATATTCTATCTGCCTCATCCTTAAGATTGCGGTCGATCCGTATACTCAAATTTGTTGTTTCAGCCATTGTGATCACTCCTCGTTCCTTTTTGGTTGATTTAGCCATAACATATTATTTGCATCATGTCAATACATTGCACAAATATTACCGTGCCACTTATGCCATATACAACAATGACTACCTTAACTACCAAATATTAACAGTAAGCAAATGCTTGTAAGGTTTTTTAAAGTATGTTACAATTTTGACATTGACAAGTAAGCGGCACATAGGTTGCTCTCCGGGAAGGAGGTGGCAGTGATGGGGTTAGTCATACTTGCTATGTACATAATCTTTCTCACCGTTTATCTTCTCTCCAATAAGAGAAAATAACCTTCCCTAGGTAAGGAAAGGCCATCTCTCAATTATAAACTTTTGGCCTTTATAGGCCGAAAATATTTTTAGGAGAGCAGCCTTCCCACCACAAGGGGCTGCTTTCTTGTCTTTTATTATATTAGTATTTTTTTATTTTGTCAAGAAGAATGTTAGTGTTGTAAAAATATGTGCAACGTATTGACTTCGCACATATTTTATGCTATAATCCAGGTAATGAAAATAAAGGAGTTGAGCACATGAGTACTGATACGGTTAATTTAAGTATCCGAATGGAACGCAACTTGAAAGAACAGGCCGAAACTCTGTTTTCCGAGCTTGGTATGAATATGACGACTGCTCTGAATATCTTTGTACGCCAGTCAGTCCGGCAGGGGAAGATTCCGTTTGAAATATCTTTGAATCGTCCTAATGCCGAAACGGTGGATGCTTTGCGGGAGATCAGGGATATGCGAAGTGGGAAGATTCTCAAACAATCCTCATCTGTTGCTGATTTTGTTAGAGAGATGGGTGATTAAGTGAGAACGCCTGTTTATTATGAATAAGGCAAAACTTGCTCATCGGGCTCAGCCCACCAGGCCCAATAACAATATGACATATCTCTTTCATCATTTTCGTCCTTTTTGATGCCCAACACCTGTGCCATCAAATGCCCCCAACCGCGCATACTCAAGCATAGCTTTTGACTGGTATCAAAATAAGGCGTTCCAAACTCGCCATATTGATGATAGTTACCTGTAAATTTTAAACCGTTCTCCTTCATATACTGGATAACTATATCTTCTGCTAAATCCATTTCAGAAAAGTCTTCAATTTCCGGATATTTTTCATCATGCCAATTTGTAAAACCAATTAACTTCATAAAAGGAAAATCTCCGCTCGTTCTTTTTTGGTTTTTGGTTTTTTGGTTAATTGAATTATAAATCGTGCATATTACTTGACATGCACGGAATAATGTACTATAATGATGTTATCATTACAAATCGGAGGTACTTGCTATGGCTCAGAGTCAAACAATCAATGTAACAATACGGCTAGACCGTGATATTAAGGAAAACGCCGAAAGGCTGTTCGGTGACTTTGGCATGAATTTATCCACAGCTTTTAATATTTTTGTTCGCCAGTCCTTACGTCAGGGCAAAATTCCCTTTGAGATTTTTGACCCATTTTACAGCACAAAAAATCAAACGGAATTAAATAGCAGGATTGCCGATATTGAAGCGGGCAAAAATCTTTCCGCTCATGAACTGATAGAGGTTGAAGATGAATAAAGTATATGCTTGTTTCTTTATCAATTCTTAGCAACCTGATTATCTATAATTTTACTGAACTCACGCAAAACATTGTCATAATACTCTTTTAATTGAGCAATAGTCATGTCTTTGGTCAATTTGCTTTTTTCAGCTTTGATTTGCCATATTTCCTGCAAGCTCATTATTCCTCATCCCCTTTCTGAATTAAAGCTATTGCCTGTACAATATCCACATTTGTATAACCCTTCAAGTTTGATTTTGCTCTAACACCTCTTATAGTACGTACATTTACTCTTAAAATCATGTTAATATTTCTTTGTAAATTATGAGCGAATATGCTGTAAATGACGAAAAAGCCGCGGAGATGTTTTATTCATCAAAGCTCTTCACTGTTCTTGAGGAAGAACAAACCAAGCTATGGCATTTAAGCGCAAACGCTTTGTTTGAGATGTTCCAAGAGGAGCTGCAAACAGGAAATATCACTTACCCGGAGGAGGCGTAATAATGAGCCAAGAAGGAAAGTTTTTAGTTTACTGCCTGGAAATGTGCAAACGAACATTGTAAAGCAAGCCATTTTGGCCTACTTTGATCAAAAAAAAGTAGGCCAGTTATAGCATGCGGAACATATACAAAGAGGCCGTGTCTGAAAAAGATAGATGCA
>Ga0082212_10005215_pt1 | contig 17789 bp, 17 predicted proteins | sample TergutNt197P3_FD_71548 | JGI IMG/M metagenome (GOLD analysis project Ga0082212, IMG submission 71548) | Neocapritermes taracua P3 segment gut microbial communities from Petit-Saut dam, French Guiana - Nt197 P3 | ecosystem: Host-associated > Arthropoda: Insects > Digestive system > Gut ... | reverse complement strand
TTTGGCTTTAAGCGGGGCAAAACTGCCTGTTTGAACCTCGATATATTCACCATCGGCGGTTATGCCGTCCGCCACATATTCACCTGCCGAAGCCTCAATTTTTCCTTCGGGGCCGGTATACCGGAATTTCAGCATACGGTGCAGGCTGCTTTCGTTCCTGGTGCCGATGGTTTCATGTGTACTCAAGCAGTTCCTCCGCGCTGAGCAGTTCCAGAAAATGGTAGGTTTCGTTCCCCCCCTTATTTTCATCGGTCTTTATCCGCGCGATCCTAAAGGCGATCATCCTGTTGGTGGGCAGGGGCAGGGGAAGCGGGCGGCCGTTTATATCAATAATAGCGTTTATGGGGAGCCTTCCGCCTATCTCCTGGACATCGCCCTCGGGAAAAACGATGAAAAATTCGTTCGTAAACATGGAGCAAGCATATCGAAAATGCCCAAATAACGCAACGGAGGCTTTTTACTATATAAACGTATAGGAAAATACAAAAAATATTAACAAATTCTGAAAAAATATTCTTTATATATCTTGATTGTAGATTCAATATAGGGCACTATTACAAGTGGTAGTTGGTGTCAGATTTTGTTATTTTGGGGTAGATGGTGGCTTCAGAGATACGGACAGGGACATTTGAAACAACTCTGGATGATAAGGGCAGGGTGGTGATTCCGGCTTCCCTGCGGGACAGCTATCAGGGGAAACTGGTTATTACTTATGGGTGGTATTCCTGTATCTGGATCATTACCAACAATGAGTATGAAAAGTTCCTGGAAGACATGGAAAAAAAATTGACCGAATCCCAAATGAGCGATGATGAATTGGAGGCTTTTCAATACATGCTTGATTATTCGGCCAAAGAAGATATGGAAATTGACTCTAAATCCGGGCGTATTCCGATACCTCCTGCTTTCCGCACCCACGCCGGACTGTCAAAAGACTGCTATATATTGAATATCAACAGAAATTTGAGGAATTTAAAAATAAGGCATCTGGAAATTTGGAATACCGAAACCTACCGCACCCATATGAACGAAATGCAGCTTAAGGTTAAAGAAGCAATGAAAAAACTGGGGCCTGTATGATAGAAGCAGTTCACACCCCGGTTTTACTGGATGAAATCCTTGAATACCTGGCTCCGCGCGGAGCAGACGAGCTTATGGTAGACGCCACCCTGGGGGAAGGGGGGCACGCCATTGCCTTTTTGTCCCGTTTTTTGGATCTTAAAATTGTCGGGATCGATGCGGACAGCAGTATCCAGGCTGCCGCAAAAGAACGGTTAACACCGTTTGCCGATCGTATTCATTTTTATTTGGGTTGGTCCCAGGACTTTTTCGCCGAATACCCCGGCGAACTCAAGCGGCCGGATACCATTTTGATTGATTTGGGAGTCAGTTTCTACCATTACGCCAAAAGCGGCAAAGGGTTTTCCTTTGCCAAAGACGAATTTCTGGACATGAGACTGGATATTTCAGGCGGTATCACGGCGGCAGACCTGCTGGCAAGGCTGCCCGAACATGAATTGGCCGATCTTCTGTATAACAACGCACAAGAGCGGTATTCCCGGCGTATTGCCGCCCTGATTGTCAATGAACGGCAGAAGGGAACCATAACCACTACCTCGGCCCTGGCCGAACTGGTAGAAAGGGCGGTGCCTGCATCTTACCGGCACGGGCCTATCCATCCGGCGACCAGAACCTTCCAGGCGCTGAGAATCGCCGTTAACGGAGAACTTTCCCGCCTTCCCGATCTTCTTGAAGGCGCGCTGCGGGTACTGGAGCCCGGCGGCAGGATGGCTGTTATTAGTTTTCATTCGCTGGAGGATAAAATTGTCAAGAATTTTTTCAGAACCAAGAATAAGGACTGTACCTGCCCGCCTGGAGCGCCGATATGTAGATGTGAGGGGCGCCGATCAATTAATATCCTGACTAAAAAGGGAATTGCGCCTGAAAAAGCGGAAGTAGAAAAGAATCCTCCGTCCCGAAGCGCGCGGCTGAGGGTAGTGGAAAAAGTTTTAGACGAGGACGGACAATGACAAAGCGGCATTCACAGCGAAACTTCCGGGGGCTGTCTTTCTATTTTGCGGTTTTCACGATACCGCTTTTCCTCGGCCTGGCCGTTTGGCAGTCCAACAGGTATCAGGGCCTTAATCAGGAGGTTAAGCGTCTTGAACAATCGCAGGAAGAATGGGTAGAAGGCAACAAACGGCTTATCGCTGTTAACGCTGTGCTCTCGTCTCCGCAGAGGATAGAGCACATTGCGGTTAATGACCTTAGATTGCGGAAAATACGTCCCGAAGACGTATTACAGATAAAAATAGTGGAGGGGAAGGGGCGTGAACGCTGATCTCATGGGTTTTGCCGAATTATCACGCTCCATTGGCGCGCGCCTTCTTTCCTTTTCGGCGGATGGCGGGCATCAGGATCGGGGATTCAGTTCCGTATCGATTGATTCGCGTAATGTAAAAGAAGGCGCCCTCTTTGTTGCCCTTACCGGAACCTTGAACGACGGCCACAGCTTTGTCCATGCCGCTTTCAATGCCGGCGCACGGGGAGCGATGGTGGAATCCTCCAAACTCGACAGTTTCAATCTGGCAGCCATTGCCCAAAAAACAGGTAAAGAGTTAATCGCGGTTGAAAACACGCTTAAGGGTTTGCAGGATTCTGCGCGTGTATATCTTGAAAAATTTCCCAAACTGTTAAAAATCGGCATTACCGGCTCTTCGGGAAAAACCACTACAAAGGAAATCGCGGCGGCAATTATCTCGACCGAGAAAAACACGGTTATGAATAAGGGGAACCTCAATTCCGAGACCGGGCTTCCCCTTTCCGTATTTGAGGTGAGGCCGCATCATGAGGTTGGAGTATTCGAGTTAGGCATGAATCGTAAAGGAGAGATCGCAGAAATCACCGCAGTCCTAAAACCAAACATCGCGCTAATCACAAACATAGGCCATGCCCATATCGGAAATATCGGCAGTATGCAGGCAATTGCTGAAGAGAAAAAAAATATTTTTTCTCTGTTAGCTGATAACGATGCCGCCCTGATCCCCAATGATGATGAATACTGTGATTTCCTTGCGGACGGCCTTGGGGGAAGAGCGCGTTTTTACGGAGCGGGCTTATTTACCGAACTTGAAGGGGTGCACAGCCTTGGGCTTGAAGGGAGTGAGATTTCCTGGGCAGGAGAGAATATCCGCTTTGCCCTGCCGGGAAAACACAGTCTTGACGACGCCATGGCCGCCATTGCCATTGCACGGGAAGTTCCTGTCAGCAGCAGCGCAATAAAGCGGGGTCTTGAAAATGTTAAGCCTCTTTTCGGGCGGCTTGAGATACTGAAGGGAAGGACGACCGTTATTCAGGATTGTTATAACGCCAATCCCGAATCGGCGCAGAAGGTTCTGGAATTCTGCGACTCTCTTGACTGGAACGGCAGAAAACTGTATGTGGCCGCTGATATGCTGGAACTGGGTAAGGATTCATTACCGGCTCATAGTCATATTGGTTCTCTTTTGGCCGAATCAAAAGCGGATATGATCTTCCTTTTCGGTGAAGAGATCCGCTCTGCTGCACAGTGCCTGAAAAACAAGGGCAGGCCGTTCTTTCATACAGATAACATACTTGAGCTTTCCGCCGCCCTTGATAGTTATGTGCAAACCGGCGATCTTGTGCTGTTGAAGGGTTCGCGGGGCTGCGCTCTTGAAAGGTTAAGCGGAATGTTGACGGAGGCAGTAAATGTTTCTTGAGTTTTTCCTTCCGTTGGTAAAATACTTTACCCCTTTTAATGTTTTCCTCTACCTGACATTCCGCAGCGCCTATGCCGCCCTTACCACCCTGTTAATTTGTTTTATCTTCGGCGGCAGGATCATTGAAGTTCTTCGAAGGCTCAAAATAGGCCAGTCTGTGCGGGAAGACGGCCCGCAGACCCACCTTTCAAAAACCGGAACCCCGACAATGGGCGGCGTTTTCATCATACTTTCGGTGTTAATAGCCATGCTGTTCTGGGGCGATTTGCGTAACAGGGTAATCTGGATTACACTGGGGGCGTTTGCGGCCTTTGGTTTTATCGGTTTCCTTGATGATTATCTAAAAGTCAGCCGCCGCAATGCGGGAGGGCTTCCCGTATTGGGAAAACTCATCGGGCAGTTTGCGGCGGCAATAGCGGTTGTACTGATTATTTATTTTACCGGCGGCGAGGATACCACTGCTCTTTTTATCCCCTTCTTCAAGAATCCCGTTCTTGATTTGGGATGGCTCTGGATACCTTTTGGGGTTTTGTTGATTGTCGGCGAATCAAACGCGGTGAATTTTTCCGACGGCCTTGACGGGCTTTTGGCAGGGCTTTTGATTCTGGTTTTTATCACCCTGGCGCTCCTGACGTATATCACCGGCCGTACCGATTATTCGGAATATCTTGGAATACCGTATATTGCCGGCGCCGGAGAACTGACTGTCTTCTGCCTTGCGGCCGCGGGCGCCTGTATCGGTTTTCTGTGGTTTAATGCCCATCCCGCGGAAGTAATGATGGGAGATGTGGGAAGCCTGTCCCTGGGCGGCGTTATCGCCGTGATTTCCCTCATCATTAAAAAAGAAATATTGATTCTGGTTATAGGAGGAGTTTTTGTATTGGAGATCGCTTCGGTGATTATCCAGGTTGTGTCTTTCAAACTGAGGAAGAAGCGGGTATTTAAAATGGCGCCCCTTCATCATCACTTCGAAATTTCAGGCTGGGCAGAGGTTAAGGTAGTCGTCCGTTTCTGGATACTCGGCGGCCTTTTTGCGATTATTGCCCTTTCAACTTTGAAAATACAGTAGAGGGTCGTGATGTATCATTTTGAAGCTGAAAAAACAACAGGCCGGCGGACGGTCCATCTTTTTTACGCCTGCGTAATTCTGCTTACCGGCGTAGGGATGGCGACTCTCTATTCATCGTCTTACGCTTATGCAGAGCGCTTTTTTAATGACAGCAATCATTTTATTGTCCGCCAGGCAATTTTCGGCGGCATTGGTATTTTTTTGTTTATTGTCTTTTCACATATCAACCTGGAAAAACTGCGGAAGTATATTATGGGCTTTCTGATAGCCGCCGCCGCATTATGTGCATTAACCCTGATTCCCGGCATAGGAGTGGAACGGCTTGGCGCATCACGCTGGATTAAAGTCGGTTCCCTTACCTACCAGCCGTCCGAAATGGTAAAGTTTGTCCTTCCGCTGTACCTGGCTCACATACTGGACAAAAAAAAGGAAAATCTTGACAGTTTCAGTTCCGGTATTTTACCTCCGGTACTGGTAGCCGGAATTTTCTTTATCCTGATATATCTGCAGAATAATTTTTCAACGGCAATTTTGATTATGCTTAATGTTATGATAATTTTCTACTTTGCCGGAATTCGTTTTCGGTATTTTATTGCCGCTTTTTTTATTTTAATACCTATCTCCGTTCTTTTGGTTTTCTCAAAGCCCCACCGGGTAATGCGGCTCGTGAGTTTCATTAAGCCTCAGTGGGATCCCCTTGGCGCCGGTTTTCAGGTTCAGGCAAGCCGCTTTACCATCATTTCAGGCGGTTTCTGGGGAAAGGGGATAGGGCAGGGAACGCGCAAGATAGCCAGTGTTCCAGAGATTCACTCCGACTTTATTTTCAGCGCATTTGTGGAAGAAACCGGTTTTTTGGGCATGATTCTGTTCTTTGTTCTGTTCGCGTTTTTTGCGGTTCTGGGGTACATGGCCGCTTTGCGCGGCGATTCGGTTTTCAAGCGCCTTCTCGCATCGGGATTAACAACCATGATCGTGTCACAAATGCTGCTTAATGTTGCGGTTGTTTCCGGGGCGCTTCCTGCTACGGGGATTCCTCTGCCCTTCTTTTCCGCAGGAGGCTCTTCACTTGCCACAACCCTGATTTGCGCGGGGTTGATCGCCAATGCCGCAAGAACGGGGCGGCCGGCTCTGTGGTCTGAAAACATCAATTCGCCGAATTTCGGCGGTTTGGAGGCTGACGATGAGTGATTTTTCATACACGGCGCCCGGCAGTATCAGAGAAAGATCCAAACCCTCCAAGAAAATTGAGAAGTCTCTCAAGCGTCTTCTGGTATTGGCAGCCGTTGTCCTGGCCGCGGAACTTATCTGGCTGCTTGGAATCAGCCCCTGTATCCCGTTTTCAACGATAGAGGTTCACGGTTTTGCCGGGTTTGACCGCGCGGAAATACTTGCCTGCGCGGGCGTCGGTGAAAACTCGTCTTTTATTTCGACTAACGCCAGGGACGTTCAGGCGCGGCTTTCCGCCCACAACCTGGTGGAATCGGCAAAAGTGACCAAGCGCTTCCCCGACAGGTTGTCAATCCTGCTGGAAGGCCGCCGTCCTGCGGCTGTGTCTCTTGCCTACATTGGAGGTATGCAGGTTCCCCTGTACATTGACAGGCACGGGGTAGTCTTCAAAATAGGCAATGAAAAAATTGAAGGCAGTCTTCCCGTTATTTCGGGCTTTGAGTTCGGCTCTTCTCCTCTGGGAATGAGGTTTCCGCCGTCCCTTACTCCCCTGTTTGAAAACATTTCCCAAATTGCAGCGGCCTCGCCCGAACTGCTGGCCGCGGTATCGGAAATTCGAATTGAACAAAAAGCATGGGATAGATTTGAGACGGTTATATATCCGGTTAACAGTTCCATCAAGGTGCGTTTTGAGAACAATTTAACCGAAGACAACCTTCGCTATATGCTGCTGATACTTGAGATATTCAGATCGCAGACTCCGAAACCGGAAGAGATCGATTTCAGATCGGGTGTAAGTTCATATAAAATAAAGGGGGCCCCCTCTGGCAAATGACGGAATGATAGTCGGCCTCGATATAGGCTCGACCAGGATTTGCGCCGTTATCGGCGAACTTAATGAATACGGAATTCTCGAAATTACCGGGGTAGGCTCATGCCTGTCTACCGGTTTGAGAAAAGGCGTAGTAGTCAATATTGAGGCCACGCTCCGCGCGATATCCGCCGCCATAGAGTCAGCGGAAATGATGAGCGGCCGTGAGGTGCATGACTGCTGGACAGGCATTGGCGGGAATCACATCAACGGGCTTAATTCGCGGGGAGTTGTGGCAATTACCGGGAAAAAGCGGGAAACCAGAGAGATTGGGCAGGAAGATATCGATCGTGTAACCGAGGCCGCAAGGGCCGTGGTAATACCGATGGACAGGCAGATTCTGGAAGTGATCCCGCAATCTTACATAGTCGATGATCAAAAAGGGATACGCAACCCCATGGACATGATCGGCGTGCGCCTTGAATCGGAAGTGCACATCATCACCTGCACGGTAACCGGCGCACAGAACCTTATCAAGTGCGTTAACCGGGCCGGTTTCAGGGTAAACGAACTTATTTTGCAGACACTGGCATCGGGGCGTGCGGTTCTTACTCAGGAAGAAAAAGACCTGGGCGTAGTGTTAGTCGATCTGGGCGGCGGCACCACCGATGTGCTGGTATATGCGGACGGCAGTCCATATTCAACCTATACCATTCCCGCGGGCGGGGCGCAGGTAACCGGTGATATCTCAATCATAAAAAATGTTTCCCAGGAAACTGCCGAGAAGATCAAGATCGATGCGGGCTGCTGCTGGGAAGCGTTACTGGAAGACGACGAAGAAATTATTGTACCGGGAGTCGGCGGCCGGCCCCCTCTTCCCATACCACGTTCCCAGATTTTGACTATTGTAAAACCCAGAATGGAAGAGATATTCAAGATGATCAAGGAAAAACTTGACAAATTAAACTTTAGCCGGCCTCTCGGCGGAGGAGTTGTTTTAACCGGCGGCGGCGCGCAGTTGACGGGCGTGGTTGAACTTGCAAATAAAATTTTAAAATTACCGGCAAGGCTGGGAAGCCCCATACCGGTTCCGGAACTGGGAGGGCTGGTAGAAGAATACCGCACCCCCTCTTTCGCAACCGCCATCGGGCTGGTACTCGAAGGAGCCAGGCGGGCGAGTACGGCCGGTTTACATTCCGATGCACGTCAGGGAGAAAAAAAGCCTGCCGACATTATTGAAAAATTCAAGATTTGGCTGAAGGATGAGTTTTTTTAGATAAGTAGATTTTATGGCGGGATTTTTTCTGTCAGAAAATAAAAAACGTAATTCAAGGGAGGGATTACATGAATATTGTAGCGGTATGTGAAAAACCACAGCGCTTTGACGCGCAAGTGCTCCAGTTCAGGCCGCAGGAGGAACCTGTTCCGGCGCTTATCAAGGTAATCGGCGCCGGCGGGGGCGGATCAAATGCGGTAAACCGCATGATCGAAAGCGGTCTTTCCGGGGTTCAGTTTATTGCGGTGAATACCGACATCCAGGACCTTCACAGCAAAAACAAGGCCAAGACCAAGGTGCAGATCGGCGCCAAAGTTACCGGCGGCCGCGGAGCCGGAGGCAAACCGGAGGTCGGCGAGGAAGCGGCAGATGAAGATCGTGACACGATAGCCGATGTCCTGAAAGGCGCGGACATGGTTTTTGTAACTGCCGGTATGGGCGGGGGAACCGGAACCGGCTCGGCGCCGGTGATCGCCAGGATCGCCAAAGATCAGGGCGCTCTTACCGTAGCGGTTGTAACCAAGCCCTTTGATTACGAAGGCCGTTACAAGATGAAGCTTGCCGAAGCCGGAATCGAAAAACTGCGGGAAGCGGTGGACACTCTCATTGTCATTCCCAATCAGCACCTGTTTAAAATTGTGGAAAGAAGCACCCCCTTGAACAAAGCTTACCTGATGGCGGATGATGTACTCCGCCAGGGAGTGCAGGGCATCTCCGACCTTATCACCAAAACCGGGCTTATCAATCCCGATTTTGCCGATGTCCAGTCCATCATGAAGGGGCAGGGCGATGCGTTAATGGGCATCGGTTTTGGTTCGGGCGAAAACCGCGCCAAGGACGCAGTCGCAAGCGCCATTGATAACCCCCTGCTGGAAGATACCACCATTGACGGAGCCACCAAGGTGCTGGTGAACATTGCGGGCCCTGAAGATATTTCCCTGGTTGAGGTAGACGAGGTTGTGAACACCATCAAGGCAAAATCCGATCCGGAAGTAAACATTATTCACGGTGTACGCATCGATCCGGAACTGAAGGACAATATTCAGGTAACGGTAATCGCCACCGGTTTTCAGGAGGCCCAGTGTGCGGGATCGAAAACATCCGGCAAAGGGAAAAAAGAAGAACCGACTTTTATTGATATCAGCGAATATGTGCAGATGAGGGAACGAACCAGGCGTCCAGAATACCTCGGTTTTCTGCCCCAGCGGGAGTATCAGGATGATTTGGATGTTCCGGCGCTGATCAGAAACCATGAAGAACTGGCGCAGTAAAGAGCGGAGATATACTGAATTGGATAAATCGATTTTGCTGAAAAAATTTTCTTCCCGTCTTGTCGCAATAGAGCGAAGATCGATATTAACCAGGGACTGCTACTGCCAGGAAATTAAACGTTTTCTGTCTTATCTTGAAGCTGAAAGGACGGAAATTGGCAGTGTAGACTCTACAGTTTTGACTATGTATCTGTCCATCCGCAGCAGTGAGGATAAAATCTCTTCACGATCCGCTGCAAAGGCGGTTTCCTGCCTGCGTTCATTTTTCAGGTTTGCCATGGACGAAGGATTGATAAATAACAATCCCGCCGATATTCTGGAAAATCCCAGGATTCAAATGCGCCTTCCCGAAGTAATGGATAACGAAACGGTTAAACTGCTTTTGGATAAAATAAACACAGACAGTCCTGTGGGTTTAAGGGACAGGAGCCTTTTTGAACTTGTCTATTCGGCAGGCTTACGGATTTCCGAAGCCGCCGCCTTAAATATTCGGGATGTTGATTTTGAAAGCGGTGCTGCCAAAGTCAGGGGAAAGGGAAACAAGGAGAGGCTGACGCTTTTTGGAACGGAAGCATCTGATCTGCTCAAGCATTATTTGCAGGAGGCAAGGCCGAAACTGTCAAAAGGAAGGGAAAAAACTCAGGCTCTCTTTATCGGGAGAGGCGGAAAGCGGCTTTCCAGAAAGGGTATCTGGAAAAATTACGCGAAATGGGCAAAACTGGCGGGAACCTCGTCGCACGTGCATACATTACGCCACAGTTTTGCAACAGAGTTACTGGCCGGAGGCGCGGATCTCCGGTCTGTTCAGGAGCTTTTGGGGCACGCCGATCTTTCTACTACTCAGATTTATACCCATGTGGATTCAGGGCTTCTGCGCGAGAGCCACAAGCGCTTTCTGCCCCGGCTAAAGACGGCGCAAATATGAGAGATACGAAATGAAAAGATTCAAGGAATTAATAATAGGGGTTCTCATCGCAGCGGTTTTGGGTTTTTTGGTGCTGTTTGTGTATCGGGGTGAAAAGAACAAGACCCACAGGGAACTTGCCAAACGCATTACCGAATTAAGCCCGCGCGGGGGGCCGCCCGGAACTATCGACGGATTAAGACAGGCGATAGCCCTTTACGAAGCCCAAATTGAACTTAACGTAAAAGAAGGCGCACAAACCGGTTCTTACTGGAAAATCCTTGCCATAAGGCTTGCCGACAAGAATATGCACCGGGATGCGCTTGGCGCCCTTGAAAGAGCGCTGTATTACAACGCCGAAGATCCGGCTCTTTATTATTTGACCGGGATTTCAGCCGGTACAGTTGCTAAATCCATTGTAGGGTTTTCACCTAACTCAGCGGGCGAAAGGGAGCATTTCTACCGGCTTTCCGAAAATGCGTATAAGCGCGCCCTGGAACTGGACGCTGTGTACGCAAAACCAATGTACGGACTTTCCATATTGTACATATTTGAGCTTGATCGCGCAGAAGAAGCGATTCCATATCTTGAGCGCTATCTGCAGATTCAATCATCCGATATTTCGGCAATGTTTGTCCTTGCCAGGGCGTATTATGTTTCCGAAAGTTACGGAAAGGCGGTTGAGATTTACGACAGGATCATCACCCGAACAAAGGACAAAAAGATCAAGGCGGAAGCCGAAGCCTTAAGGGATATTATTCAGGGGCGGATATATGAGTGAACGCGGTTTATTGGATCTAATCGTCGCCCTTTTGCCCGGTCTTTCTCCCATAGACCGGGTATGCCTCCTGCGGGAATTTGACACGGAAGAAGATCTGTGTGTATTATCCAAAAGTGAAATAGAAGAAGCCGTCGGCCGTGAATTAAGATATTTTTGGAATTTTGATGAGGTTCGTATCAGGGCGCAGCAGGAAGAAGCGGTTTGCCGGATGCGCTCGATAAAGTGGGCGTCCTGGGCAAGCGCCGATTATCCGCCGCAGTTAAGGGAAATCTACGATCCGCCGGCAGTGCTTTTTTACAAGGGTTGCCTTCCTAATCCTGAAAAATCACTTTTGGGAATAGTAGGGACAAGAAAGCCGAGTCATGAGGCTTCACAGCAGGCATATAAAATTGCTTATGGCGCTGGAAAAGCCGGCATTTCCGTAGTTTCAGGCCTGGCTTATGGAGTTGACGCAATGTCACACAGGGGTAATGCCGACGGCGGCGCTCCAGGCTATGCGGTTTTGGGTTCAGGGGTTGATGAGATATATCCTTCGACTAACAGATCTCTTGCAAAAAAAATACTGGATTCGGGCGGTGCAATAATTTCCGAATATCTTCCGGGTGTATGTCCGAGCAAATGGAATTTTCCTGCAAGGAACAGGATTATATCCGGCCTTTCACGCAGTGTGTTGATTGTTGAAGCGCCGAAAAAATCAGGGGCATTAATTACAGCTTCTTTTGCGCTTGAGCAGGGAAAAGAATTGTGGGCGGCATCGTCAGGTATACAGCCTTCGGGAACGTTAATCGATAAAACAGGAACAATAAAGCTTTATGAAGACGGAGCTGAAATAATTTATTCAGAGCGGGATATATTTGAAAAATGGAATATGGAAATTGCAGATAACGAAAGAAATGTTATGAATAACCAGGGAATAACAGGCATTAAAGGGCTTGTGTCAAATATGGCGAATTTTCTTGAAATTGAGGTTTAAGGACAAAAAATGGCAGCAGAAACAAAAGTGAAAAAGCAAAAACAGAAAAAAAAGGAAGCTCCTGAAAAACAGGTGCTGGTAATTGTGGAATCCCCGGGAAAAGTAAAGACGATAGAGAAATATCTTGGCTCTTCCTACAATGTCAAAGCGTCTATGGGGCATTTAATCGATCTTCCAAAATCAAGGACGGCAATTGACGTTGAGCACAACTTTGAGCCGGAATATATTACGGTGCGCGGCAGGGCGAAAATCCTTAAAGAACTGCAAACAGACGCGAAAAAATCCGGCAGGGTTTTGCTTGCCTGTGATAATGACCGAGAAGGCGAAGCGATAGCGTGGCATTTAAGAAACGCGATAACGGCGAAAACGGAAAAAGTGCCGATAGAGCGCATAAGTTTCAATGAGATAACGCCGCAGGCAGTCATGGATGCGGTTGTAAATCCGCGTACGATTGATGAAGCGAAAGTCTCCGCTCAGAAGGCGCGCCGTGTACTTGACAGGCTGGTAGGCTATAATCTTTCGCCTCTCCTCTGGAAGAAGGTAAAAAACGGCCTTTCAGCAGGACGGGTACAGTCGGTGGCTTTGCGTCTGATTTGCGAACGTGAAAAAGAAGTGGAAAGTTTTATCCCTGATGAATTCTGGACTCTTGAAGCAGATTTTAAATCAGGTAAAACAAATTATAAAGCGCAGCTTGTGCTTTGGAATAACAGCAAGCCTGATCTTAAAAACGAGGCTGAAGTTAATGCGATCATCGAAAAAATTAAAGACAAAGACTGCATTGTGTCTGACGTACGTGAAACAGACAAGACAATCCGTCCCAAAGCGCCGTTTACAACATCGCAGCTTCAGCAGACTGCGGCAAATCGTCTTGGTTTCACCTCACGCAAAACGATGCAGGTTGCTCAGCAGCTTTATGAAGGCGTAAGCCTCGGCGCTTCAAGGGTAGGTCTTATTACATATATGCGTACAGACAGCGTTCGCATTTCAAATACGGCTATTGAAGATGTGCGTACATGGTTGGAAAAAAATTATCCGAAAGAACTGCCGGCAAAAGCAGTCGAATACACTGTCGGCAAAAATGCTCAGGACGCTCACGAAGCTATAAGACCTACATATACCGAGTATACTCCTGATTCAATAAAAGAATATCTTTCAAAAGATCAAATGAGACTCTATTCAATCATTTGGGAAAGATTTGTTTCCAGCCAGATGAACAATGCGAAAAGCAGGACAGTAAGCGCGGATATTAAAGTTGTATCAGGCGAAGAAGAAGGGCTATTCCGTATAAGCGGAACAAAGCTTCTTGAAAAAGGTTTTTACAAAGTAACAAAACTCCTTTCATCAAAAGATGAAAATATAAGTACCTGCCCGTCGTTAAAAACAGGCGATAAACTAAAGCCTGAAAAATTTTACAGCGAACAACATTTTACACAGGGGCCTGCACGTTATTCTGACGCTTCAATCGTTCGCACTCTTGAAGAAAAAGGCATTGGCCGTCCTTCAACCTATGCGTCAATTATATCGGTCTTACTTGACCGGTACTATGTTACGCGATCTAACAAACAGCTTGTTCCAACTGTTCTTGGTAAGTTAATTAACGAGGTATTGATAGAACATTTCCCGAATTATATAGACGCGGATTTTACAGCTTCAATGGAAACAAAACTTGATGAAGTTGAGGAAAACAGAATTAGCTGGCCGCAGATGATAAGGGAATTTTGGGATCCTTTCAAAAATACCGTAGATGAGGTTAGTAAATCTGTTGAATCCTATAAAGGCACCTTGGATGAAATGACGGATTTTACTTGTGAAAAATGCGGAAAGCCTCTGTTAAAAAAACTTGGCCGCTTTGGATTCTTTCTTGCATGTTCAGGTTTCCCCGAGTGCCGAAATACAAAATCAATCCCGCTTGCCAAATGCCCTAAATGTTCAGGAGATATTGTAGCAAGGAAGACAAAGGGAAGGGGCAAGGAATTTTACGGCTGTACAAATTATCCTGAATGTGATTTTTTAAGTCATTTTAAGCCGGTAAACCAAAATTGTCCAAAATGCGGATTCTTTTTAGTGGAAAAATACGACAAGAAAAACGGAGCGCATAAGGTCTGTATAAATACCGAGTGTGATTATCTTCACAGCGCGGAAGATGAGGGATAATGTGAGAACAGAACAGAGAGTTTCTGATAACAGCTTCACGACACTGGAGGAGTACCTGTCATACCTTGAATCCGTACGCAGGTTTTCGCCTAGATCCGTAGACGCTTACAGAAATGATCTGTCCCGTTATGTGAATTACTGTTCAAATCATGAAATAGTTACGGAAAATGCCGCTCCTTACGAAGTGCAGAGATTTATTGCCGACCTTAGCGCTGAAAGAATGTCCGCCTCAAGTATTAACCGCTGTCTTTCATCGATCCGCGGTTTCTACCGCTGGATGGTACGTTTTAAGAACAGCAAAAATAATCCCTGCCTTGCACTAAGGAACGTTAAAATGCCAAAAAAACTTCCTTCAGTTTTATGGGAAGATGAAATGGCCTCTTTTGCTGTTCTTCCCGATACCGCAGGTATTTTGTGGCCTGTAAGAGACAAAGCGCTGATTTTATCTATGTATTCTGCTGGTCTTCGAATTTCAGAACTTGTATCCCTTTGTATGAAAGATTTCAATCCGTCACTTGATGAAGCACGGATAACCGGAAAAGGAGGCAAACAGCGTTATGTGTTTTTTTCAGAAGAGGCAAAAGCCGCTGTTATTGAATATCTCCCGGAACGTTCGGCTAGGCTTAAGATGGCCGGAGTAAACAATGAAAAGGGAGCTCTTTTTATTAACAGGAAAGGGAAGCCCATTTCAATTCCCGGAGTACGCTGGATAATTTCAAGTTATGCAAAAAGATCAGGGCTTGGAAAAAATATTCATCCTCATGCCCTGCGTCACAGTTTTGCGACACATTTGGTTAACTCAGGCTGCGATGTGCGTATTGTTCAGGAAATGCTGGGTCATTCAAGCCTTTCCACAACACAGCGTTATACGCATGTAAATCTTGAAAACTTAAAAAAAGTATACGCAGCTTCTCACCCTCACAGCAGAGCTGCTTCAAATAATAAAAAAGGAAAAACATATGCAGGAAAAAACTAAAATAAAAAGCACTACGGTAATTGCCGTGCGAAAAGACGGCAAGGTTGCGATGGCAGGTGACGGTCAGGTAACAATGGGCGACACTGTTATGAAAAACAACGCAAGGAAAGTCCGCCGCCTTATGGACGGAAAAGTGCTCTGCGGATTCGCTGGAGCTACGGCAGACGCCTTCACTCTTTTTGACAGGTTTGAAGAAAAGCTAAAAGAATATTCAGGCGATCTTTTAAGAGCGGCAGTCGAACTCGCGAAAGACTGGCGTATGGACCGTACTTTAAGGCGCCTTGAAGCGCTGCTGCTTGTCGCAGATATTTCCAAGACACTGTTAATTTCCGGCACGGGCGATGTAATTGAACCTGCAGCGAACGCTCTTGCAATCGGATCGGGAGGCAACTATGCCTATGCCGCGGCTTTGGCTTTTCTTGAGGGAAGTAATTTTTCCGCGGCGCAAATCGCTGAAAAGAGCCTGCAGATTGCAGGTAACATCTGTATATATACAAATGTGCAAATAACATTGGAGGAATTGGGATGAATGAGAAGTTAAGCAAGCTCACTCCAAAAGAAATCGTATCTGAACTTGACAAATACATTGTAGGTCAGAAAAAAGCGAAAAGGGCGGTAGCTGTAGCGCTTAGAAACCGTATCAGGAGACTTAAGCTAGAGCCTGAGTTACGTGAAGATATCGCGCCGAAGAATATCCTGATGATTGGGCCGACAGGAGTAGGGAAAACTGAAATCGCGCGCCGTCTCGCAAAACTTGCGGGCTCTCCCTTTATAAAAGTGGAAGCTACAAAATATACGGAAGTAGGCTATGTAGGCCGCGATGTTGAATCGATGGTTCGCGACCTTATGGCGGCCGGGATTCAAATGGTAAAGCAGGAAATGCAGGAGTCTGTAACTCAGGAAGCGGAAAAACGCGCCGAAGAGGAGTTGCTTGATCTGCTTCTTCCAAATAAAAAACAGAAAGAAAGAAAACCAAAACCATCCCCTGTTGTGCGGCCAATGGGCTCTTTTTCGATTAACCCTGAAAATTCAAACGGCAGCATAATTGGAACTACACTTCAGGTGGGAATCCCTATTTTTAATCAGAATAACGCTCAAAGTCAGGATGATAATAATCCCGAAGAAGAAATCGAGAGCGCCGAAAGTATACTTGATGAAAACAAAGAAGGCGATGATAAATTCAAGGCGACAAGAGAAAAGTTACGCGCAATGCTGCACGAAGGAAAACTTGAAGACAGAACCGTAGAGCTGATGGTTAATCAAAACCCGCAGTTTCCCGCGATAGAAATGATGGGCACAAGCATGGAAGACCTTGAATCAAGCATTTCAGGAATCGCCGGATTCTTCGGCGGCGGCAAAAAGAAAAAAGTTGTAACTGTCGCCCGCGCGAAAGAGATACTTAAAGCCGAAGAAGCGGAAAAACTTGTTGACCGTGACAGGGTAAGCGACGAAGCCCGCCAGAGGGTGGAGGAAACGGGAATAATCTTCATTGATGAAATCGATAAAATCGCTGTGAAAGGAGACAGGGGAGGAGGCCCCGATGTGAGCCGCGAAGGCGTTCAGCGCGACATACTTCCCATTGTCGAAGGCGCGACTGTAAACACAAAGTGGGGGCCGGTCAATACCGACCACATACTTTTTATCGCGGCGGGCGCTTTCAATGTCAGTAAGCCTTCGGATCTGATCCCTGAATTGCAGGGGCGCTTCCCGCTTCGTGTAGAGCTGGATTCCCTTGGCAAAGACGATTTTTTGCGTATTCTTACAGAGCCGAAAAATGCGCTAATCAAGCAGTATACCGAATTGCTTGGAACAGAAGAGGTAAAAATCAACTTTACGCCGGACGCTATTGAGCACCTTGCAGCCCTCGCGGCGGAAGTGAACTCTAAGCTTGAAAATATAGGTGCAAGGCGGCTTCATACAATTATGGAGACTTTGCTTGAGGAGCTTTCATTTGAAGCCTCCGATATTGCGCCGGCTGATATCAATATAACCATAGATTATGTTAATCAAAAGCTTTCGGATGTCGTAAAAGACCAGGATCTTGGGCGGTATATCCTGTAAAGGGACGCTTTTTATATGCCGATGTTGTAAGAGGAGGATTGTATTGTGAATAGTTTCGCGAAAACACTGGATATTCTTCACCGTGGGATGGATGTAAGTACAGTACGCCGTCAGGTAATTGCCAATAATCTCGCAAATGCCGATGTTCCAAACTTCAAGCGCTCGGATGTCAATTTTGAAAGCGAGCTTAAAAGGGCTCTCGATTCTGAAAAGCAAATTCCCGCGCTGGAAATAAAGACGACTCATCCCAAGCACATACCAAACTGGAAGGCAAGGGATTACCGTGATGTTCAGATTCGCCGTGTCCTCGATTATGTCAGTACATATAACAACAACGGAAACAATGTCGATCCCGAACAGGAATTTATGCTTGCGACAGAAAACCAGATGAGCTACACGCTTTTTACACAGGCTGCGGCTTTTGAGTTCAGTCAGGTTAATCAGGTATTAAGAAGTTAGTTAGCGCATAACAAGGAGTAAGAATGGGTATTTTTAATTCGATGAATATTGCCGCCTCAGGCTTAACTGCAAACAGAATAAGGCTGGACGTGATAGCAGACAACATGGCAAATGTTAGTACAACCAGAACTACAGAAGGCGGCCCAT